>Ga0256847_1001554_pt1 | contig 11398 bp, 9 predicted proteins | sample TeddybearmetaG_FD_189099 | JGI IMG/M metagenome (GOLD analysis project Ga0256847, IMG submission 189099) | Hydrothermal vent microbial communities from East Pacific Rise, Pacific Ocean - Teddybear | ecosystem: Environmental > Aquatic > Marine > Hydrothermal vents | place: Pacific Ocean: East... | reverse complement strand
GAAGCTAAGATTTTTTGACCTACATGGAAGTAGGAAATGCAGGTTTTGCAGGAGCAAAAACCTGTTAAAACACTGTGAAACCAATATCTTGCACTATAATTCCGCGCCCAACTGATCTTTCTAGGTTTAAACAGGGATAAAAAGGCAAGTGAGATTAGATGATTATTTGTTTCCTCCTCCCTAAAACAATATTGCTGATATTATAGGGTTAAAGTTCCTCAACAATAGCAGGATTAAAAAATGGGTCGATTACTTAAAATTATTTTATTTTCTATCGCATCAGTTGTGTTGCTAGTCATTATCGCTGTAATAGTATTACCATTAGTCATTGACCCAAATGACTTTAAGCCGGAGATTCAACAGGCGGTAGAAAAAAATACAGGCAGAAAATTAAATATAGAGGGTGATCTGGAGTTATCAGTTTTTCCATGGATAGGCGTGTCAACAGGAAAATTGACGTTGAGTAATGCCCCTGGATTTACTGATAAACTTTTTGCAGAGATCACAAAAAGTAATATTAAGGTTAAATTATTACCGCTGCTATCAAAAGAAGTTGAAGTTAGTCGTATTGTGCTCAAGGGGTTGGTGTTAAATTTAGCTAAAAATAAACAAGGTGTCAGCAATTGGGATGATTTGAGTAGCACTAAACAGACTAAAGAGCAGCCTGAAGAAACTGATAAAGCAGAAAAAGAACACGTTTCACCTTTGGCTGCATTGGCAATTGGCGGGATTGCAATAGAGCAGGCAAAAATAGTCTGGGACGATCAGCAGCAAGGTAAATACATAGAACTCAATGATTTTAACTTTAAAACAGGTAAGTTGGTATTCGGTCAACCCATTGCTGTCGACTTGTCCTTAACCGTTGTTAATAAAGAACCAGAGATAACAGAATCGATCAACTTTACTGCCGATTTAGTTATTAATGAGCAATTAGATATTTTTAAACTAAAGCAGATTAATATTGCAAGCATTACTTCAGGAAAGGATATACCGGGTGAAAAATTAACGGCTACTTTACTAGCTGAGATGGCGTTGGATTTGACTCAGCAAACCCTTAATGTATCAAAATTTACATTGAGTACAGGAAACTTGAATTTAACCGCAAATGTAATGGGAACAGGCATTAAAGATAACCCTGTTTTTAAAGGGTCCATAAATGTTGCGGAGTTTAACCTGGCCCAGTTATTGAAAAAAATGGCAATGCCTTTACCCGTGATGCAAGATCCTGATGCGCTATCTAAACTATCAGTAGCATTTGATTTGATGGCTACAACAGATTCAGCAGATATTAAAAATTTAGTCATTAATCTTGATGAAACAAATATTAATGGTTCTAGTAGTATTAAAAACTTTTCTCAGCCAGAAATAGTATTTAATTTTAATGTTGATGCAATCAATGTTGATCATTATCAGTCACCCATAAAAGAAGGTAAATCTTCCGCTAAAACGGTTGTGACTCCTGCCAGTGCTGCAGTTACAGGCGCGGCATTGTTTCCGGTAGAGATGCTGCGAACATTAAATGCAAATGGAAGGTTGAAAATTGATCAGTTGACAATTAATCGATTAAATATGCAGGGATTGAGTTTGAAGCTAAATGCTAAAAATGGCGTTATAAAAACCAAGCAAGATATAAAGCAGCTTTATCAAGGGTCATATACGGGTTCTTCTACACTTAATGTACAGCGCAAACAGCCCCGGTTATTGCTGAACGAAAGTCTGTCTATGATCCATCTTGAGCCATTATTAAAAGATTTACAGGATGGCGCTCGAATGACTGGGGTGGTCAATGCCGACGTAAAGCTTCAGGGGCAAGGGAACACCGTCAGGGCGATTAAATCATCATTGAATGGTAAGGTGGACTTTAATTTTAAAGATGGCGTGGTCAAGGGCTTTAATCTGCAAAAAATCATTGATAACAGTAAGGCCTTAATAGGAGGAAACCCATTTCCAACAGATAACAAAAATGACCAAACTGTGTTTACGGTAATCAAAGGTTCTGCAAATATCAACAATGGTTTAGTAAGTAATAATGATTTGTATGCAGAGGCTTCAAAGCTGCGTGTTAACGGGGAAGGAACAGCAAATTTGGTGTCTGAAAAGCTGGATTATAAGGTTAATGTTAAGTTACTCAGAGCAATTGCAACAAACACCCAGCCAGAAAAAATTGAAGGAATACCTGTGGTTATTAAGGTGGGTGGGATATTTTCTAAACCATCATACACCTTAGATATTGCCAGTATGTTAGTGGAAAAAAACAAACAGATTATTAATAAGGAAAAAGATAAATTGCTGAAAAAACTTGATCAAAAGCTAGGACCAGGCGTGGGTGATTTATTAAAAAGTTTGTTTTAGGATGAGTTACTGCTGAGGGGCTTAATATATTCAATATAGGGTGTGTTATATGCACTACTGTATGAATAGCATAACGCATAAGGTTTTTGGCTATCAAATGAAACAGATTTCATGTTTTAAACTCCGTTTAAGTTAATCAACAGTATAATCCGACTAAATCACTCAAAAGGAGGAACAATGTTCACTATCAGAGATGAACATATGCAACATTTTAAGGAAGACCGTGAAGTTAACTATAGTATTCCAAATTTATGCAAACACCTCAGACAAAATTATAGCTATAACCCTATTAATCAGCTACCGGAAAAAGAACTCATAGAATAAGTCAAACAGGCTGTTAATATTGCAGGTTCTTATGGGCTGCGGTCACAAAGAGATATGTACACTTTTGTAACATTGGAACTCACTCAGTATCCAGGTTTTCATCAGCATAAAAAAGTCCAGGATTTATTGCAAGATTCAGGCGGACACCCCAAGATGCGTATGTATTGGCTAGCCCGACAATTGCCTGCTTCTGTTTGGTTGGAGGTTAGCTAATGCAATCACCTTGTATCGCTCAAATATCACCCGCAGTCGTAGCCGCATCACAATTATTAAGTCATGATTCAGAACTCTGTAATGATGACTTCAATAGCGTTATTCAACATTGTCCCATGTATCCTGATGATGTGACTCCAGAAGTACTGGATGCCATGAAACAGGAAATTGATGATAAGGTCTTATACGAGGTAATGTGCTGTTGTTCAAACAACCCGTGTACAGGAAGTGAGGCAGGAACCAATCAAAGACAGGGTTGTGTCTCCGCCACATTACAGGCAGCCGATGAAGTGTTAAATCATCAAAGCCGTTACAAGCCTGAAATTTCCTACAACATGGACACCAATCCACCCAGTCCGTTTATGCACAGTGATGAATCTGGGCAGGAAACCACACAAAAATCAGATCGCTGGCAAACACGAGCACGGCAAGAAATTCCAGATTATCAACCCAATGAATGTATGGTACACCGCCCGGACATTATTATCGTCAAAGACCCGTCCAAACCACCCTATCAGGATAATAATTATCGGATAGTGGAAATGAAGTTTAAAGGGGGCAGATGGGGAAGAGATCAAAAAGAAGATTATGAGGACATAGCAGGTAATAAGGATAAACTGAAACTGATGGAGGAAGGAGACTGTACTTGTTCAGACGATAACGGCGAACGAGAACCAGTAGCACAGCCAGTATCCATACCTGAATAAGAGCCGTCAGTTGATTGGTGGGCGGTAGCCGAAACGGTAGGCATGGCTGCTGATACAGCGGTGGCAACCATCGCGCTTGTTGCCGTTCCTTTTGATGGTCCGACAGGTGAAATTGCCGCTGGGGCTGGGACTGCGGCAGCAGCGACAAGAACAGCCGCCGTCTTTGGTAGAATATTCAAGGCTGTTCCACATTAACCTAATTCATTATCAACAGGAGCGTATTTGATGGAAATACCATTACAAGGCTTTACACCAAAAGATTTAGATAAAATGAAGATTAAAGATAAAAGATAAAGAAAACCATATTGTTGCTCAGGTTAGCATGATGGTCACGTTGTATTTTGAAAACCCGCATGAAAAAAAGTGTCGTCTTGCAGTAGGACAATGTGTCGAGGAATATATGTCCTTAGTCAAACCGCATTTAAAACGCTATGGCGGTGAAAAGCTTGGGATTAGAAAATTCAGCCAAACACCCATTCAGCCACTGGCTGAAATGATTGAACCTTTGGATGAATATGATTTCTTTGGTCTGATTGTTACTGGCTCAGAAACAGACGAAGAATCCAATCCCTACAATGTAAAAACTTTACTTGGTAACAAACGAAGTTATAAACGAATAGGTTATCTATCAGCCACCTTTCTGTTGGCATTTCTTGAGGAACAGCAAAGTGGATTCTTTCAACAGTTTGCCCAAGATTGGTGTAAACGCTTGTCACCTTATCATGGCTATGGTGGGCTTGGGCTGATTCGTAGTGTATACACCGGCGCAGCAAGAAGAGCGGAACCTATTGTTTATCACCTCGTTAACCGTTTTCCTGGGCTAGAAATTGATATGTCCCACTTTCATACTATTGATTGTGTTGAAGGCATCAAAGGCATAAATTGGTTAACTCTGCTCTCAGATACTTTTTTGCAAAAGCTAGAGGGTAAAGCTGCTTTGCAGGAACAACTGGATGATGACTTTATTTTTTATGATTATTCGGGTGGCGTTATGATACAGGCATTAATATAGAGAGCTTGTTGAAATAATTCTGTTATCATAAAAAAAAACGGTAGGGGTAGCTTTTAAGTTCAGTAGATTATAATTTACCCACTCATTTTTCAAAAGAGCCGGAAAGTTTAGTAATAAGAATGATTTTAATCTAACCATAAATTCAAAGCGATATTAACGGAAGGATAACCTATCGCAGGTTACTCTCGATATTGACGTTTGTAGGTTAACTTCACAAACGGTGTCATTCCGACTAACGGGAGGAATCTTGAATCTAAGGGAAGTAGTGAATGCAGATTTGCAAGGAGCATATATCGGTCCATACAAGTGGTCCCGCAGTCGTAATGACAACACATTTAAAGTTTGACCTGTGTTTAGTTAATAGAAATATAAAAAAATTGCTTAACAAAATTTGTTAAAACTTGAATATATATGTATTAACTGCGAACCTTAATTGGCAGATAGTATTGTTAGGTTTATGTTTCTGATAAATTAATAGGCTGCACTCGCAGCTTGATGACATTGAGGGTGAGTTAATACCTTTAGGATTAACTATCAAGCTTCTGTAATCACTCTATTGCGGCCGGTTTCTTTTGCCTTGTATAAAGCATTGTCAGCGCGCATGATAAAGTCTTCGACGGTATCATTGCTTTTTAAGCTGGAAATGCCAATCGATACCGTGACCTTGCCTATAGATTCATTGCTGTTTCTTTTCTTTAAGTTACTATTTTCCAGAGATGATCTGATTTTTTCTGAAATTTCCGAGGCTTTGTTAAGCGTGGTATTTGGCATAATGATAGCCAGTTCTTCTCCTCCATAGCGAACCACAACGTGGTGAGACTCAGCATATTTTTTTAAAATTTTAGCAGTAAATTTAAGTACACTATCGCCAACCTGGTGTCCAAAATTGTCGTTTATTTTCTTAAAATAATCCAGGTCTAACATTGATAAACATGCTTCTGACCTGTCAGGTTGCTCCAATAAACTGTTTAGACTCCTGTCAAAAGTGCCACGATTTAACAAGCCGGTTAGCGCATCTGTATCGGCAGCTTCTCTGACTTGTGCTAATTCTAATCGCAGCTGTTCCATTTCCATGTTAGCCGAATCCAAATCAGATTTTAGTGTTTTACTTACATTCGCTAATCCTTTGGTTTCAGCAACAATATCTGCGATTACACGGGTTATATCTTCGGTATTGGTTGCTGATGCAATTGAAGCCGCTTGTTCTTCTAAATTAACCCCCGCATCGGAAGCTTTTTGACTGGTTTCGGCTAAGGTATCGCGTGTATGACTGATCAGTGATTGTAATTGCTGATTAATTGTATCGAAAGACTCAAAGGTAATGTCACAAATATATTTTTTATACAATATGATTGCAGACTCATTGTCGATGGGTTTTTTTTCTTTAATGAGTTTATCAATGGCAGAGATTAAGTGACTATTACTACCGCTAATATATTCATAGCAAATAGCGTAGTTTAATGGCGTTGGGGATATTTTGTTTTTAGTAATGAACTGTAGGATTTGTCGTAAAAAGTGCCCATTTTGTTCTTCGGTAAATGCGTAATCTGTAATGAAGGTCATGATTTTTATCTTACTGTAAGTAATTACATTTGATTATAAATAGCTAGTCAAGGAAAAGAAGGCAAATAAAAAAATCGCGTTCTATAGAATCATTCCATGTAAACGAATAAAAAAATAGCAGGGATTGATAGAGTATTGATAAATATATGGCAAAGTTTGACTTCAAATGAATTGAATTCAATTAAAAATGTAGATCACAATGGAATGTAAGTCAAATTATAAACGTAATATATGAGCTAAAAAAATAAACAAATGTATTAAGGTACAGGATTTTATATATTACAGCGGCATTACATAAACCGTTAGATCACGGATCTAAGTACGGTTTTTATTCTGAAATATAGCCTGTGTGGTTAACTATAGCGCTTTGAATTTAAACGAAAGAAACTTAAAGGGGGGGGGAGTACTTAGCTCCTCTTGATACAATATTATAGTGTTGCTAGAATTTAGGGCCAAGAAAAGATGTCCAAAGAATTGGAATCTGGTGTTGGCTACCAACAATTATATCAAGAATTCGAGGGTTGGTTTTTTGAAGACTTCTGGAACAAGCTGTTAGCACAGGGCCAGTGATCAGAGCAAAAATCACCAATGGTTACGATTAGTAAAAACACAAGAAATGGTAGGTAGAGGAGCTAAATACACACCCCCCTAAAACAAATATCAATTTATGGTCTAGTCTCCGCATTTATAACGCAACAAACACTGAGATTAAATAGGACGATGGATTTAGCTGAAATAAGTTTTTACCGGCTCTAGTTCAACGGTTACTTCGCAGCAGTCGTCACCATTAGCATTACATTTAGTTTCATACGCGTAGACTTCTTTTTTGGTGAAGGTTTCGACTATTCCTGCAACCAGGCCTACTTCAAAAAAACAGATCTTTTTTCCAATATTTGGCATTCCTGCACAGGTTACACATTCGCCGAGTTGAAGAACCATTTTGTCGTCAGAGCATAAATCATCAGCCAGCGTCAAGATACCAATACTTGAATCAAAAACATATTTTTTAACCCGTGTTAGATATTCTGAAAGGTCTTCAGTATAAAGTTGTTGGCCAATATCCAAACCCAATTCGCGTCCTGCATAGGTGAAAACTGATCGGACTCCCTTTTCACCCAGGATATCTTCACCATAATGGGCAGAAAATTGACGAAAAACTCGAAATACCGAGACAGGAATTGTTTTTCCAAGCTCAGGACGATTGACGCTAGTTAATGCTTGCATTTGATTCATAGTTTTTACCTGGATTGGAGAATAGCAAGGAAGATGAGGGGGTGTTATCAGATATTGTAACTACCCAATCAGAAGTATAGGTAAACTATTGGTGTCAGTCAACAATTACATCTCTTTTAAAACCATAGAGAATATGTGTTTGTTTTGATGGATAAAAACAAATTTTAGGGTTTTTCAAAAGTCTCGATGTCTGAAGTAATGTATAGAAAACTATAAATAGAGTCAATTAAGTATTTCAGCTGCCGCTTTATCATCAAGGAGGAGTTCGCCAATAAAAGGATCTTATTGAACGGGGGGCTATATTTCTTTGGTATTAGCCGCTAATGTTTCCAGGTAGCGATCTAATTGTCTCCCACAGCTGGAATAATGTGTTTCATCTTGATTGATCTTTGCTTGCGCAAAAGCACCAACAGCGGCAGTAATAATAAATTCAGCAGATTCATTTACATTGATATTATTTTTGACAAAGCCTTTTTTTTGACCGCGCGTTAACGCATGAGACATTGTAATTTGCCATTTTTTATAAAAGCTTTGTATTCTTTCCCGAAACCCTTCATCAATCGGAGCCATCTCCTGCGCCAAGTTGTTTAATGGACAACCTAATGTAAAAAAAACCGGCCCCCAGTTTTCTTTATATGCGGTAAAGATGGATTGTATACCTGTTATGGGGTCATCCAATTCATTGAGTGGTTCAATCCAGATTTTTTGAATACGCGCCAAGATCACTTCCTCCAAGACAGCATAACCAAGTGCTTGTTTACTTGCAAAGTGGTAATAAAGCGTCCCTTTTTTAACCCCAGTTTTTTCAGCTATCGCATCCATTCTCATACCCTGAAATCCATTTCGATGCATTTCTTCGAATGCTGCTTTAAGAATGCGTAGGCGAGTGATTTCAGGTTTGCGTTTTGTCGGCATATATAGAGATTTAAGAGGGGAATTATCGTAATTATAGACAATCTATTTGGGCTGTGCTAAATTAACTAAAACTGACTGACTGGTTAGTCAGTTTTTGATTAAAATTTATTTCTTATAAATTAGAAGTTAACTGACTCAAGTATTAGCTTCCGTTAACTAGATAAGTCTTTGTGAGCTTTTATAATTAAATTTGGGGAAAAGAAATAGTAAAAAAACGTGATTTTCTAATTCTACTCTTGATGTTATCAGGATGTTCAGGCGACCCTTTTGAAAATTATTTGGGGTTATGGGAAAGTCAAGATGGTAGAAATGTAGTAATTGAAGTTTCTAGAGACGGTGAAAGTATTATTGCAAATGTTATAACTTATAACAAAAAGGAGACAATAGTATTAACAAAATCGGAAGGTCAATTATCATTACATGGTGCTACATTAGGGTTGTCTGAAGATAAAAACACTCTAAGGAAATATAAGAAAGCCTATAGAAGAATAGATGACAATCGCTTCAATCATATTAAAACATGTAATAAATTAAACGAAGAATATATGTTAAGTATTAGAGGAAAAAAGGCTGATAGAGCACGGGAAAAAATTATTTTAGACTGTTATTTAGATGAAAATAGCTAACACTTAGGGGATTAGGTTATGCCATTCACTAAACTCTACTGACGACTATTACGTTATGCACATCCATTTTATAAAATGGATGTGCTACCGTTACCAGCGACCGAAAAGTAATAGCTAATGTAAGTGTTGTTACAGGAGGTGAAATGGTATCAATACAAAACCGAAATTAGGTAGCAGTTGGTACCTTTTATATGGCTACAGCAAGGAATGGTACCAAATATACCTGCCAATTTAATGGGGGAGATGTCCTATCGTTAGGGATTATTCAGCATTCAAAATGCGAAAAGAAATCGAATTAATTTAGGTCACTGCATAACAGTTTAGGCGATTATAGGACTAATTCCTCCTTAATTCGCAGTTATGTTTGGATGAAGAATATAAAGGAGAAAATGTGAAAAAAATAATAGTCTTTGGATTAGTGCTGACTCTTTCTGCCTGTTCAAACCCTCAAGATCCAACCGAAGCAAACTTTAAGGTAGCAATACAAGACTTTCTTTCTTCGAGGAAAGGCGAAGCCTGTATTGAAGTACCTGATTTACCTTTTGAGGTAAGTAAATCATCTTTGGCTTTTCATTTTGATTTAAAAAAATTTATTTCAGTTGGTCTTGTTAATTCTACAGAGACTGAAAAAAAGGAAGGTAATTCAAAAGAAACTGTGTTGACTCTTTCTTTAACTGATATGGGAAAAAGTGCGTTAAAAAAGTTTGAAAAACCATATTCATATGCATTTGCGATGGGCGTTCTACAATCACACAGTGCTTTGTGTTATGGAGAGCATCGTGTAGTTGATATTTTAAACTTCACAGAACCAGCAGATTTTGGAGGACAAAAAATATCTCGTGTTAATTTCACCTACACAACTAAAAATATATCTCAATGGACTAATAATAAAGTATTTCAGTCCAACGGACGGCTTTTTAGAGATATAAAATCAGAGTCAGAACCTATAAAAGATAAAGCAACGTTAATGCTAACCAACAAAGGTTGGGTGCATAAAAAACTGTTTCGAAATTAAACAAATAATTCTACTTACGAATGCTAAATCAACAAATATTAAAATATTTATTTAGGAGGAAAGTTTGAAAACATTAGGTAATATCATATGGCACATACCATTTTTAGGATTTATTAACGCAACGATAGTATATTTACTGGGGTTGATTTTAACCGCAACGGTTGTTGCTGCACCTATTGGGTTGGGTCTTATGGAATTTGCAAAATTTTTATACTGGCCGTTTGGTAATGCAATGGTAAATAAAAAGGATCTTGATATAGAACAAAATACTTCATGGAAGACATATTCATCCATAATAATGATTTTGTATTTTCCTTTTGGTTTGATACTTGCTGCTCTTGCTGTTTTTGAGGTAGTTGGTACATTTATAACTATTATAGGGATACCGGTAGCTTTAGTAGTAGCAAAGTCTCTAACGACATATTTAAATCCAGTTAATAAAAAATGCGTGCCTTCCGCCGTTGCAAATGAAATTAAAGGAAGAAATGGGTAGAAGAATAATTTTGAATATGAAATTAGTAGAATTAAGTCCAACCAAAAATACACAATAAAAAAAATCAAAATGCGATAAACAAATTCATCGAATGCTAAAATATTGAACAATATTAACATGGCCGGTTGAGCGGCCCTCAGATAAGCTATCCACATACACAAAAAAGGGGCAGCCTCGTCGTCTGACCAACGTATCACTCAAACATTGAGGAATCTTTACAAGTGACATTGTCAATCCGGTTTGACTCAGGAAGTGAGCTGCCCAATTTATGATAAATGATGGTTGGTCAATTATAAGTACAGACAAAAAACTGGGTATTATTAGTGCTACACATACAGTTATGTTTGTCTGGAAAGAAAACCGTTCCTTTAAATATAGCAATTAAATCCAAAAACAGAGGTGTTCATGTTTCAATGACATATTTTTTAGCGGCAGGATTAACCGCACCACTAGAATCAATAAAAGATCATTTTTGTTCAATTATTGGCGCGATTGAAAGTAAATAGGTCGTGAAATCGATAGACATATACTAAAGTTGTAGTGCTGAGGTAAAACCGCTTCTATTTGCCGCAGAATAAATTTAAAAAAGGTTTTAGTTTACCTTTTATTTTGATTATCAATGCGTGTACTGACCCAGACTTGATCTGACAGTGACCCGTTTTTTAACGGTGTCTGTCAGTTTAGATTTGAGTCAGGTTTTTATCTGCCCAAATCGTTTTATCATCAAGCAATGTTTCATTAGGTGTTCGCACACAGCACAATTTTTTTGATGAGTTCGGTCAATGTTATGGTATTTCATTCATTGGACCAGGTTTTTCTGCAGCTCCTCCAGAGTTGAATACATTTTTTCCTGAATGTCTCCTGATAAAACTCATTCAGAATCTTCTTGTGGAACCGTTCACATATATTAGAGGACGAGCAAATATTAAATAGTATGAAGAAAAT
>Ga0256847_1001553_pt1 | contig 11402 bp, 8 predicted proteins | sample TeddybearmetaG_FD_189099 | JGI IMG/M metagenome (GOLD analysis project Ga0256847, IMG submission 189099) | Hydrothermal vent microbial communities from East Pacific Rise, Pacific Ocean - Teddybear | ecosystem: Environmental > Aquatic > Marine > Hydrothermal vents | place: Pacific Ocean: East... | reverse complement strand
AAAGCCCTGAGCGTTGCCTTGCTTGCCTTCGCTGTTGTAGTAGCCGGGTGTGCACTCTGCGTAAAAGCGAGAGCCGCGCACGGCAAGCCGCCTAATCTCATCTACATAATCCTGTTCCGCTTCAGCCGTGGCTTCGATGATCGGTGATTTGTGTAATCGTGCCTGGCTCATCATGTAGGCTACATGCTTTGCTTGTTCATTGAGAGCGTGCGGTACATTGACGGTGATTGCGGTTTGCGTGAAACCCAGAAAGAAACAGTTAGGGAATCCGTGGCTGGTTAGCCCTTGAAAGCTTCTTACTCCATTAGCCCAATGTTCACTGAGAGGCTTGTCATCTTTGCCAATGACATCGTAGCCTGCGCGTCGGGTATAGGAGGTACCAACCTCAAAACCTGTCGCGAATATTAGGCAATCGAGATCATATTCTTCGCCATTGGCGACTACACCTGATTCAGTTAAGCGTTCAACTCCCGCGCCATCCGTATCGACAAGATGTACGTTCGGTCTATTGTAGGTGTCGAGGTATTCATCGTGAAAACATGGGCGTTTACAAAATTGCCGATACCAAGGTTTTAGCGATTCGGCGGTGACACCGTCTTCAATCAACTGGTCGACGCGATCGCGAACCGCGTTCATTTTGCGATAGTCCGACAGCTCCATGAGCTCCGCGCGCTCTGCCCCAGTTAAACGTCGCCCTAGTGAACGGCTTGCGATTTTTGCTGCAATGCCCGTTAAGTTGCGCATGATTTCGGTCCAGCCGTCATGCACAAAGTCCTCATCTTGATCGCCGCCAGATACCAAAGCGTTGAAGTTGTCCATACGCGCCTGTTGCCAGCCGGGTTGCAGTGATTCTGCCCATTCCGGGTCGGTGGCTTGATTATTGCGTTCGTCAATCGAAGATGGGGTGCGCTGAAAAACGTAAAGTTCTTTCGCCCACTCTCCCAAGTGAGGAATACACTGCACGGCTGTGGCGCCCGTGCCAATGATGCCTACTCTTTTGTCCTTTAAGTTTGCTAATCCGCCACTCGAGTCACCGCCGGTATACTCATAGTCCCAACGACTGGTATGGAAGGTGTAGCCCTTGAAGTCATTAATGCCAGGAATGCCAGGAAGTTTAGGTCGGTTGAGTGGGCCGTTTGCCATGGCGACATACTGCGCACGCATGTCATCACCACGGTCAGTTTTAATATGCCAGCGTTGGCTACTATCATCCCATCGTAATTCTGTTACGCAGGTCTGCATGCAGGCGTTTTCGTATAGACCAAAGCGTGCAGCGATGTTCTTACTATGCTCTAGGATTTCTGGCGCAAATGAATACTTATGCTTTGGGATGTAGTTCATCTCTTCGAGTAGAGGCAAGTAACAATATGACTCTACGTCGCACATTGCCCCCGGATAACGGTTCCAATACCAGGTGCCACCAAAGTCGCTGCCTTTTTCAATAACACGTATGTCTTCAAAGCCAGCCTCGCGTAAGCGTGCGCTCATGAGAAGTCCGCCGAAACCGCCGCCGATAATTGCAATCTCTACTTCGTCAGTAAGAGGTGCTCGTGCGGTAGGTTGTTCTACATATGGGTCGTCTACATAGTGGGAAAATTCTGCCGTCACTTCAACGTATTGATCGTTACCTTCATCTCTTAGGCGTTTATCGCGCTCAGCTAAATATTTTTCTTTTAGTTGGGCTGGATTAAAGTCGAGTTCGCCTAAATACGATCGAATCACAGAATCGTTGTTGCTCATATGCTCTTCCCCTAAAAGTTGCAGCCCAGAAGTGTACACCGGCTAATGCGGTTCATGCTAATGACAGCTTGGCTACGGCGAAACATGCTCATTCGCTGTTGCTTAGAACCAGTTTTCCGACAATTTTTCCTGCCAGCTAATCCTGCAAGGCGTGGCGAAAATCACATGTGCGCCCATAGCTTTCGTCACGCACACAGCAGCGGAACCAACCCACCTGCGGCCGCCAGTCCCAGAGCACTGTCACCAACCCCAGCCGCTTTTATATCGACTAGAACTTCGTTGTCCTTTGGTGTCGGAGTGATTGCTTGAATTGACTCTAGTTGTTCAGGGGGGCGAATTTTGAGCATCGTACTTGCTGCATTTAGATAGCCTTCACGTTCTTAGGTGGGCCAGCGCTGGTGTATCGTGTGCCGGGTGGGTCGACGGCCCAAGATGGCGCTTGTTCCCAGGTGTCACCGAAAACCAATTCAGACATGGGACGGCGGCGAACGTTACCGTGCTTACCCAAGGGCTTGCCGAGGGTGACGGTGCAGGCAATGAGTACGTCGTCTGGAAGGTTTAGGAGAGGCCTCAGTTGATCCTCTACCGGCCCATGAAAACCAGTGATGACGCCACCGTAGCCGAGCGCACGAGCTGAGAGCATTAAATTTTGTACGGCTGGATACACAGAAGCACCTTCCATGGTGCTGGCAACACGGTAGCGAATGAGGCACGGTAAGATTAGGCAGGGTGCTCGATATATATTATCTACGTAGGTTTGCATGGTTCGAGCCATGCGTGATTTTGGTGACTTTGGATCTGCGCCACTACCTTTGTCGTATTGATCGTTCTGGCGCTTTTTATCCCAAAAATTTTGTGCAGATTCACCAATGAGGGCCTTGGCTTGCGTGGCGATATCTGAATCGGTGAGAACCAAAAAGCGAAAAGGTTGGCGGTTTGAGCCGCTTGGCGCGCGAGTTGCCCCAAATAGAATATCGCGCAGCACATGCTCTGGAATAGGTTCATCTCGATAGCGCCGGATGGCACGAGTACTGGCCAGCCCTTCCAGCAGGCCAACGTGATCTTCAGCGAGGTCAGTTTTGGATAAAGAAGACATAGATAACCCTAGGTAGCGATAGATTCATGCTGTGAATATTTAAAAACTGTTATAGATCCTACTCAACTCACGTAAAGTCCCTCAAGCTAAATTAGCAATTATTAGAGTAATGAGGGGGAACCTACTTTGGCTGAACTCAATCACCAGTGGCGTTTGGCGCGCAAACCGACATCCGGACAGCCCCAGGATGAGGATTTTGCCTGGCAAGAACACCCTCTTGCCGAACCCGCTGAAGGGCAGGCGTTAACTCGTACCTTGTATCTCTCGATGGACCCTTATCAGTGGGTGCGGCGGCGCTCTGGAACCGAGCAGCCCGGAGATGTATGCCACGGACGAACGGTGTCGCAAGTGGTTCGTAGCCGTATGTCCGGCTATGCCGAGGGCGATTACATTTTCAATACCAATGGCTGGCAGCAATTTGGCTTAACTGGTGTAGAAGTTACAAACTTTGGGTATATGAACCCACGTAAGTTAGACCCAAATCTTGCACCATTGTCTACAGCGATTGGCGTGCTTGGTATGTTGGGATTAACCGCATATGCCGGACTTATCGTGCAATGCCAACCACAACACGGTGAGACTGTTGTTGTTTCTGCGGCGTCCGGCGGCGTCGGTCAAGTTGTCGGTCAGCTCGCTAAGCTTAGGGGCGCGCGAGTTGTGGGTATTGCCGGTGCCGCCAAAAAGTGTGCTTATGTTGTAGATGAGCTGGGGTTCGATGCCTGCGTTAGCCATCTCGATGAAGATCTAGCCGGCCGATTGGCCAAGGCTTGTCCGGATGGCTGTGATGTGTATTTTGAGAATGTTGGCGGCCGTGTGTTCGAATCTGTCTTGCCGATCCTAAATAAGCGCTCACGCATTTCGCTGTGTGGACTTATTTCGCAATACGGCACTATCTCGGGTGGAAACCCGCGCGAGGCGTGGCGGGCCAGCGGCCAAGCAGTATTTGATGCACGTCAAGTAAGCGTACATGACCTGTTTGTTGGTAACTTCGTCGATTCGCATCAAGCTCAGTTCTTAGCGGAGGTGGGCGAGTATGTGCGTAGTGGAGATGTGCATTACAAAGAGGATCGTTGGCAAAATTTACAGGAAGCGCCGACTGCATTCAAAGCAATGATGGTGGGACAGAACTTCGGTAAGACCATTGTTGAGGTAGCAACACCCTAGCTTAGGAGGCGTTTTCTCAGTAGGTGGATAGTAGGTGGGTCGGCCAGCGTGAGCGTTGGGCTGCGTGCGCAGATTGATCATATTGGCGTGGCTTGGTCATATTGGTTAGTATAGTTGGCTGCATTTTTGTATCAGGCCTCATGTATCTTAGACAAATTGGACTCTATGTATCGGTAGTACTCTGTGTGACCACAGGACCTCTCTTCGCGCAGACGCTGGGGTTATCAGACTCGTTCTGGGTAGCTGTTGCTAGTTATCGATCGCTAGCGAATGCTGAAAAATTCACTGCTGAACTTACCTCATCAAGCGTCACTGCGGTCAAGATCGTGAAGGTTGATACGCGTCAAGGCGAGTTTTTCCGTGTGCTAACGGGGCCGTTTAGAAATGAGTTAGTTGCCCGTCAACGTCTCTTAGAAATGCAACGAGGAGATTATTCTGGCGCTTGGTTGGTCGTTGCCCCGACTGTCGAAGCTGAGAGCAATGTGGGTAGCGTTCCTTTCAAAGATTCCGGTAATGCTGTCGACAAACCGCTGCCACAAACTCCCGTCATAGCCGCGGCAACACTGCCGGCCGACGTTGCTCGAACACCCGGCATTGAACTCGAGGCAGACACCACGATCAGCCGGCTACCCGAGAAAATTTCCCTGACGTATTCTCCGGGTCAAATAATCCCTCTTACTCGTATAGACACTGAGTTAACGCCAATAAAGATAGATGGCCATCTCGATGAACCCATTTGGCAGAGTGCGCCGACGATAGACGATTTTGTCGTGATCGAACCGGATACCTTGGTACCAGGGGAGCACCCAACGCATTTACGCGTGGTATACGATGATCGCGGGATTTACCTAGCTGGAGATTTTTTCCAGCCCCCGGAATCACTCGTCAAACGCTTTTCAGGCCGAGATGCCCGAGACAATCGAGACAGTTTCGCCGTAACCCTTGATACTTCCGGTGAAGGGAAATATGGGTTTTGGTTCGGTATTAACTTGGGTGATTCGCTCATGGATGGCACGGTACTGCCAGAGCGGGTTTTTACCAGCGATTGGGACGGCCCCTGGTACGGCCGCAGCCAAATCACTGATACTGGCTGGTCTGCGGAGATGTTTATCCCTTGGGGGGTAGTGTCTATGCCTGCCAGCGGAGCGCATCGAAATATGGGTCTATACGTGTCACGTAAAGTTGCCTATAAGGATGAGCGTTGGGCATGGCCTGCATTACCGCCAACGCAGTCCAAGTTCATGTCTAGTTTGCAAACCGTGAGTCTTGAAAATGTAGAGCCGCGACAGCAGTATAGTGTTTATCCCTTCTTTGCCACAGGCTACGATGGCGTCGATAATCGGCAACTCTACAGGGCTGGGGTTGATGTCTTTTGGCGCCCCTCAAGCAATTTTCAATTAAACGCAACGCTGAACCCAGACTTTGGCAATGTTGAGTCAGATGATGTTGTCATTAACTTGTCTGCAACTGAAACTTTCTTTCCCGAAAAACGCTTGTTCTTTTTAGAAGGCCAGGAAATATTTGTTGCCTCACCCAGGGCAGATACGCGTGGCCGTGGCGTGGGTAATCAAGGCGCACCATACACCATGGTCAACACGCGCCGTATCGGCGGGCGTGCTCGTGCGCCAACATTGGGTGCAAACACCACAATAGGTCGACGTGAACTGGTACAACCCACAGAGCTGGTGGGCGCTTTTAAGACAACGGGTCAGATTGGTGGTCTGCGCTATGGAATTCTTGGTGCCTCTGAAGAAGACATCAAATTTGATGTCCTTGATAACGGCCAGCCGCTCAACGTGAGTCAAGATGGCAACGATTACGGCATCGCGCGACTTCTATATGAGAACACTCAAGGCGAGGGATATAAAGCCGTGGGTGTACTTTCTACAGCAGTTCTCAACCCAGAGCGAGATGCCATTGCTCATGGTCTAGATTGGCATTATCTGTCCGGTGGTGGTCGTCTCAAAGTTGATGGCCAGTACATGATGTCAGACATCGACGGCATTGACGAGAAAGGCTACGGTGGCTTTCTCGATTTTGAACTCACCTATCGTCAAGGGCTTAAGCATAGGCTCGGGCTCGAATATTTCGACGAGAATATCGATATCAACGATTTGGGATTTCTGTCTGTTAATAATCAGTACCGTTTGCGCAGCGCATTGTCCTGGACGAGCTCCTCGATCGGCTGGGCCCGTGAAAATCAGCTTGATATTCGTGGATTCTATCAGCGCAGCGTGACGGAAAGTTTGAAAACAGGTGCGGGTATATTTATTTCAGATCGAATTCGTCTGAATAATTTGTCGGAAGCGGTGGTGCGACTAAATTATCGGGACAGCTATTTTGATGACATAAATAGTTTTGGCAACGGGTCGTATCGCATTGATAGTCGAGTTCAACTGAGTATGTCCTGGGATTCGGATTCTACCAAGACGTGGAGCTATGGGCTCGGCATGTTTTACGGCCAGGAAAATCTAGGTGGTGATCGATACAGCGTCTCAGCCGATGTTACCTGGCGACCAAATGATCGGTTTCGTGTGACTGCTGAATTCGGCTACGACGATTTTGATGGCTGGCTATTGCATCAAGACGATAGTCTGTTTGCGACGTTCAAAGGCGATCTGGTTACCCCGAAAATATCTGTTGATTATTTTATCAGCGCAAGACAACAGCTGCGCTTGTCATTCCAATACATCGGTATTAAGGCGCGCGAAGAAGATTTTTTTACGGTGCCTAACCGTCCTGATGATCTAATCGCAACCGCTAAGCCAACAGGTACTGGCGCGCGCTCAAGTTACGATTTTTCTGTTTCACAGTTTAGTTTGCAAGCTCGTTATCGATGGGAAATAGCGCCACTATCTGACATATTTTTGGTTTACTCTAGACAGGCAGATTTGCGCGAGGCTTTGGGTGAGGCAGGTTACGACGACCTGTTTGATAGTGCCTGGAATGAGCCCTTAGTCGATGTGTTGGTATTTAAGATTCGCTATAGATTTGGTTCGTAACTCTCATTAGGAGGATTTGGTGTGCGTAAACATTTAATTTGGGTCTGTATGGCTGCAGTGTCTTTGTCGCCATTAGCGCATGCGCTGGAAGCCCGTGGCATTGTTTTCGAAGATCTAAACCTCAATGGCTCGCAAGACAGTGGGGAACCTGGTATCTCCGATGTGCGGGTTTCTGATGGTTACCAGATCACGACAACTGATAATGCGGGCCAATGGCAGCTCGATATTGAAGATGAGGCCGTCATATTTGTGGTCAAACCACGTGGTTATGCCACAGAAGTGACTAACAGCAATGTTCCGCAGTTTTATTATATTCATCAGCCGAAAGGCTCGCCGGCAGGACTGCGCTATCAGGGTATTCAACCTACTGGCCCGCTACCTGAAAAGATAAATTTTCCACTGCGCAAACAAGTTGAACCGACCACTTTCGAAGCGATTCTGTTAGCAGATACGCAACCACAAACTGAAGTTGAAATCGACTACATTCGCGATCGAGTAGTGAGCGAGTTAATAGGCACTGATGCAAAATTTGGCATGACTATGGGTGATGTCATGTACGACGATTTGTCGCTGTTTCCGCGCATGAATGCAATCATAGGGCAGGTCGGCGTGCCTTGGTACAACGTGCCCGGCAACCATGAACTCAACCTGCTCGCTGAGAACGACAAATACGCGCTAGAGACATTTAAAAGTCACTTCGGCCCTCCGTATTACAGTTTCGAGTATGGCGGTGCGCATTTCTTTGTATTAGATAATATTGAATACCATGGCAATGGGGAGTCGGATCCAGGAGATGTGCGAGGCAATGGTGGCTACATTGCCAACATTGGCAAGCGACAGCTTAAGTGGCTAGAACGAGAACTTGCCTATGTGCCTGAAGACGCACTGGTTTTTGTCGCTATGCACTCACCATTGGAAACCTACATTAGTGAAGGTGATGGCGTGACCACACAGGATCGGCGCAAGTTGTTTAAGCTACTCTCAGGACGCCGCCATCTCTATTCCGTAGCCGGTCATACGCATACAACAGAACATTTATATTTCGGTAAAGAAGATGGTTTTAGTGGCCCGGGGAAATTCCATCATCACGTTCTAACGACGGTGAGTGGTTCTTGGTGGAGTGGTCCATTTGATGAAACTGGAGTGCCATCTACCTGGCAGCGAGATGGCACTCCGAATGGCTATCACATTCTGGAGGTCGATGGCAGTGATGTCTCAGTTCGCTTTAAGGGTGCTGGGCGATCGGCGGACTATCAAATGCGAGTCATGTATGACGTTGCTCATCATGGAACGCGAGTAGATGGCTTACGCGATTTTCGTCAGGGGGAACTGTTCGACGGTCGCATAGGCGTCAGTCGCGTGCACGCGGCAAGTGTGTTAGTTAACGTGTTTGACGGCGGGCCGAAGACTCAAGTGTTTTTCAGTGTGGATGGCGCAGATGAACTACCGATGAAATTGACTCGACGCAATGACTTATTGATCAATGAGATGTGGGCGAAACGTCCCGAAGAGAAGAAATCCTTCGTGCAAGTGGCGCCTTCTTCTCACTTGTTTGAAGCAGACTTGCCGGATGACTTGGAAGTTGGTGTATATACCTTATCTGTACGTGCGGTAGACGAATTTGGTCGTACGCATCATGCCCATTCCATTTTGGAAATCACGGGCAATTAGACAACGGCAAGGGAAGAGAGGGGAAGGGACAATAGTGGAATTAGCGACACCGGAACAAGTCGGTTTTGATGAGCAACGTTTAGGCCGGGTGACAACTTGGCTGCACGAACAGGTTTCTTCTGAGCGTCTTGCTGGTTGTAGTGTGATGGTTGGGCGGTACGGAAAAATCGCTTTGTCTGAGGCTGTAGGATTTGCAGATCTTGAGAGGCAACAAGTATTTTCTGCAGATACCATTGTGCGCATCTATTCTATGTCTAAGGCGGTGACTACAGTGGCCGCCATGATGCTTTTCGAGGAAGGTGCGTTTCAGTTAGATGATCCGGTAGCTGCCTTTCTGCCTGAGTTTTCTGATACACCAGTTTGGCGTGGCGGTGATGCAAGCCTTACGGATGTAGAGCCACAGCATCAAGCATTTACCGTGCGCCACCTGATGACGCATACCTCTGGGTTAACTTACGGGTTTATGCATACCAATGTGGTTGATGCTGCTCACCGAGAGGCAAAAATAGACTTCCCTGGGGCGGCTGGTTCGCTAGAAGAAGTGGTCAAGAAGGTCGCTCAATTACCGCTCATTTGCCAGCCCGGCAGCGGTTGGAATTATAGTGTGTCTACTGACGTGTTAGGTCGGCTGGTAGAAGTTTGGTCTGGCTTGAGCTTGCGCGACTTTTTGCTCACACGCGTACTGCACCCCTTGGGTATGTTTGATACAGATTTTCATGTTCAGCCAGAAAATCATGATCGCTTTTCGGCGTTGTATACACCGTTGTCCGGCGGCGATATGAGCAGTATTGCAAGCTCATCCTCAAACAAGGCGGACGAGCCGAGTGGAGGCTTACGTTTGCAAGAAAGTGCTCAACAAAGTCGGTTTCTACAGCCGGCGCAACTCTATTCCGGTGGTGGCGGTCTAACGGGTACCATCGGCGACTATGCGAGGTTTTGCCAGATGTTACTCAATGGCGGGCAGTTTGCAGGCACGCGCGTTCTCGGTCGCAAGACTGTAGAGTTCATGCGTCTGAATCATCTACCAGATAACCGAGACATGGCGGCCATGGGGCAGCCAGTTTGGAGTGAAACAAGCTATGACGGCATCGGCTTCGGACTCGGGTTCGCGGTGGTCATAAACCCGGTCAAGGCACAAATATTGACCTCGCCCGGTGAGCATCACTGGGGTGGGGCGGCAAGTACCTTCTTTTGGCTCGACCCAACCGAGTCACTATTTACCGTATTTTTCACGCAGCTAATGCCATCTTCAACTTACCCAATACGCCGTGAGCTTCGTACTCGGGTTTATCAAGCGTTGGTCGACTAATGAGTAAGACGGTTCCTGGTTGGTTCAGCAGGGCTTTGCAAGTGGAGCCTGAGGAGCGCTATCTAGAAGTACAAGGTACCGCGATACACTATTTGTATTGGAGTGATGATCAGACCAAGCCGGGACTCATACTTGTGCACGGCAATGGTGCCCATGCGCATTGGTGGAGTTTTTTGGCCCCGTATTTTATGTCGCACTACAGTGTAGTTGCGCTGGATTTATCTGGCGCAGGTGATAGCGGTTATCGTGATCACTATTCGCCGGAAATCTTCGCCAGTGAGGTGGTCGCAGTCGCTGATGATGCAGGTTTTGCCGACGATCTAATTGTTGTTGGGCATAGTTTCGGTGGTTTTGTCACTTTAAAGACAGGGCTTATCTATCCGGATCGCTTGGCGGGTATTGTGTTGGTAGATTCAGCCGTGCGACCACCGGATTTTAAATGGGAACGAGATCCCAGGCGTTCACCGATAAAGCCCAAGCGTACTTATGCTCAATTTTCAGAAGCCTTAGCCCGCTTTCGTTTGATGCCGCCTCAAGACTGTAGTAATGAATACGTACTCGACTACATCGGACGCCATTCGTTAAAGGAAACCGACACTGGTTGGACTTGGAAATTTGACGATCAAATGTTTAACAAATTTGAATTTGGCGACAATTTGCACGAAGAGCTAGCGCAGCTACGTTGTCGTATGGCAGTTATGTACGGAGAGAACAGCTATCTATTTTCACAAGAAATAGCCGATTTTATGTTTGAAGTTTTAGGCGAATCGGTACCATTCGTCGGTATTCCGGAAGCCCAACATCATGTCTTTCTTGACCAACCTATGGCATTTGTCAGTTCATTACGAACCATGCTTGCGGAATGGCGCCATTCCAAACCAGACCGCATCAATATTTAGCTTGAGAAACTACTCTGACCTAGGTATTGGCTAAGCCAGCGCTTTAGCTTCAGTTTGTATTTCATTGAGTATTCGGCCAATACGTTCGGACCACGCATCCTCTAAATGTTTGCTCCAATCGTCACCTAAAGTAGTTTGGACGGTTTTTTTCATCGCCAATAAATAGTCGCCGTACATGTCCAAACTCACGCCGTAGGCCAATAAATGGTTCTTCACTTCCCAATTTAAGTAACCGCTTGCGCCGAAATGTTCATCAGTAAGCAGCAAGCCGACAGTTTCTGCGATCATGCGACCTTGCATGTACTCATCTGCGTGCGCCATCAACTTGTTTGCCTGTGCATTTGAGGCAAAAAAGTTTTGATAAACGATAGAACTAATATCTCCTGCACGCTCAGCGCAGACTTCGAGGCTGGTGTTGATCAATTCAGACATTGTATCTCCTAGTGTGAGGCACTCGTGATCTGAAAAAAACTATAGCATGAGTCTATTAGCAGAGCGAAAAACATCAGTGAATCATTTGC
>Ga0256847_1001552_pt1 | contig 11408 bp, 8 predicted proteins | sample TeddybearmetaG_FD_189099 | JGI IMG/M metagenome (GOLD analysis project Ga0256847, IMG submission 189099) | Hydrothermal vent microbial communities from East Pacific Rise, Pacific Ocean - Teddybear | ecosystem: Environmental > Aquatic > Marine > Hydrothermal vents | place: Pacific Ocean: East... | reverse complement strand
AGGCGCAACTCGAAGGGAATGGTTAGCCCTTATCAAGAGTTGTAACGCAGTACAAGTTTTCTAGCTGAGCACCCGTAGGGCAAGGCTATAAGCAACCATCTTCTTCGTTAAGCAATTTTCAGCTAGAATGACTAGCCCAAAAATTCCTTGCCTCAAATATGGCTGCTTCTAGTCTTGCTGATTCCTGCATCTTGAAGGGTAACGGGCATATACTTAGCCATGCTAACAAAACACCTGTGTTAAGAAACAGCTATTTTTAACTCTGAGTGGTCTAATCCAAAAACTTGCTAGTCGCATATTGTTTACTAAATTTCCATTACGCATATAGTTAGCATGGCTAAATATTGAGATATTAGAATGTTGGTGCTATTCTCTTTTATTATCAGTCAGCTGTCTCCCATTAATCGACCAAGAGAAAGATATGTCAGAATTAATTAATCAAGATCTCGATCCGGTAGAAACTCAAGAATGGTTAGATGCACTAGAAGCGGTGCTAGAAGAAGAAGGTACTGAAAGAGCCCACTTTTTGTTAGAAAAATTAATCGATATGGCGCGACGCTCAGGTGCCCATTTACCCTATAAGGCAACTACCGCCTACCTGAATACAATACCGACGTTTAAAGAGGCTCGAATTCCTGGTGATATGGCGATGGAACAACGATTAAGGTCAATTATTCGTTGGAATGCTATTGCAATGGTTTTACAGGCTAGTAAGAAAGATGAGGATTTAGGTGGCCACTTATCCAGTTATGCATCATCCGCAACGCTTTATGATGTCGGTTTTAACCACTTTTTTAGAGCGGCTAATGATCAAAAAGAAGGCGATTTAGTCTATTTCCAAGGTCATTCCTCGCCGGGTATCTATGCTCGTGCTTATTTAGAAGGTCGAATATCCGAACAACAGATGAAGAACTTTCGCCAAGAAGTTGATGGTAAAGGCCTTTCTTCTTATCCTCATCCCTGGCTAATGCCCGATTTTTGGCAATTTCCGACTGTTTCAATGGGCCTTGGTCCGATTCAGGCCATTTATCAGGCGCGTTTTCTTAAATATCTAAAGGACAGGGAGATGTCGGATACCAGTGATCGAAGGGTGTGGGCATTTATGGGTGATGGGGAAACTGACGAGCCTGAATCATTAGGTGCCATATCATTAGCTGGACGTGAAAACTTAGACAATTTGGTTTTCGTCATTAATTGTAATTTACAACGATTAGATGGGCCGGTTCGAGGTAATGGCAAGATTATTCAAGAGTTAGAAGGAGTCTTTCGAGGTGCCGGTTGGAACGTGATCAAGGTCATTTGGGGTCAGTATTGGGATCCTCTTTTAGCTCGCGATGTTGACGGGAAACTACTTAAAATAATGGAAGAGACTGTTGATGGCGAATATCAAAATTATAAGTCGAAAGGTGGTAAATATACCCGTGATAATTTTTTTGGTAAAGATCCTGCAACCCTAGAAATGGTAGCAAACATGTCAGATGCCGATGTCTGGCGTTTAAATAGAGGTGGCCATGATCCCACCAAAGTCTATGCTGCCTATCATTCAGCAGTACATCATAAAGGCCAACCAACCGTTATTCTTGCGAAAACAGTCAAGGGCTATGGTATGGGCGAGAGTGGAGAAGGTAAAAATATCTCCCATTCGGTTAAAAAGATGAATCTGGAAGCGTTAAAACAATTCAGAAATCGTTTTAATGTGCCAATTGACGATAAAGATCTCGAGCAAACACCCTTTTACCATCCCGGTGAAGATAGCCCTGAAGTGAAATATCTTAGACAACGTCGAGAAGCGCTAGGCGGCTATTTACCAGCACGACGTAAGCAATCGGCAAGCTTGAGCATACCGCCGATTAAAGCTTTTGAGGCTCTTACCAAAGGCTCTAATGGTAGAGAGATCTCGACGACTATGACTTTTGTGCGAATGCTCAATGTATTGTTAAAAGATAAAGCGATTGCTCAACATATTGTACCGATCATTCCTGATGAAGCGCGGACTTTTGGTATGGAAGGGATGTTTCGCCAGATTGGGATATATTCTTCCGTTGGGCAACTGTACGAGCCAGTAGATTCCGACCAGTTAATGTACTACCGGGAAGACAAAAAAGGTCAAATTTTAGAAGAAGGTATTAACGAGTCCGGGGCGATGTCTTCATGGATTGCCGCTGCCACCAGTTATTCAAGCAATAATTTACCGATGATACCTTTTTATATTTTCTATTCGATGTTTGGTTTCCAAAGAATTGGTGATTTAGCATGGGCTGCAGGCGATATGCAGGCTAGAGGTTTTTTAATTGGAGCAACTTTTGGGCGAACGACACTTAACGGTGAAGGTTTGCAGCATCAAGATGGCCATAGTCATGTGGTGGCAGCTACTATTCCGAACTGCGTGAGTTACGACCCAAGCTATGGCTATGAAGTTGCAATTATTATCAGGGACGGCATGCGGCGTATGTATGAAGAGCAAGAAAACGTTTTCTATTACGTAACGACTTTAAACGAAAACTATGTGCACCCCGAAATGCCCAAAAATTGCGAAGATGGAATCATCAGCGGAATGTACTTATTGCAAGAAAGTAAAACAGTTAAGAACAAGAAGAAAGCTAACAAGGTTCAGTTATTGGGTTGTGGCTCAATATTACAGGAAGTATTAGCCGCTGCTGATCTGTTAGAAAAAGACTTTAAAATAGCCTCTGACATTTGGAGTGTGACGAGTTTTAACGAGCTAGCCAGAGACGGAATGCAGTCAACGCGTTCTGATTTACTTGAACCTGAAGGAAAACCAAAAGAGAGTTATGTCGCGAGCTGTTTGTCAGGTAGAGAAGGACCGGTAATTGCCTCCACCGATCACATTAAAGCCTATGCTGAACAAATAAGAGCTTATGTTCCTGGCTCTTACACTGTTCTTGGTACCGATGGTTTTGGCCGAAGTGACAGTCGCGAAAACTTAAGGCGTTTTTTCGAAGTTGATCGTTATTTTGTGGTTGTAGCCGCTTTGAAGGCATTGGCTGACGAGGGGAGTATTCCGTTAAAGCAGGTGAGTAAAGCGATTAAGCTTTATAACATTGATGTTAATAAATCTAACCCATCATTTAGCTAATTAGGAGACTAAATTTGACTGATTTAATTCAAGTAAAAGTTCCGGATATTGGCGATGCTGATGGTGCTGATATTATCGAAATTCTAGTTGCTGTCGGCGATAAGATTGAAAAAGAAACCGCGTTGATTGTTTTAGAGACGGACAAGGCGACCATGGAAGTTCCTTCTAGTCATGCGGGGGTGATAAAAAACCTCGCTGTTAAGGTCGGCGATCAAGTATCTACCGACTCTTTGATTTTGGAGTTGGAAGCGGTTAACAGTGATTCAAATAGCGATGCCGACAAACCGGTAGCAGCACCGCCGATTGAAACACCGCCGACAGAAACATCTTCCATTCAGGTGGTTAAAAATAATGAAGTTAAAGAGGTTAGTGAAGCTGTAACTGAATCGGAACAATCAAGTGCCAACATGCGAGCCGAAACGATCGACATAACCGTTCCCGACATTGGCGATGCGGCGGAAGTTGATGTCATCGAAGTATTGATCAATCAAGGTGACAAGATAGAAAAAGAACATGGGTTGGTGGTTTTAGAAACTGATAAAGCGACTATGGAAGTTCCTAGCTCTGACTCAGGTACCGTTCTTGAAGTGTTAGTGAAGGTGGGAGATAAAGTTTCTCAAGGCGATGTTATAGGAACACTAACTATTGAGGCGAGCTTAAACAGCGCGGTTACTCCATCAACGGAGGTTTCGGTAGCTAAAGGACCGGCTGAACCCAGTCATGTTGCAGAGTCTTCTTCGGTGGTAGAAACCACTGAAACTGACAGAGCCGCACCGGTTCCTGATCACCCACATATGAAGAAAAAGAAATCCGATAGCGTTATACATGCCAGTCCATCTGTGCGGCGATTCGCAAGAGAGTTAGGAGCAGATTTATCCAAAATTAAGGGAACCGGAAACAAATTAAGAATTGTTAAAGACGATGTTCAAAATTTTATAAAGTTTGAATTATCAAGGCCCAAAGCAAATGCAGCAAGTGGGTCAACAGCAATGCCACAAATGCCGAAAGTGGATCATGCCAAATGGGGTAAAATTGAGAGTCAAGCTCTCACTCGTATTCAAAAAATTAGTAGTGTTAATTTACATCGAAATTGGGTGACTATTCCACATGTTACTCAACATGAAGATGCTGATATCACTGAGTTAGATGCTTTTAGAAAAGCGATGAAAGAAGAGGCTATGCAAGCCGGAACTCGGCTGACGCCACTGGCGTTTATCATGAAGGGTTTAGTGCATACCCTAAAAGCATTCCCAAAATTTAATTCTAGTCTAGACAATGATGGCGAAAGTTTAGTTGTAAAACATTATTACCATATTGGCGTTGCAGTAGAAACCCCCGATGGGCTTACCGTTCCAGTGATTAGAGATGTTGACCAAAAAGGCATCTATCAACTAGCAGATGAGTTGGGTGCAATCAGCGCCAAAGCCAGAGAAAAGAAATTAGGCGTTAACGATATGCAAGGCAGTAGTTTTACTATCTCATCGCTTGGTGGAATAGGTGGCACGGCATTTTCACCTATTGTAAAATGGCCCGATGTGGCGATTTTGGGTCTTTCACGAAACAAAATGCAGCCGGTTTGGAATGGTAAAGAATTTGTACCAAGATTAATGCTACCTATGTCACTGTCTTATGATCATCGAGTGATTGATGGGGCAGATGCGGCGCGTTTTGTAGTTCATCTTGCTGCTACTTTGAAAGACATTCGAAGGGTATTGTTGAATTAGAGATCACCCTCTTTGCGAAGAGGGTCAAAACTAAATTGTTATTGCGGCTATAAACTGCTCCTGCGTTTATTGCATATATGCCATCCGTGGCAAAAAGCGTAGCGTGGCAATCTCCTAAAGATAGGAAATATTGTCCGACTCTTGTGTCAAACTGATGGAGATTGCCACGTCGTTCCTCCTCGCAATGACAGGTTTTTATAGTTAAATCCCATCCCCTTCACAAAGGGGGAGATGTTATCCTCTCTCACAAAGAGAGTAGCAAGTTTACGCAAGGGTTCGAGATTTGATTATCCAGTCCCCTTCTTTGCGAAGAGGGCTTAGGGGAGATTTTGATCCCTTCTATTTAAAAGAGAGAAAAATTAATGAGTATTATGAAAGCACAAGTCTTAGTCATAGGCGCGGGACCTGGCGGTTACACCGCCGCATTTAGAGCGGCCGATCTTGGATTGCAGGTTGTCTTGGTGGAAAAACACTCCACTTTAGGCGGTGTCTGTTTAAATGTAGGCTGTATACCATCAAAAGCTCTTTTGCATTCGGCTAAGGTGATCGATGAAGCCAAAAGTATGGAAAAACACGGCGTTTCATTTGGTGAACCTAAAATAGATATTGATAAAATTAGAGATTACAAAAACGGTGTTGTTGGACAGCTCACCAAAGGTCTCGCTGGCATGGCGAAAATGCGTAAAGTTGAGGTCGTTCAGGGTAACGCTTCTTTTACGTCACCTAGCTCCGTTAGTGTTGAGGACGAAAACGGTAAAATTGAAATTAATTTTGAAAACTGCATTATAGCAGCAGGTTCTAGAGTTGTGGATTTACCCTTTTTACCGGATGATGAGCGGATTATGGATTCTACCGGCGCGCTTGAACTGAAAAATATACCTGAAAATTTATTGGTGATTGGTGGCGGTATTATAGGATTGGAAATGGCAACGGTGTACCGCGCTTTGGGTGCAAAAATTTCAATTGTGGAAATGTTTGATCAACTGATACCAGCCGCCGACAAAGATGTGGTAAAAGTATTACATCGTTACGTCAAAAAACAATATGACTCAATCATGCTAGAAACGAGCGTAACCAAAGTAGAAGCAAAAGATGATGGTCTTTGGGTAACATTCGAAGGTAAAAAAGCACCCAAAGAGCCGCAAAGATATGACCGAATATTATCCGCCGTCGGACGACGACCGAATGCCGATCGTCTTAATTTAGAAGCGGCGGGCGTCGGCGTTAACGAGCGAGGTTTTATCGAGGTTGATAAACAACTTAAAACCAATGTAGCGAATATATATGCTCTCGGTGATTTAGTTGGACAACCCATGTTAGCTCACAAAGCAACTCATGAAGCGCATGTTGCCGCTGAGGTGATTGCTGGCAAAAAACACGCATTTGAACCCAAATGTATACCCAGTGTTGCTTACACCGATCCGGAATTAGCATGGGTTGGTTTGACCGAGAAAGAAGCCGAAGCTCAGGGCATTGAATATTCCGTAGGCACGTTCCCTTGGGCGGCAAGTGGTCGTGCAATTGGTATCGGAAGAACAGAAGGATTTAGTAAAACCTTGTACGCTGCAAACCATCGCATTATCGGCGCGGCTGCGGTAGGAGTTAACGCCGGGGAGTTAATCGCGGAAATGGGACTAGCAATAGAAATGGGTTGTGAGGCTGAAGACATTGCTTTGACTATTCACGCGCATCCGACTCTGTCAGAATCATTTGCTTTTTCAGCCGAAGCTTATGAAGGTACTTGCACGGATTTGCCGCCGGCAAAAAAGTCAAAATAAAAGACTTCAACTATGCTGGTTAAATTGTGCAGACTCGATTATACCGATCCGATAGTAAGCTATCGAATAATATACCCGTTGCCCTTAAAAATACAGGTTTCAGTGTTCCGCTTAGGTTGTCACTTTTTAGGTTTCTTGTTCATATTTTTGATGAACATCCTAAAAAGATAGCCACCCATACCAAGCATAAAAACAAGCACTGCTAAACTCATTAAGCCTTCTTTGCTGCTGAATAACTCATTAATGATAGCCATATCTATCCTCCTTTTGTTTGTTTCAATAAGAAGATTAATACAGATTGTTAGCTTTAGTATTGATTTGAGTCAATTACATTAGAAATAACTAATATGTAAAATTAACGAATTGCTCGAACGGGTACTTGCATGGTTACTTAAGCACTTTAACACCGGGGATCCAGCTTTTTCTAAACGCTTGAGTGCTGGCGAGAGATTCAGTATCTTCGTCTACATATTTGAACTGATTGAGTCCGATTTCAATAATATCTTGATCGCTAAGTAGGTGTTGCTCAACGATTTGTCCATTAACTTTGGTCTTGTTAGTACTCTTTAAGTCATTAATAAAATAGATTAAATTGCCATTCTTCAGTTCTTTTACCTCGATATTGGCGTGAAATTGGCTGACAGAAGGATCGTCTAAATAAATATCATTCTTAGCAGAGCGTCCTATGCGAAGTCCACGTCCAGTGACTTCATATTTACTTAAATTCACTTCATTTTGTTGCTGAAAAATGGCTGGCATAGGCTATCCTATAGATAGGAAGTGACTGAAGATGAGTATTAAGTTTACACCAAGCCAAAAATTAATACTTGCAACAAAGCATTGCTTATTCTTACAATGCCAAAATATTTGAAAATAGATGCCCTTCGAAGTATAGAGCAAAAGCCTAACATCGAAAGCAAAGGATCAAGAGAACCCTGATGATAGATAAAGATAAATTACGTTTTGCGAGTAAAGCTATCCATGCTGGACAAAGTCCAGATCCTACAACAGGCGCTGTGATGCCACCAATCTCTCAGTCTTCTACCTATGCGCAAAGCGCGCCGGGAGAACACAAGGGGTTTGAATATTCCCGTTCGCATAACCCTACTCGTTTTGCTTACGAAAGATGTATAGCGGCATTAGAGAGTGGCACTAGAGGATTTGCTTTTGCATCGGGTATGGCGGCGACTTCAACCATTCTTGAGCTTGTCGATAGCGGTGATCATGTGATTGCAATGGATGATTTATACGGCGGGACGTTCAGACTATTTGATAAGGTCAGAAAACGCAGTGCCGGTATTGAGTTTGATTTTGTCGATCTCTCCAATTTAGACGCTGTTCGAGAGGCAATTAAGCCAAATACTAAAATGATTTGGATAGAAACACCGACTAATCCTATGTTAACGCTAGTGGATTTAAAGGCCGTCGCCGAGATAGCTCAAGAAAAAGGAATTATCACGGTTGCCGACAACACTTTTGCTTCGCCTTATAATCAGCGACCAATTGAATTCGGAATTGATATTGTGATGCACTCGGCCACCAAATATATCAATGGACATTCGGATATGGTCGGTGGTATTGCGGTAGTAGGAGATAACGAGAAGCTTGCAGAGCAAATGGAGTTTTTGCAAAATTCTGCAGGAACAATTCAAGGCCCTTTTGACAGTTATTTGGCGCTTAGAGGATTAAAAACCCTAGCGTTACGAATGAAAGCCCACAACGAAAATGGAATGCGAATTGCTCAATGGTTAACTGCTCATCCAGCAATTGAAGCCGTCCATTATCCGGGTTTAAATTCTCATCCTCAGTCTGAGTTGGCGGCAAAGCAAATGAGCGGCTTTTCTGGCATGATTTCTATCGTTGTAAAAGGCGGTTTAAAAAAGGCCAGTAAGTTTATGCAAAACCTGCAATTATTCACTCTGGCAGAAAGCCTTGGTGGGGTTGAGAGCTTGGTTAACCACCCTGCGATCATGACTCACGCGTCGGTGCCTAAAGAAACCAGAAAGCGTTTAGGTATATCAGATAGTTTAGTCAGATTATCTGTTGGAATTGAAGATATTGATGATTTGATTGACGATATTAGAAACGCGTTAGATAGCCTTTAATTCTTATTCTTACTCATATTCTTAGCCAACGAGCTCGATTCTGATTGTAGCTGTTTCGGTTTCTGCTTACTTTTGTTTGACAAACTGAGTTTAGAGTCGGTTTTTTTGCTGGCTTTTTTCTCAGGGTGTTTCCCTTGTAAATAATAAGCAAAGGCGATTATTTTAGCGACTGCTACGTATAAGGTTTCTGGAATTTCATCCCCCATTTCTAATCGTGAGAGTACGTCAAGTAGTAGCGGATCATAATGAATGTGAACATCATGTTGTTGAGCGATTGAGACAATTTCTTTAGCGATTTCGCCTTCGCCTTTTGCAACCAGTTTGGGCGTATTGGTGCCGTCATATTTTATCGCGGCCGCTTTAGCTTTACCCTTCGGATTTAAAAAGTTTTGATTAAGCCGATCTGAGTCATTGGGTTGGTTAGATTGGTTTGAGTTCTTGTTCTTCATACCCTAATATCAACCCTATTAGGATCGTCTTTAATCAGTTTTTCAGGAATTTTACCCTGACTACCTTTTAGCTCGTCAATGTCAACGCCCGCCGAGGATAATGATTTTTTTAGCACATGCATGTATTGGTTGATTAAAGTGGCTGTTTGTTGAGTTTCTGCAAAAATATGGGTAGAAACTCGTTCGTTAACTAGCTCAATTTGAGCAAACATCGCGCCTAGTGGTTCCAGATCAAAACGGACAACCACCTTCCAACTTTTTACTGTTTTAGCGGCTTGTTGATCATTTTGAGTTTCGAAAAGCAATTCAAAAGAATCAATATCCGGATCGTTAGCAAAGGGAAGATCCACCAAAAACTGTTGTATGCTAGTTTGATCGGAGCGCAGACTTTGCAATTGATTATTTTCAATTTGTGAAATCATACTTCTAACTTCTATTAGCAACTCATTGGTGTACTTAAAAATGAGATTCTGCTGAGAGAGTGAAAGTATGCGTTTTTGGTTAGAGGTATTTTGTCCAGCTACACCTTTACTTGAAGGTGATTGACTGGTGTGTAGTAGAGCATCTGATTTGTTTGACTGGTTGCTTAGTAATTGACTGCCCAGTGATTGATTGTTCAGTTCTAAATTTTTCTGCGCTCTAATCTCAGGGTTTACTAGTGGGGCAGGTAGCCTGGTATTGCCCGACTGGCTCGGACTAGCTGGCTCGCTGGTATTTGTCGATGCTAGTTTTCCGCCAGCACTTTTTATCAATGACTCTAAGGTCGCCCTTATTTGCATTAATTGCAATTTTAGGTCGGATGGCGTTTTGCTTGGGTTCTGATTTTTTGAGTCTACTGAATTATTGGAGGTCTTATCCGTCACCTTCGATCCATTTTCTCTACTCTCGTTCTTAATATCATGAGTCACAAAATGGCGTAAATTTTTTGGGATGATCGAAGAACTCTCTTTTTGCAGCGGAGTAGCCTGTTGTAGGTTGGTAGATTGAGATGTTGCTGTTTTCGAGCGAGTCAATTTTTGAGAAGATGAAAGTAGAGTATCCTGCGGGGCGATGTTTTTCGATGCTAGAGATTTTGCAAGCAGTTGTTGTGACGCTTGATTTTCAAGCAAATTACCACTGCCTAGTACTCGTTGTTTAATATTTTCACCGCTTGGCAATGAGGATATTTTCAGGTCGCTAATTAGACGTTCAATCTGTTGGATTAATTTATTGACTGATGGGGATTGCAAGTCGTCATTTTTTAGTTGAGTAATAATTTGTTTAACTTGGGTTAGGTGGACTGACACTGGTTTCTGTTTTGAAAAGTGCTTGCCTAATAATTGAGTAGCAATAGTGGCTAAACTGGTTTGAGATGGTTTATTTGTGGTTAGTCTATTGCTCGTTTCAATGGCTTTTTCAGCCACGATTTTATGCGGTATTATTATCCCATCAGATGATTTAAACAACTTCAATTGATTGGCCGTAGGTGATGCGGGATCTAAGAGTTTAATTATCTTATCTGGTAACAACAAAGCGGCTCGAAATTGTATTATTGTTTGTTGAAGAGTCTTATTGGACAGTGCGGATCGTGAGATTTTGGTGTTAGCTTGTGGCGGTAGTTTGATACTTGCAAATGGTTGCGCAGATAATTCCGAAATTTGGGTAGCTTGCGCTACAGAAATTGTTGTTGAAATAGGCTGAGAAATACTGATAATTACCCGCTGATTAGCCGTAATTACAACCGATACTTCGGTTCGCACTTGGCTCGCATTTTCAAAAGCTTTAGCGATAATTAAAGGTAACTGCAGGCTTATGTTTTTAGCTGGATTAGTTTGAGTGGTTAACTGGAGCAATAACCCCTGAGGCTGATTAATTATCAGCTTTTCAAGCAACAGTGGTTTACTAGCAATATTGCTCAACAATTGCGCTATCTTGGGATCAAGAGTAACCGGTTGTTCTAATGACCGATTAATATCATTGGGTTTAATTTCCAAATGAGTGCCTTAAATTATTTGCCTATTTTGTTACTCACCACACCGCAGGATCAGCTCTAGCCATCACTCCGCATTTCATTCTGGATTTATGGTAAATAGCCATGCTTTGCTATATTATAGCCGCAGTTTAAATGATATACCCGTGATGCTTTATAATGCATGTTCAAACGATGGCTAAAAGCGCCTACTTTTGAGCTCTTTGGGTGTTCAACTAACATAGCGATAGACCTTACCGAGATTGATCTTGCCATCATTCCCCAAAAATTGTTTAAAGATAGAAAA
>Ga0256847_1001551_pt1 | contig 11425 bp, 9 predicted proteins | sample TeddybearmetaG_FD_189099 | JGI IMG/M metagenome (GOLD analysis project Ga0256847, IMG submission 189099) | Hydrothermal vent microbial communities from East Pacific Rise, Pacific Ocean - Teddybear | ecosystem: Environmental > Aquatic > Marine > Hydrothermal vents | place: Pacific Ocean: East... | reverse complement strand
AAGCTGCAACGCTTGCCGCAAAACGCATGTCTTTAGACAAGGCATCTGTACTTGATTGTTCCAAAGCGGTGGTGATAGGAACTGTGATCAATTTGGATTTATTTTCTTTTGGCAGTTTGTAGCGCATTTTCAAAAACGCATATTCACCATCAAAAGATTTGGTCGTATCCACCGCAGGCTTATCTTTTTGGTAGCGCAAGTCATCAATCAGCTTCTGTCCACTGCCCGCGGGTGTGAACTCATAAATCGCCGTCACTGTATGGCCGGACCCAATGTCGCCCGCATCAATCTTGTCGTTGTTGAAATCAGCACGCTTGAGCGCACGGGTTTCATAGCCGATCAGGCGATAATCCGAAACCATAGAGGGATTGAACTCAACCTGGATTTTAACATCCTTGGCAATCGGAAACAGTGTGGAACTTGCTTCTTTCACCAGCACTTTGTGAGCTTCTTTGAGGTTGTCGATGTAGGCGGCTGTACCATTACCATTTTGTGCAAGTTTTTGCATTAATGCGTCATTATAATTGCCGCGACCAAAGCCCAGAACAGAAAGAAAGACACCTGATTTACGCTTCTTCTCAATGTAGCTTTTCAGCTCATCACCCCGGATACCCACATTGAAATCACCGTCTGTTGCCAAGATCACGCGATTAACGCCTTTTTTATCGAATGATTGCTCAGCCAGTGCATAAGCCTGACGAATGCCCTGCGCCCCGGCGGTTGAACCACCTGAGGTAAGGCGATCAAGAGCTGCCAGAATTTTGTGTTTTTCACTCACTTTTGTGGGTTCCAGCACAGTACCCGCACGCCCGGCATACGTGACAATTGATACCGTATCATTTTCATCCAGCTGATTGACCAGCAGCCGGAACGCATTTTTCAACAGCGGCAGTTTGTCAGGCGCATTCATCGAGCCAGACACATCCAGTAAAAACACAAGGTTCGCACGCGGCTTGGACACGGGAATAATCTGATGTCCCTTGATGCCGATGTGCATCAACTTGGTTTTGCTGTTCCACGGCGTGGGGTAAATCGCCACGGTTGGCTTAAACGGGCGCCCAGCCGCTTCAGCGTGGGGATAATTGTATGAAAAATAATTGATCATCTCTTCAACCCGCACCGCATGGGTGTTTGGCAATTGTCCACCTTCAAGCGATTTACGTACAAAGGCGTAGGACGCTGTATCCACATCAATCGAAAATGTAGACACCGGTTTTTCGATAACGGATTGCGCTGAATTGGAGGCAAACTTCTCAAAGCGCTCGCGGTTATTCACCTGAACACGCGAAGGTTCAGGTGCCGGTGCGATCATTGCCTGTGGGGCCATACGACTGAATGAATCCACTTCTGCCCTGCGCTTGTATTTCGCAGCCGGGGCAGATTTAGCACTGTCCTGCCGCAACAACCGCCCTGAGTTTTGGACAGGCGCTGGAAGTGTTTTCAATTCCGGTATCAGTTGTTCGGCACCAGTTATAATTTTACCAAGTGTCTGGGTTTCATTTTCTGCCAACTCACTTTTCAATTCCTGATTTTTCTTGAGCGCAAACACTTCTTTGGCAGGCGCTTTGTCATATAGAGCCTCACTATCACTCGTTGCTCTGTCACGCGACAAATCAGGTTTTTCTCTAATCCTGACATCGTCATCAGATTTGCTTGCTGTCGTTTGCCAGCCAATCGGGGTGAGGCCTGTTGTCAACATCAATTGTGCTGCTAGGGGAAGTACTAATAATGCGGCAGCTACAGTGCCGACTGTTACACGATGATCCATAATCCAACTCCATGGGTTATAAGTGAAGATGGACATAAGACGTGTGGGCTTCGACAATCCTTGGGTTTTATTTTTATTTTTTTCAGCAGCTGCATTAAATGCCAGCATGGAGGCCTCCAAGGCACGCTTCCGCGCTGCCGGGTTAGCTCCAGGAACTTTGATATTCTTCAGTTCTGAAAACTCATCATCAATCATCTGATCAGTCCTGCATCTCTTGTTTCAGTTGTTTTTTGGCTTCATGTACATGCCACGAAACCGTACTTTCCGCACATTCCATAATTTTAGCAGCCTCGCTGTGGCTCATCTCTTCTGCGTATATCAGCAACATGGCATCACGCTGTTTGGCAGGTAATTGCCGTATCCTTTGCCACATCTGGCCTTGCGTTATCTCCAAAACCGGATCAGGACGATAGTCAGTTTGCGTAACAACACTCATGGCTTCAATATGAGCATGGCGGCGTTTGCTGGCGCGCTGAAAATCACGCACCGTATTGAGCGTGATACGATATAGCCAGCTGGAAAAAGCAGAATCCGCCCTGAAGCTTTGTATCACCGTACCCAGCTTCACACACACGTCCTGCGTTATATCCTCAGCATTCGTGCGATCTCCGCACCATTTATAGGCAACACGATAAATCATATCATAATGACGCTCAATCAGCCGCGCGAAAGCCGCCGCATCCCCCGACACAGCCAACTCTACCAGCTCCTGATCGCTCTCTTTTTCCATAATGTTATGAATAAGACGCCCGTCAGTTGAAATTCCTTGGGAATATTTTTAGATTAATTTTGCGGTCAAAATAAAGGCACAATAATTGTTGTAACTCCCATATTATAAACATGAACCAATTGAGTCGCAGACAAAGGGAGTTATCGCCACGTGAAGCAGATTGTTTTTTCCGTTATCATTGCCATGCTTTCTCTATTTTTGGCCAGTATCTCCGCGCACGCCTTGAATAAGCCAAAGATAGAACGGCAATTTCAATCATGGCTCAGGTCCGACATCTGGCCACTGGCTAAAAAACAGGGTGTGTCGCGTAAAATCTTTAACGCTGGTTTTAAAGGGCTGTCGATTAACTGGAAGTTGCCTGATTTACGGCCACCGGGTTCATCGAAACTTGCAGCGAAGAAATATTCCCAGGCCGAATTTAAAAGCCCCGGGCGCTATTTAAGCGAAAAACGCCTTAACCCGCTGGTCACACTGGGTCGGGCGCGACTGAAAAAATGGCACAAGACCCTGAATGCAATCGAAAACAAATATGGTGTTCCCCGCCGGATTATTGTAGCCATATGGGCAGCGGAATCCGGTTATGGCCGCGTTAAAATTCCACATAATACTTTGCGGGTTTTAGCCACAGCCGCCTTCATGGGACGGCGCAAGAAGTTGTTTCGCACCGAACTGATTGCCGCACTGGTGATCTTACAACAAGGTCATGTGTCACAAGCACGGCTGAAAAGCTCATGGGCAGGCGCACTTGGCCAACCTCAGTTCATGCCGTCAAAATTTCTGGCATATGCAGTGGATTTTGATGGCGATGGCAAACGGGATATCTGGGGCTCTGTACCGGATACACTGGCATCCATCGGTAATTTTCTCAAACAACATGGCTGGCAATCTGGCCGCGACTGGGGTTTTGAAGCTAAAATTCCCAACAACATCTCCTGCGCCCTGGAAGGGCCTGAACAAGGCAAATCTATAGCAAAATGGGTAAATATAGGGGCAAAACGTGTAAAAAACAGGGTTTTCCCTAAAACTGAGTTAAAACGTCAGGGTTTTTTATTGATGCCCGCGGGGCGTAAAGGCCCGGCATTTATTGCGACGGAAAATTTCTACGTGCTTAAAAAATTCAATGAAAGTGACCTCTATGCCCTGTTCATCGGTCATTTGGCCGACAGGTATGGAGCCAATAAACCATTTGTTGCCTCATGGTCAAAACTGGGAGGATTTTCCAAACGTGATGTACAAGCGATGCAGGTGCGACTTGAAAAACGCAATGTGGATGTGGGTGGGGCCGATGGCCTCATAGGCTTTAAGACCCGCACAGCTGTGGGCACATGGCAATCTCAAAACAACTTGCACCCGACATGCTTTCCTGATGCCGCCCTAATCCGACGTATCCGGTAAAGTGGCATTGGATTACTTGGGGTCTACCACGCCGTCCCGGCCTTGAGCCGGGACCTGTTGGTGTTAAACGGGAATGCCAGTGATCCCGGCTCAAGACCGGGACGGTGCGAAAAATAGGGCTACCTTGTTCGATTCCAATTAATCCGTCGTATTCGCTAGCCCGCTCTGGCGATGGCATCGACAATCATTTCACGTGCTTCAGCATCATCACCCCAGCGCACAATTTCTACCCACTTGCCATCTTCAAGATCTTTATAATGTTCAAAGAAATGAGAAATCTGGCGGCGTAGTATTTCAGGCAGGTCGCGGAAATTATTGATGTGATTAAACATTGCTGAAACTTTTTCACTTGGCACCGCAATAATCTTTTCGTCTTCACCCGCTTCATCTTTCATGTACAACACACCTACCGGACGGCAATTTATCACCGAGCCGGAGATGAGCGGACGTTGATTGGCAATCAGCACATCAATCGGGTCTCCATCGCCCGATAGTGTGTGTGGCACAAAGCCGTAATTGCCGGGATAGCGCATGGACGTGTACAAAATGCGGTCAACGAACATGGCACCGGACGCCTTGTCCATCTCATATTTGACCGGCTCACCTCCCAGAGGCACTTCAATCACAACATTAATATCATGCGGGGGTTTATCCCCCACCAGGATTTGTTCAATACGCATAACACGCTCCAAAGGTAGATTAGTCGTTTGCTTATCAGATAAAGCTTTAAATGTTATTATTCCGCAGGTGCTGCCGGTGCGCTCATGGCCTGTCTTTTATTCCGGGATCTTTTCTCAAGCGGCCCGACGATTAAAGACATCATCGGTGGAATAATCACAAGCGTTAAAATGGCTGACAGCGCCAGCCCGCCAACCACTACAGAGCCTAATCCACGATAGAGCTCGGAACCCGCACCGGGAAGCAGAACCAAAGGCAACATGCCAAAGACTGAGGTTAATGTGGACATGAATATCGGCCGCACACGATTGCGGGTGGCCTCAATGATTGCATCATTGGGCTCCATATTATCTTCGCGAATATGAAACAAAGTTTGATGCAGCAGCAAAATTGCGTTGTTCACAACAATACCAATGAGAATAACAAAGCCAAGCACCGTTAACATATCCAACGGTTGTGCGGTAATCAGGTTTTGTGCAGCCAACCCGCCAACACCACCAGCCGCTGCCAACGGCACGGATAACATGATAATCAATGGATAGATAAAGCTTTCAAATAATACCGCCATCACCAGAAACACAATCACCAGAGAAATCAACAAATCGCGTTGCATATGTGCCCAGGTTTCCTGCAGTTTTTCAGCTGTACCTTTAATGCGCAAACTCACACCCGGCGGCAGGCCTTCGGCTTCCAGCTTGGCAATAACTTGTAATTTCACCAGGTCAACCGCAGTTTCCAATGGCACACTGTCATCAATGCTTACTTGCAGGATAACCGTTCTTTCACGCTCACGATGAAGAATTTCGATGGGCCCGGAGGTGAGTTTCACACTTGCCAGAGAAGAAACCGGCAACACTTGACTGCGTGCGGTTACAACCGGCAGGCTGCTAATATCCTGAGTGGTCGTAACATGACCGCCAAGACCTTTCAGTGTCATATCAATACGGTCATTTCCAACGGTAACTTCAGCAACCCGCATGCCATCATTAAAAACATCAATAGACTGACCCAATTCGCGCACACTGACGCCTGCATCAGCCAATCGCAACCGGTCGGGAGTGACGCGAACTTCTGGTGCGCCCAGTTCCAATCCTGGTTTGGGCCTGAACTGATGTCCTTCGCTGCGTGGCAAAACAGCGAAAATTTTGCCTGCAGCATTTCCTGCCACAGCCAGAATTGTTGCCAGTTCAGGACCGGCGATATCAAGTTCAATTCTGCGTCCTCCCCCCAATCCGCGACCAAAGAGGGATGATTGATTGACAATACCAAAAGTGCCCGGCTCAAGAAAAATAGGCGCGCTGACAATGGGTTTCAGTTCACTGGTTCGCGACGGGTCCTGCGCTATGGCGCCTAAAAAGGTCGATGCACGGGTGGCCACAAAAAAGAAACGTTTAATCTTTGGCGGTCCGTTTTTATCGATCTCTTTGTCATCTTTACTAACCCAGTGAGGCTTCAATGCCGTTTCAATGCGATTGGCCATCTGGGTCATTGTTTTGAGATTATATCCCGGCGGCGGAATAACCACACCGAACATCAGGTTTCGATTACCATTGGGCAGATACTCCAGTTTTGGCAGATAATTCCAGGCAACAAGGCTTGCCACTAATGAACATCCAACAACCACTGAAATAGCCAGCATTTTGCTTTTCAAAACCAGGCGCGTAAAGCCAAGCAATGTCACCATAAACCCATGAGCGATATGATCGACAACGGGCAAAGACCAGCGTTTGACAGCATCACCTGCCCCGGGTTTCGTACTCAGCAGCAAATGACTGGCCAGAGCAGGAAGAACCGTAATGGAGACAACCAGGGACAACATCACCGAAACTGAAATAGCCACCGCAATGTCACGGAACAGCTGCCCGACCTCAAGCTTCATGATCAATATGGGAATAAACACCATCACGGTGGTTAGCGCGGAGACTAAAACCGCCCCCCACACTTGTGATGCCCCTTTAAAAGCAGCCTCACGTGCTGACATACCCTGTTCACGCATGCGGTATATATTTTCCAAAACCACAATAGCGGCATCAACAACCATGCCGACAGCAAACGCCAGGCCTGCCAATGAAATCACATTAATGGAACGGCCAAGCACTGCCATCGCCACAAATGAGCCGACAACAGACACTGGAATGGCCACAGAAATAATCAGGGTTGCGCGAAAAGATCGTAAAAACAAAATGAGAATGATGGCGGCCAGTGCACCACCCACCCAGATATTTTCCTGCACCAGATCAATCGATGCATTGATATATTCTGTCTGGTCTGTCACCTGGCGCAATTTCAGACCCGCACGCGGAATGGGGCCTTCATTCAGTTCTTTTACTGCTGCTTTAATACCCGCCATGGTCTCGATAACATTGGCGCCGGTTTCCCGCTTGGCATTAAAAGCCATCGCACTTTCACCCAGGATGCGTATGTTGGAAGTGGGTTTTTATAGGCAAATTTAACATCAGCAATTTGCCCCACGGTCACCCGCGCCAACCGGGCGGTATCACTATCGCGCAATGAACGTAAAACCACACTCTTTATCTGCTCAAGCGTATTTAAATCGCCTTGCGTGCGCACAACATAACGACGTTTTCCTTCCTCCACATCGCCCGCACTGATAGACGCATTGGCCCGGCGCAAGGACGTAACCATATCGGAAATCGTCAGGCGATAACGCGCAAGTATTTCCGGTTTAATGACAATCTGAATTTCGCGCTTGCTGCCGCCAAAAACTGAAACTTCACTGACGCCCGCCACGCGCTCAATGCGGTCTTGAACCGCACGTTCAATAAAATCACCATATTCATGAATGGGGCGCGTATTGCCTTTTTGTCGGGTGATAATAAACCATGCAATGGCTGAATCATCCGCACCTGCCAGACGCAAGCTCGGCTCATCCGCTTCTTCCGGATATCCAGTCACACGGTCCAGCCGGTTTGATACCAGCAGAAGCGCTTTATCCATCTGCGCATTGATATCAAATTCCAGCGTGATGCGCGAGCGCCCTTGTTCAGAGCGACTTTCAATGCTTTTAAGATCACCAATGCCTTTAAGCACTTCTTCCTGTCGATTGGTGATTTCGCGTTCAACTTCCGCCGGTGCAGCCCCGGGCCAGATGGTTCTGATCGAGATAACCGGGCGATTAACATCGGGAATAAGCTGGATCGGAATGGTCTGCAAAGCCACAATGCCAAACATAACCATCATCAACACGGCCGCAATCACAGCAATAGGACGTTCAATAGATGTTTTGATGAGGTTCATGGTTTCAAGCTAGTTAATTCGTACTGGAGCACCGCCACGCAATCTTTCGTTTCCGCGCACAACCACTTGTTCGCCCTGCTCAAGACCGGACAAAACCTCGATGCGTGTACCTGTTGCTTCCCCCAGTTTGATAGTACGCGATTGTGCCTTTTTATCGGAGACAACGAAAACAATGTCCTCGCTGCCGCGTTTAATGATGGCATCTTTATGGACAGTGAGAATATCACGCTGGAGACCAACCGGCACTTGTACAGTAACGGATTGGGCATCAGCCAGATTTTCACGCGTTGAAGAAAAGTCAGGTTCCAACCGCACCATACGGGTACGGGTTAGTGGGTTCTCAGACGGTAGCACAGCGCGCACTTTTGCTTCAAATTTCTGATTATTATCAAGATTAAAAACAACCGTAACTCCTGGTTTCAGACCGGCCACACGCCGCGATGGTACATCAACCTCAATTTCCAGAACACTATCAGAAATCATATAAACCACCGGGTCACCTACGTGCAAATATGATCCGGTTTCCACCATTCTTTGTGTCACCACGCCGTCATAGGGAGCTTTTATCGATGCCCAGGCAAGGTTGATCTGTTTCATACGCAAGGATGCTTCCTTGGTGGAAATTTCTGCCTTGCGCCGCGCCACGCTTGCATTGGCGCGCGCAACCTTTTGCACCCAGTCTTCATATTTTGCTTTCGAAAATGCACCGGATTTCTTTAAATCCTTCTGCCTTCTCAAGCCATGTTCAGCCAGTTTTCTATCAGATTTATCAAAATCAAGTTGTGCGTGCGCCTGTAGCAACTCACCTTCCACCACGCCCATTTGCGCAACCAGCGCTTCGGCGTTCAATACAGCCAGTACCTGGCCTTTTTCAACCCGATCCCCCACCTCAACCTTCATATCAGCAATGGCTCCGGCAACCTGAGCTGCCACCCGGCCCGCTTGCCGCGCGACCAGTCTGCCTATAACAGGAACCGTTTGCGATAATGGCTCCAGCCGCACCGCATCAATGCCCACCAATGAGGCTCTGGGTGCGGGTTTGGCGGCAGCTTTTCCCGTTGCCGCCTGAGCACTACCGGAACTTTGGGCAGCAACAGATGTTGCCCCGCCCACACCGCCCGCTAAAGCTGCTATCAGCATCGTGAAAAAAGATAGTTTTGAATACTTCATGTGTGTACTACATTTACCGTACAAAATCATGCCGCAGCATGATCTGGGAATGTGATTTCTATAGTCTATTGACAAAATCAAGGAGTGCCGATTTACTCATTAAAATCAGTATACCATGAAACTTCCGAAGCGCCATTGTCTTAATTAAATTGTGATGTCTGTTTTCTCAAAACTGAGCACTCTCAAGCTCAGACGTTGGTGCTAATTCTATTGAAATAGCGGTATTTATGAGGGGTTTTTATGCCATCCTATGAAATTCTTATGGGCTTTGCTCTGGCCACTTTCATTTTCGCTTATATGCCCGGCCCAGCCTTGCTTTATGCAGCGGGGCAAACCATTGCACGCGGGCACAAAGCGGGATTAAAAGCAGCACTGGGCATACATATTGGCGGATATGCTCATGTGATTGCCGCCACTCTTGGTCTTTCGGCGCTCTTCAACAATATACCTGAGCTATACACAGCCTTGAAAATTACCGGTTCCATCTATCTGATTTATCTCGGGTTTAAAATGATAGCAGATTCCAACAGCACTCCAGATATCGCCATGACTGAAAACAAATCATCAAGGCGAGCATTATTAGAGAGCATAACTGTTGAGGTTCTTAATCCAAAAACTGCAATCTTCTTTGTGGCTTTTCTACCGCAATTTGTTGATCCTGCAGCCCAACTATCTGTTACTGCTCAGTTTTTAATTTTAGGCATCATTGTAAACCTGGTGTTTTCTTCTGCAGATGTTATCTGTGTTTATACAGCAAGCACCATTGTAAAGACACTACGCAACTCCAATCATGGCCAGCGTATTGCACGTTTTCTTGGCGGATCAATACTCATGGGCCTGGGTATACGGCTTGCTTTTGACCGCCAGTAACAGGTTCTGATTCCAAATGAATTTCAGCTCTAACAATGTGCGCGGCGCTGCCTTCATGGCTATATGCATGGCGCTCTACATACTCAATGATACGTTTATGAAACTGGCTTCGAGCCATTTTTCCCTGTTTCAGGCGTTGTGTCTGCGCGGGATCTTCGCCACGACGATGATCGCCATGATCGCTTGGTATCAAAAGGCATTTCTATACAGATTATCCAACAAAGATCGGCGGTTTCTCACCTTCCGCATATTTGGTGATGTTGCGGCGACGCTAACGTATTTAAATGCGCTGTATAACATGCCACTGGCCAATGCTACGGCAATATTGCAGTCGTTACCGCTGGTAATTACACTGGCTGCAGCTTTGTTTCTTGGAGAAGTTGTAGGATGGCGACGCTATCTCGCTATCATCATTGGCTTTTTAGGCATTCTCTTCATTGTGCGACCCGGTTCTGAAGGTTTCAATATTTATTCTATTTCGGCCGTAGCCGCGGTTTTGTTTATAACCATACGTGATCTGGCAACCCGGCGATTGTCTCCAGAAGTCCCTTCCATACTGGTATCATTCTGGACCTCATTCTTTATCATGCTCACGGGCGCAGTCTTATCCCCGGCAATGGAGTGGAAAGCCATAGATGGCAACGGGTTGGCGTTACTTTTCGCTGCGGCCGCCTTAATGGTATTTGCCTACCTGTTTTCAGTAATGACCATGCGCGTCGGGGATATCAGCTTTGTTTCACCGTTCAGGTACACAATACTGATTTGGGCAATTATTCTGGGGTATGTGATTTTCGGTGATGTTCCTGATGGGTGGACGCTGTTGGGCACCATAATCATCGTTGCAATGGGTATTTATACATTTTATCGTGAACGACAATTACTCAAATCAGCTTCAGAAAAATGAGTATGCAAATTATTCACATCAGCCAATAGATCATGGTTGGCCAAAAGGCGATTGATGCCAAAATCAGAACATCCTTGACGATGATATTACCCAGCGTTTGAAATGCGGGCGTCGCCTCTTCAAGCTCGTAGATTATATCAACCACATTATCGTGCGCAACCTGCAAGGCACCAACCAGTTCTTCTGGCTGCAAAGGTGGCTTTATACCGCGCAAGGGATGAGAACTTTGAGCTTTCTCAACCCGGTCAGATAAAGGGCCAGTCTGTGGAGGTGATGGCAAAGCCATGCTTAAATCTCAATTCTTGAAAATTTCCATAACGTAACCAGGTACCCTGTGTGGGCCATATCCAGTCTAAGTCTCCATAGATTTAACATTTGTTAACAGCACAGCGGGACTGGGGAAAAGTCGATGAACATCCATAGTAGTTCTTCTCTATGGTTACTGGATTATAAGCACCTGACCCAAAACAAGAACCGGGATTAACCCTGACCATTTAAAATTCACCACAAAATCGGGTAAATAGTGTTAGTTTTCATCTGATTCCTCAACCTTTCAGAATTTTGTTATTTTTCTTTGTAGAACGGTAATGATAAAGAAGGGGAAAAGCGGATAATGGCAGGATTTAAATCCACCTCAATCAGGAACCTATAA
>Ga0256847_1001550_pt1 | contig 11437 bp, 11 predicted proteins | sample TeddybearmetaG_FD_189099 | JGI IMG/M metagenome (GOLD analysis project Ga0256847, IMG submission 189099) | Hydrothermal vent microbial communities from East Pacific Rise, Pacific Ocean - Teddybear | ecosystem: Environmental > Aquatic > Marine > Hydrothermal vents | place: Pacific Ocean: East... | reverse complement strand
AACTCGCCCCGGAGGTTTTTTCCTCACAACGTGGCAGCATCAATATTGGCGTAGGGCCGCGTGATAAATGGCGCCCGAAGAAGTTGATACCTGCCGCCTTCAACTCCCTGATCAATCTCGATGCGCCACACCATATGGAGATGCGCATTCAGCAGAAGGACTTCTTCATCCCGGCCTATGTGGCAAAAATCCGCGACCGCGTAAGCCAGAAGATTGACCAACTGCTCGACGAGATGGAACGCAAAGGGCCAGAATTGGACTTTGTGAAATTCTTCTCCGAACAAGTACCGCTTTATACTCTTTGCGAAATGTTGGGCGTGGATGAAGCTGATCGGCCAAAGATCGTGTATTGGATGCACTATCTGGAACTCGCGTCTCAATACATGGCAAACCCGCTGCAAGTGTTCCTAAAAGAGCCCTTGTTTCCGTTGAAATTCTACAAAACGGTGAACGAGATGTTCGCGTATGGGGAACGCGTGATGGCCGACCGCCGCGCCAATCCGCGCGAAGACCTACTCACCGCAATTGCGCAATCGAAACTAGAGGGCGAGGAGTTGAGCCAAGAATATCTCGACGGCTCTTGGCTGCTCATCATCTTTGCTGGCAATGATACGAGCCGCAACTCGCTGACCGGCACGATCCAACTGATGGCTGACTTTCCGGATCAGCGCCAGATGGTGCTGGATGACCCAACGCTTATCCCGCGTATGTCTCAAGAGGCGCTACGCATGGTCTCCCCTGTAAAGCATATGCGTCGCACAGCTCTTGAAGACTTTGAACTCAACGGTCAAAAAATCGCCAAGGATGAGAAGGTTGTCATGTGGTACGGTGCGGCAAACCGCGACCCGGAAGTTTTCCCAAACCCGGACGTATTCGACATGATGCGAGATAATGTTGATAAGCACCTCGCCTTCGGTCATGGCGTCCACAAATGCCTCGGCGCACGCATAGCGCAAATGCAGCTACGGCTGTCTTATGAGAAAATATTCGAGCGCTTCCCTAACATCGCGCCTGTCGGAAAAGTGGTCTATGCGCCAAATGCGCTCGTAAATGCCATGTCTAGCCTAAAGGTGAACCTTTACGGTGTCGGCGGCACACGAGCCACGCAAGTGCAAGTAAAGGCAGTCTAGTCGCGCCGTCGCGGCTCAACCAAAAACACGTGCCCAGACAGAGACCCTCGCTTTTTGAGAAACCACCCATGACTCACCAAGCATGTTCGAATTCTAATCTCCTTTTGCGCCCATTCTTGACTTCCCGCTCTCCCCTCCCCACCCTTCCAGCATGACCCAACCGATCCTCTATTCTTTTCGCCGCTGCCCGTATGCGATGCGGGCGCGGATGGCGATTGCTGTGTCAGGGCAGGTCTGTCGCCTGCGCGAGGTGGTGCTGCGCGACAAGCCGAGCGAGATGCTCGCCGCCTCGCCCAAAGGTACCGTACCGGTCGTGGTCACCCCCGGCGGCGACGTGATCGAGGAGAGCCTCGACGTGATCACATGGGCGCTAAGCCATAATGACCCGCAAGACTGGTTAAGCCCCGAGCAGGGCAGCGCCGAGGAGATGCACGCCCTGATTGATGAGTGCGATGGCTCGTTCAAACACGCGCTCGACCGCTACAAATATTCAGGTCGGTATGACGGCGTGGGCACGGCCGAGCAACGCGATCTCGGGGCGCGCTTTCTAGCCACCCTAGACAACCGCCTCAGCCGCAATCCGCACCTGTTTGGCACCCGTATATGCCTCGCCGATATCGCGATATTTCCGTTCATCCGACAGTTCGCAAATACTGATCGAAAATGGTTCGATGCCCAGCGTCTACCGCACTTACAGGCATGGCTAGCCGCGCACCTAGACAGCGCCCTGTTCACCTCAATCATGACCAAATATCCGCAATGGAAAACCGGCGATACAGAGCCATACTTCCCAGTTGCAGCCTAGCTTTTTAGCACATCCCGTACCGCGTTCAGCGCCTCGGCAGCCTTCGAACCATCCGGCCCGCCCGCCTGCGCCATGTCCGCGCGCCCGCCGCCGCCCTTGCCGCCGACAACCGTCGCCGCCACCTTGACCAGATCAACCGCCGAGAAGCGTTTCGTCAGATCGTCACTGACCCCAACCGCCACCGCCGCTTTGCCTTCATTGACGCCAATAAACACCGCGATGCCAGAGCCCATTTGCGCCTTGGCTTCGTCGATCAGGGCGCGCAAATCCTTACCGCCGACCCCGTCCGCGACCCGTGCGATCAGCTTGACCCCACCAATCTCTTCGGGGCCAGACGCGCCGCCGCCCTCGCCCGCCATCGCCAGCGCACGTTTGGCATCGGCCAATTGCCGTTCCAGCGTGCGGCGTTCCTCCGCTAGGCCGGCAACCTTGCGCCCAAGATCTTTCAACGGCACTTTCAATTGCTCAGACAGATCTACAGAAACCTGCGCCCGGCCTTTCAAAAAGCCCAGCGCCTCAGCCCCCGTCGCTGCCTCAATCCGGCGCACGCCAGACGACACTCCGCCCTCGGACGTGATCACGAAAGCGCCAATATCGCCGGTGCGTTCAACATGCGTGCCGCCGCACAATTCAACCGAGTACGGACGATCCGCATGATCCAAATCACGGCCCATTGTCAGTACACGAACCTCGTCGCCATATTTCTCACCAAACAGCGCCAACGCGCCCGCTTCAATCGCCTGACCGGGGGTTGAGAGCGCAACATCCACCGCCCTGTTCTGGCGGATCACCGCATTGACCTGCGCCTCAACCACTTCCAGCTCCGCCGCAGACACTGGCGCGTGGTGCGAGAAATCAAACCGCAGTCGGTCATCCTCGACCAGCGACCCTTTTTGCGTGACATGCTCGCCGAGCACTTCGCGCAGCGCGGCATGCATCAAGTGCGTCGCCGAATGGTTCGCCATGATGCGCGTGCGGCGTTCGCCATCAACGATCAGGCGCGCCTTGTCGGCCAGCGCCGCGCCGCCGCCAACAAATTCGCCGACATGGACATGCAAATCGACAACCCGCTTGACCACATCTTGCACGATGAACTGCACATCCTTGGCGAACTCAATCACGCCGCGATCCCCAGCCTGCCCGCCGCTCTCGGCATAGAAGGGCGTTTGCGCAAAAACCAACTCAGCCCTGTCACCCGCTTTGGCTGAAGACACAGGCGCCCCATCGATCAAAATGGCCGCAACCGCGCTTTGCGCCGTCAAAGCCTCATAGCCAAGAAATTCCGTCGCCCCGACTTCGTCGCGAATACGAAACCACACCTCATCCGAAGCCGCGTCACCAGAGGTAAACCCGCTCGAGCGCGAGCCGGCTTTCTGCGTCTCCATCGCGGCCTCAAAACCGGCTTGATCCAGACTCATGCCGCGCCCGCGCAGGATGTCCTGCGTCAGGTCAACCGGAAAGCCGAACGTATCATACAGTTTGAACGCGGTTTCGCCCGGCAAGACATCGCCTTTGCCGAGGCCCGCGCTGGCCTCATCAAGCAAAGCTAGACCGCGGCCCAGTGTTTTCTGGAACCGGCCTTCTTCATTTTCTAGTGCGCTTTCAATTGCTGGACGCGCGCGGATAAGTTCAGGATAGGCAACGCCCATCTCGTCGGTAAGTGCGCCGACCAATTTGTGCATACTCGGCTGACGCGCGCCCAAGATGTGGGCATGGCGCATCGCGCGGCGCATGATCCGGCGCAACACGTAGCCTCGCCCTTCATTTGATGGGGTCACACCATCAGCAACCAGAAATGCTGATGTGCGTAAATGATCGGCAATCACCCGGAATGAGGCAAGCTTGTCGCCGTCAGCTTTTTGGCCATAGACATCCTGCTCGACCGCAATCAGGTTTTGAAACAGGTCGATCTCGTAATTATTGTGGACGCCCTGCAAAACGGCAGCGATACGTTCCAACCCCATGCCGGTATCGATTGAGGGCTTGGGTAAAGCCTTGCGCGTACCATCGGCCTGTTGGTCGAATTGCATGAAAACGAGATTCCAAATCTCGATGAAACGGTCGCCGTCTTCTTCCGGTGTTCCCGGCGGGCCACCCGCGACAGCTTCGCCGTGGTCATAGAATATTTCCGAGCACGGGCCGCACGGGCCCGTATCACCCATTGACCAGAAATTGTCCGAGGTCGAAATTCGAATGATCCGCTCATCCGGCAACCCTGCAACTTTCTTCCAGATCGCAGCGGCGTCTTCGTCTTCGGAATAGACTGTGACCAGCAGCTTGTCGGCGGACAATCCTAATTCCTTGGTGATCAGTTCCCAGCCAAACGCAATCGCCTCATCCTTGAAATAATCGCCGAACGAGAAATTGCCGAGCATTTCGAAGAAAGTATGATGGCGCGCGGTATAGCCGACATTATCCAGATCATTGTGCTTGCCGCCCGCGCGTACGCATTTCTGGGAGGTGGCGGCACGCGGCGCAAATGGGGTTTCTGCGCCGGTGAAGATATTCTTGAACGGCACCATGCCGGCATTCACAAATAACAGCGTCGGATCATTGTCCGGCACCAGCGGCGCAGAGGCTTTGCGTGTATGGCCTTTGCCCTCAAAATAGGACAGGAACGCCTCGCGTACTTCGTTCACACCGCTCATAGCAAACCCTTAAAAGCCCGGCCTGTTGGCCACCAAATCAGGGTTGGATATATGACCAGTTGGGCAGCGCGCCAAGCCTAGACTTCACGCGCCGCCCTCAAGGGAGGAAACAAGGGCTAGATCAGCCTGCTTCGGCTTCGTCGATATCATCTTCCTGCTGCTCCGGGCCGCCGCCTTCAGTCAGCAGGACATCTGATAACAGACCGGACTGACGACGGATCTTCAATTCGATCTCATCTGCCATTTCAGGATGCGCTTTCAGGAAAGCGCGGGTCTTTTCACGGCCCTGCCCGATCCGTTCAGTGCCATAGGAATACCATGACCCGGACTTCTCGATGACTTCACATTTGACCCCAAGATCAATCAATTCGCCCGTTTTCGAGATGCCTTCACCATAGATGATGTCAAACTCGACCTGACGGAAAGGCGGGGCAACCTTGTTCTTGACCACTTTCACCCGGGTCTGGTTGCCGACCACTTCGTCACGATCCTTGAGCGCACCAATCCGGCGTATATCAAGCCGAACCGAGGCGTAGAATTTCAATGCATTGCCGCCAGATGTGGTTTCCGGGCTGCCAAACATCACACCAATCTTCATTCTGATCTGGTTGATGAAAATCACCATACAGTTTGATTTTGAAATCGATCCGGTCAGCTTGCGCAGCGCCTGGCTCATCAAACGCGCCTGCAGGCCCGGCAGGCTATCGCCCATCTCGCCTTCAATCTCGGCGCGCGGGGTCAGGGCTGCAACCGAATCGATGACAATGACATCAACCGCGCCAGAGCGGATCAGCGTATCGGTAATCTCTAGCGCCTGCTCACCCGTATCGGGCTGCGACACGAGCAGATCATCAAGATCAATCCCAAGCTTGCCAGCATAGACCGGATCGAGCGCATGCTCGGCGTCAATGAAGGCACAAACCCCGCCATTCTTCTGGGCTTCGGCGATGACGTGCAGCGCCAATGTCGTCTTGCCCGAACTTTCCGGGCCATAAATCTCCGTCACGCGGCCTTTCGGCAGGCCGCCAATCCCCAGCGCAATATCCAATCCGAGCGAGCCGGTCGGGATTGATTCAATATCGAGCGATTTATTCTCGCCCAATCGCATCACCGAGCCCTTGCCAAAGGCCCGGTCAATATTGGCAAGTGCTGTTTCGAGCGCTTTCTGCTTATCCACACCAGATTCCTTATCCACGAGTTGCAGTGTTGCTGTTGCTTTGGCCATGAGTCGCTTCCTTACGTCTATATCTGTCCGGTGATCCAAGGCCCGAACTGCCCCATAACCGGTTTGTACCACAAATGTTCCGGAGAACAAAGCATAAACTTTAGGTATTTTGACTCTTTCCACAGTAACTGATCTGGGGCATGATAGCGCATGCTTAAGAAGACAGATAGACAGCCCGGCGAGGCGCGCATGCGTTATCTCGATGCCGACTTGGAATTACTCGCTCAGGGTGACTACGTGCTTTGCGCCGTTACCAGCCGCAAAATCCCCCTCGCCGCCCTGCGTTATTGGAGTGTTGATCTGCAAGAGGCCTATGTCGACGCCGCCGCCGCCGCGACCCGTATGGCTGCGGCCAAGTAGATGTTTCTGCGCGAGATCTTGCTGAGCTTTATCCTGTGGGTGGGAACGCCGACGGTCGGCACCGCCGAACCTGTCCCTCTGCCGACCTTCAGCTGCCACGGACAGGCGGTTCAAGCCGGCCTTTTGCTGTGCCACGCCCCGGCTGGCGCCACGCTGATCGTGTCTGGCCCGAACGGCGAATCAAAACGTCTGGTCCCAGTCAATAGCGATGGCCTTGCAACGGTCGGCCTATTGCGCACTGAAACGCTGGACCTGACCATTGCCGTCAAGGACCAGAACCTGCCCGTACAACAGATCACGCTGACCGAGCGCGACGACCCGTTCCGCACAATTGAGGGTATGGATTGCGACAAGGTCGATGCCCGCACGCCTGAACAGATCGAGCATGCCGGGCAAAGCTGGGTCAAGAAACAGGCCGCGTTCAAGACCTTCTCATCCGGCCCCGGCGCCAGTATCGGCTTCATCAAGCCCGCCGACGGGCCAATGTCCTCACCTTATGGCCCGGCGCGCAAATATATCGGCGTCGGCAAGGATGGCGCGACGTGCGAGAAAACCTCGGTCCATTATGGCTATGACATGGCTGTGCCGATTGGCACGCCGATCCGCGCCCCGGCTGGCGGCACGGTCATCCTCGGCGACGAAGACCTGTATTATGAAGGCGGCACAGTGTTCCTCGACCATGGCGAGGGTTTGGTTTCGGTGTTCATGCACATGTCCGAAGTTGATGTCACACCCGGCCAGATTGTCGGGACCGGCGACCGCCTCGGCGCTTCCGGCAATAGTGGGCGCACTACCGGCCCGCACCTGCACTGGGCCGTGAAATGGCGCAATCCCAGCAGCGATGAGCGTGGCCGCGACTTCTATATCGACCCGGCTTTGTTACTCGAACTGGACCCGTATCAATGAGCAAATCAGCCGTCGTTACCGGCGCCGCGTCCGGCATTGGCCTCGGCATGGCGCAGCTGCTTGTCGAAGATGGCTACAAAGTCCTGCTCACTGATATCAATGGCGACGCCCTCAACGCAGCGATCGCCGAGCTTGGCGAAAATGCCAGCGCTCTACAGGGCGATATCGCCGATCCGGCACTGATCGAGGCGTTAGCTGCGCAAGCTTTCGATACGTTCGGCAGCGTCGATCTGGTCTTCGCCAATGCTGGCGTCTCGACCGGCGCATCGCTGCTCAAGGCAACTCCAGCGCAGTTCGATCTGATCTTCGGCGTCAACACCAAGGGCGCGTGGTTGACCGCGAAAGCCTTCGCCAATCGCTGGCAGGAAACTGGCGCAAGCGGCCGAATATGTATCACCGGATCAGAGCACAGCCTCGGCTTTCAGCATGCTGGCGTCGGCCTCTACACCGCCTCGAAACATGCCATTCTTGGCCTCGGCGACGTGCTGCGCCGCGAACTGCCCGACACGATCAGCCTTAGCGTCTTCTGCCCCGGCATTGTCGCGACCAATATCTATGACCAAAGCCATATTGAGGGCGTCGCCGAGATTCCAGCCACTGCCAAGGCTTACGGCGCGGCGATCATGGCGCGCGGCATGTCGCCGCAAAGCGTTGCGCGCAAAGCGATAGACGGAACCCTGCGCGGCGATTTCCTGATCGTTACGCATGCGGTTGCCCGCGACGGTGCCGAGGAACGCTGGCAAGCCATCGATACGGCGTTTGCGACGCAGGCCCCGCCAGACGAAACCACGGAACAATACCGCACCGCGAAAATCGTCGCCGACGTACGCGCTGAGTTCAAATCACGGCAAAAGTAGCGTCGAGCCGACCGTCTTACCGCTCTCAATCGCGCGATGCGCCTCGGCGGCGTCTTCGAGTTGAAATATCTGTCCGACATGCGGCGTGATCGTCCCGGTCTTCAATGCCCCGAACAGCGCCGCTGCACCGCGCCGCAAGCTTTCGGCCTCAGCAATGAATGCAAACAGGCTCGGCCGGGTCAGCACGAGTGAGCCTTTCGCACCCAGAATGCCCGGCGCTATCGGTTCGACCGCGCCTGACGCATTACCATAACTGATCCACCAACCGCGCGGTTTCAAACTGTCCAGAGACGCGGCTGCCGAGGCTTTGCCGACACTATCATAACTGACATCCACGCCGTCACCGCCGGTGAGCTTACGTACCTCGCTCGCAACATCGCCGCTCGACATAACCACATCACTCGCGCCCAGATCTCGTGCCCGCCGCGCTTTCTCCTCGCTCGAGGTCACGCCGATCACCCGCACGCCCATCGCCGTCGCCCATGGCACCAGCAGCGACCCAACCCCGCCCACCGGCGCCCATACAAGCGCAGTCTCTCCCGGTGCGGCCCGTCTTATCTCAAACAACAACATCCACGCGGTCAGCCCTTTCAGCAGCACCGCTGCGGCGTCCGCCTCGCTGACCTCATCCGGCAGTTTCAGCATCGTCGTAGCTGGCCCGGTAAAATGCGTCGAATATGTCCCGGAGCCCAAATAAGCCACCCGGTCACCAACGCTGACATCCGTCACACCCTCGCCCACCGCCTCAACTACACCGGCCCCTTCTGACCCCGGCACGAATGGCATCGGCGCCGGGTAAAGCCCGGTGCGCAAATAGGTGTCGATAAAGTTCAGCCCAATCGCGCTTTGCCTCACCAGAGCCTGCCCCGGCCCCGGTTGTCGCGGCTCGCGCGCGACTTTCCGCAAGACCTCCGGTCCACCTGTCTCGCTGATTTCAATCACATAGGGTTCAGTCATAGCGGCGCTCCTACGAATCAATGTCTATTGGCTCGATGACACATCTAGACCTGATCTGCGGCGTAGACGAGGCCGGACGCGGCCCATGGGCTGGTCCGGTCACCGCAGGCGCGGTCATCCTCGCCCAAGGCCACCAGATCATCGGCCTGACCGATTCCAAAAAGCTCAGCGAAAAGAAGCGCTTGCATCTGGAACCCCAGATCAAACACCAAGCCACTCACTGGGCCGTCGCCCACGCTACGCCGGAAGAAATTGACCGCCTCAACATCCGCGAGGCGACTTTTCTCGCGATGCAGCGCGCCATCGCTGCCCTTGGCGTGACGCCCAGCCATATCATCATTGACGGCAACGCCCTGCCCCGCGATCTGCCCGCCCCCGCCACCGCGATCATCAAGGGTGACCTGACCGAGCCGGCCATTTCCGCCGCCTCAATCCTCGCCAAGAACGAGCGCGACCGCTTGATGGTCACGATGTGCGCGACCCATCCCGGCTACGGCTTCAGCCAGCACAAGGGCTATGGCACCGCCGCCCACGCTGATGCCCTCACCCGTCTAGGTCCTTGCCCAACCCATCGCATGAGTTTCGCGCCCGTCCGCCGCGCCGCCTGAACCTTTGCAATTGGTTAACCGATTGCGCCTTATTGTTAACCAAACTCTCGAGGAGACTGGAACAATGGTCCCATATGGATGGCATGTCTGGCGCGGCGAAACCAAAGAGCGCTACCGCTTCAAAATTACCAAGACGGATCAGGCGATCCCGGATGCCGGCGGTGTTTACGTCATGGTCCGGCGGACATTATTCTTCTTCCTCAAGCCGGTCTATATCGGCAAGGCGTCAAACCTGCAAAGCCGTCTGGTCGGGCATGAGCGCTGGCAAGAAGCCCGCAAGAAGGGCGCCTCCGAGCGTCACTATCTGTGCATCCGTTCAGAGGAAAAGCGCTCGCGCATCGAAGAGGACCTGATCCGCGGCTACACCCCAAAACTCAACAATATGCTGGTCCCCAACGGGGCCAGCGACGCGCCGAACAATCGCAGACTGCGTAGTGGCTGGATGAGCCCAAGCGAGTATTGGAGCCTCAACCAAAAAGGCACCTCAAACGCGAAACCCAAGCCAAAACGAAAGCGCAAATCTCGCGACTTTTGGGGCAAACACAAGAAAGCCGCTTGATCAGGCCGACGCTTGAGTTTTCAACCTGTCCGGGCCAAGACGTCCGCCATGGCCGATACGTCTTTTTCAACCGTCCCACCGATCTTTGCCGATATGCCGTCGAGCGTCAGCTTCAAGAAGCTGCGCAAACGCCTCGTACGCAGTGCCCTACAAGTCATCGACCAGTACGGTCTGGTTGATCGCTCCAGCACCAAACGCCCAAAATGGCTGGTCTGTCTCTCCGGCGGCAAAGACAGTTACAGCCTGCTCAGCGTCCTGCTCGACCTGCAATGGCAAGGCGCTTTGCCGGTTGATCTGCTCGCCTGCAATCTTGATCAGGGCCAGCCCGGCTTCCCCAAACATATCCTACCAAACTGGCTCGACAAGACCGGCGTGGCCTACCGGATCGAGACCGAAGACACCTATTCCATCGTCACCGACAAGATCTCTGCCGACCGCACCTTCTGCGCGCTATGTTCGCGCCTGCGCCGGGGCATCCTCTATCGCATCGCCCGCGAAGAAGGCTGCGACGCGATCATTCTCGGCCATCACCGCGATGACGCGCTTGAGACCTTCATGATGAACCTGATCCATGGCGGCCGCCTCGCCGCGATGCCGCCCAAACTGCTGAACGACAAAGGCGATGTGATGGTCCTGCGCCCGCTGATCACCTGCGCCGAGGATGATCTCGCCAAATTCTCCGAAGCCATGCAATTCCCGATCATCCCATGCAACCTGTGCGGCTCACAAGACGGCTTGCAACGCGTCGCCATGAAACAGATGCTCGACGAGTGGGAGCGCAAGAAGCCCGGCGTCCGCCAAGTCATGGCCCACGCCCTCGCCACCGCGCGGCCCAGCCATCTGCATGATCCCAACCTGTTCGACTTCACCAGCCTCGCCCCCGGCGACAAAGGCGAACCCGACGACGGCGTACCTTTTTAGGCAACGCGCTGAGGTGCCACGTCCTACCGCATCGCGAAGCGATGCATTGCTTGTTCATTAGAGGTGCATGATGAAAATTAGATATCGAAACCGCATCTTCCTTAAAGGTATAAACATCGAGCCATGGGCCGAGCTGCTAGAATTAGGAAATTTTGAGATAGTCGACATCGAATTTGAGGGGACACATTCGTCAGACATCTCGTTGGAAGTGTTGAATGGGTATTTAGAAATCGGAATTAGCGAGCGAAAGTTCACAATTTTGGTTGATGGCGAGAAAATTGGCGATTACAATTTTTAGACAAAGACGCTCCACATCTCGCAGGGCGGGCCTTAACATCCGTGGGGCCCCGCTCCACAATTTACGCTCCCCACGGCTTGACCGTGGGGTCCAGCACCCGATGTTTAGTTTGGGGACGGGAGAGGCATAGCGCTCCCACGGGGGTTCTCGATCTTATCGCAAC
>Ga0256847_1001549_pt1 | contig 11443 bp, 8 predicted proteins | sample TeddybearmetaG_FD_189099 | JGI IMG/M metagenome (GOLD analysis project Ga0256847, IMG submission 189099) | Hydrothermal vent microbial communities from East Pacific Rise, Pacific Ocean - Teddybear | ecosystem: Environmental > Aquatic > Marine > Hydrothermal vents | place: Pacific Ocean: East... | reverse complement strand
GAAATAAAATGGGAACAATATCCCAAAAAAATGAATTTATTTTAAAATATTGCTTTTGCCTAAAAATTGAAGTGAAAGAAATCGAACTAAAAATGGTTAAAATAATCTTTATATAACAAGGGGATGGGATAGATTGAGATCTGTGGAGATTTGGTGTTTGGGTTTGTAAGCGAAAAACCACGTATGAGCAAATAATCCATATTGGGAGATATGGGCCAAACTATGATCTAAATCACAAAATGTATTCGTGAAGGTGTGTTTGGAATAAAGCGCTCTATAAAACGCAGCATCCTTAAGGAGATACCTGACCAGAAGTTTCCAGGCCGGCAGTGTACTCTTCGACCCATTGAGCGTGTACTGATTGGACAGCTACATGGTTATAACACCACTGGCGAATTCTCCCTTTTTGCTGAAAATCGATAATTCCGGCAGATTCAAGTACTCTGATGTGGCCTAGAACTGCTACGCGCGATATATCAAAGTTGGTTGCAAGTTGACCATTGCTTAATCCAGGAGAAGCTCTGAGTAACCTGATTATTTCCCGTCGCGTACTATGCGCCAGCGCTTTGTACATTTTATTTTTCTGAGTATTGGTGCACATAAGTTAATTCCCATACATGAATCTATTTGGGAAATAATGCCTAAAAAAAATTCCAAGTCTAGTGCCAGCTATCTCATCCAGACTAATTGGTCAGGCATCATATGCCTCCTCTCGTTAGTCTGTTTTTTTCGCCTGAGCTACGTTATCCGTGGAATAGATACCCTTAAAAAAAAGCTTTATGTCATTAGCTATCAAAAGATTTACCGGTACCAGCACTAAAGTAATTATTGTTGCAAACAGAATGCCGAAGCCCAGAGAAATACCCATAGGAATGAGAAACTGGGCGGTGGTGGATTTTTCCATTAACAAAGGAGCCAGGCCAAAAAATGTGGTTAAGGAAGTAAGCAGAATAGGTCTAAAACGAACAACACCAGCATCCAGCACGCTTTCGCGGATACTCTTGCCTGCTTTTCTATACTTACTGATTTGGTGTACCAGAACCAGGCTGTCGTTTACCACTACTCCGGTCAACGCCAATAAACCCATTACGCTAAGCATTGATAATGTATAACCCATTAGCCAGTGGCCGACCACAGCACCAATGGCACTAAACGGGATGACCGACATAACAATGAGCGGCTGGGTATACGACTTGAGAGGTAGCGCCAGCATGCAATATATGGCAAATAACACAATGATCAATCCGTTTTGCAGGCTGCCAAAACTATCACTTTGCTCTCGGGCTTCACCCTCCATGCGATAACTCATACCCGGGTATTTGGTCAGCATCTGATCGAGGTGATTTCGAATATTGTTATGTAAGAGTGTCATATTGGTTTTGCTCTTCTCGACTTCCGCGGTCACATTTGCTGTTCTATATCGATTTATTCGTGTGATTCGTTGCGGCCCTTTTCCTGGACTTAAGCTGGCCACATGTGCCAGAGGTACCGTGAGCCCCGACGGGGTTTTTATCAACAATTCATTCAGCGTAGAAAAATCGGAGCGCTCGCTCTTGGGTAGACGCACTAACACCCGTACATCATCACGGCCCCGTTGAATACGTTGGGCTTCAAAGCCTTTAAATGCCTGGCTCACCTGGCTTAATATTTCGTTGCGTGTAAGTCCAAGTACATAGCCTTGAGTCTTAACATTAATTCTCAGTTCTTCTTTTCCGTCCGATAATGTGTCAGCGACTTCATACACTGTGGGGTAGCTGGAGAGATGTAGCTTTATTTCATCTGAGGCACGTTGCAAATCCTGCAGGGAACCAGCGCTTAGCTGGACATTTATTGGATCACCAGCTCGAAAAAAACTGGCTCTAAAAGTTAGAGATTCTGCGCCTGGAATCGATCCGATTAACTTGCGCCACTCTGCGATTAGTTCGCTTGTTGTAACATCTATGCTTCTTTGCTCTGGCGGGACCATCTCTATTTGAACACGACCGAAATGAGAGCCTTTGCTTCCTCGTCTGGAACCCGTACTCGACATTATGTGCTTAACAATACTTTCATCAGTAACGGGATCTATGTACTTATCCTGCAGACTTTGCGCGGCGTTAAACATCCTGCTCACATTAGTATCTGTGACATCATATTGCGTGCCTACCGGCATGGCCAAGGTTGCTGTAGCAGTTTCTCCCTGTACGCGTGGCATAAAAGTAAATTGTGTCCAACCACTGCTAATTAAACTAAAAATGAGAAATAACAATCCCAGAAAGGTCGCCAGGGTTGCATAGCGATAACGCAGGAGCTTGTCGAGGGCAGGGCGATAACGAAGTAAAATATTTTTTTCGAAGCCATCTGCAAAATTAATTTGCCACTGTGCAAACCGACCCGGTTCGTCGGTGTCAAAGCCTTTGCCCATGCTTTTTAAATGTGCTGGCAATACCAGTTTTGACTCGATCAGGGAAAAAAACAAAACACTAGTAACGACCGCAGCCACGGGGCCCATGATGTTGCCAAAGAAACCCTCAATCATCGTCAAAGGCATAAATGCAACCATAGTGGTAAGCACACCAAAGGTTACTGGCACAGCCACATCGTTCGTGCCATTAATGGACGCTACAATACCTGATTCACCGCTTTTTATACGCTGATATATGCTTTCGCCGGTAACAATTGCGTCGTCAACGACGATACCCAGCACTACGATAAAGCCAAACGCGCTCATTAAATTAAGCGTAATATCGAAAGCGCTCATCAGCATAAAGGCACCAAGAAAACTGATGGGAATACCAATAAACACCCATATAGCTATTTTGGGCCGTAAAAACAGAGCGAGTAGAGCAATTACAAGAATTGCCCCCTGCAATGCACTGCTCCCCAGCACGCCCAGTCGGTTTTTTAGCTGTTGGGCGTCATCATCCCAGTATTTAAGGTGTATGCCTTTGGGTAAACGATTCTGCTGTTCAACGATATAGTTTTTGACCAGTTTCGAAATTTTCAGTGCGCTTTCATTGCCTACACGTTCAACCTGAATCTGAGCCGCGAATTCACCGTCAAATAAAGTCTTAATCGCATTTTCTTCAAAATCATCCAGCACTTGTGCCACATCGATAACGCGGATGATACTGCCATCAGGATTGGTCTTAACTACGATATTTTCAAATTCCGCGCCACGATACGCCTGTCCTTTTGATCGAATTAATACATCTCCGCCAAGGGTTCGTACATTTCCTGCAGATAAATCTACTGAACTGGCGCGTATGGCATTCGCAAGAATGGCGAGGGTTAAATTGTACTCTCGTAATTTGTCCTGGGACGCTTCTATGGCAATTTCATAGTTACGTACACCATCCAACTCCACCTGGCTTATGCCTTCGATACGAGTCAGATCATCCCGCACATTTTCAGCGAAGCTACGAATCTCCTGTTCTGTGTGGGCGCCGGAAACAACTACCGTTATCACGCCAAAAGACCGCTGTGCCAGCCTGATTATTGGTTTCTCTGCATCTGCAGGAAAAGTATTGATTGCATCAACACGGCTTTTGACTTCGTCCAGAATTTCTCTGGGCTCGCTGTCATCATCTACCTTAATTCTAACGCGTGCACTTCCTTCAACAGAGACACTTGAAATTTCCTTTATTCCCGCCAGACCATCTATGGCCTCTTCAATTCGAACGGCCAGGCCCAGTTCAGCGTCCTCGGGGGTCGAACCCCTTAATCGGACGTTTACAGTAATAATTTCTGAGTCAGAGGATGGAAATATTTCGATAGCGGTTTCATATGCCAACGCATACAATCCCCCTACTAAAACAGTTATCATAAGCAGATTTGCAGCTACATCATTTTTGGCAAACCAGGCAATCATTCTGCTGAATTCTTGCCAAGCACCCGTACCCCGGTGCCCGAACTGATTTGGCCAAGTGGTGTCGTCACGAGTCTGTCACCGGCATGCAGGCCTGCGCTTACTATAGTATCTGTACCATTTTGCCAGGCTATCTCAATAGCTTTTCTCTGCAAAATATCTTCTTCTACAATATATACATAGGTGTTTTGATAAACAGCTTCGCTGGGTATAACCAGCGCCAGAGGTATTTTACGACCGTAGATTTCGGCGGTTACATACTCGCCTACTTTAAGCGGTCTGTTGGTCGTATCGATTACTCCGAAAGGGTCATTGATTTGCGCCACAACATGCAACTGCCTGGACACTTCATCGATGGCGCCTTCTGTGCGTACAATCTCTCCCGCCCAGGTGTTCACGCCTCCAAACTCAGATGTAAACTCAACCCTAAGTTTTTTTGCGTTGTTGTCCTCCGGCAGTGATATAAACTGTAGATCAGCATTACGCAACGGCAGCCGTACTTCGACCAGGTCTGTTGCATAAACTTCCGCCAATTTTGTACCCACGGATACCACCTGTCCTAGATCAGCCATTTGTTTTAAAATACGACCGGAGAAGGGTGCTGTAACGGTAGTACGTTCGAGATTCAGTTTTGCTTTTGTTAAACTCGCTTTCGCTGACAGGACACGTGCCTTGGCTGCCTGTAATTGTGGTTTACGCAAAACCAGATCTGTTGCTTGCTCATTAGCATTACCAAGACGTTCCCAGTCTATCTTCGCTTGATCAACACGTGCTATTTCCTGTGCTTCTGCTTGCAAGGCATCCATCAGACCTGCTTGCGCAATACTCACATTGGCCTGATAATCTCTGGGGTCGATGGTAACTATTATTTCTCCAACCTCGAATAATCCGCCAGGTTTGAAATTCGGGCGCACTGACATTATTTGTCCACTTACTTGTGCAACTAACATTATCTGAGTTTGAGGTTGGATGGTGCCGTAACTATTCACTTTAATCTGGTAGTTACGCGGTACGATTTTTAGAGTTTCAACGACTGTTTGAGGTCCGTCTGGACCATGACCCAGGTTCATTTCCGGAGGATTGCTTTGCACCAGATATCCCATAGACAGGAGAACAACCAGTATCACGACGGGGGTTATTTTTTTTATCACAACAAATATTCCATTAATATGCACCGCCCAGAGCCAACGAGAGCTTAACCCTGTTTTGTAGCCTTTGGCTTTTTAGCTGAATCACAGTTGTCTGTGCATCAAAGGCACGTCTTTGAGACTCAAGAACGGTGGTATAATTCACCAGTCCGCGTTGGTATTGCGCAAAAGCTAAACTGAGGGCTGCTTCTGCAAGGCTTTCGGCGCGTAAAATTGCCCCATAACGTTGCTCCAATACCGTTTCCAGATGCAGTGTATTTTCCACTTCTGCAAAAGCCCGATACACAACATCCAGATAGTTCTTTTCCTGAAGCCGAAGCTGGAATTTTGCTTGCTGTTCAAGAGCTTTAAGTCTTCCACCCTGAAAAAGAGGTTGTAATATGCTGGCGCCCAGAGTCCAGCCCAGGGGTCCCGCACCTAGCAACTCTCCAAAGTTGGTTGAGGAATCGTTGAGGTTTCCCGAAAGAGTCAGGCTTGGAAAACGTTCTTTATGTGCAATTGCCACACCGGCATCCGCAGCGAGGAGATCGAGCCAGGCTTGTTGAATATCCGGACGTAGTTGTATCAAGTGTGAGGGAAGCCCTGTGGCAGGCATGGTTGGTAAGTCCGGTAACTCGCTGCTTATTTTAAGACGAGCACCGGGATAGCTGGCTACTAGCAGCTCCAGTCGTGTCAGCGATTCGAATTTAATCTGTAGTTGATTAGCGACGTTGGCGCGTTGTTGTTCTAACGTAGATTGAGAGAGATACACATCCAGAGATTCATTCAACCCGCTTCGATATCCACGTTGAATTACGTCCAGAGATTGTTCCAAGTTAACCAGACGTTGTTCCAGAAGTTCTAAAAGTTGCGCGGCAGAGCTGGCTGAAAAACTGGCATTTATTACCTCGGCTGCTAAATTTCTTTGTGACTGTAGATAACTGGCCTGTTGGCTGGAAAAATTCAGCTGACCTTGTTTTTGCCGGTTACTCAGTTTGCCCCAAATATCCAGCTCATAGCTTACTGATAAATTCAAACCAAACTGTTCATCGATAGAGCCAGTCCGCTTTTGTCTTTGCCCATTGGCTCTGAAATCAAGACTGGGTAGAAGTTCTGCGCCACTGGTAATTACCCTCTGTTCAGCGATTTCAAGTAGGGCAGCTTGTTGAGCTAAACGATAATTTTTAGACAGGGCTAGTTCTACAAGGGCATTTATCCCGGGTGAATCAAAGACCTCCAACCATGGTCCTGTCTGTTGTTGAGCGGTATCGGTTTGTGTGCTCCAACTATGGGGTAATGTTTCCAGACCAACTGAGTATGTCTGGTTTTTCTGAGCACAGGCAGCAAGTAGAAGCACACAAAATAGCATGAAAGGGGTCGGGGTAAAGTGCCAGAGTGGATTCACTCTGGCACTTTACCCCGACCCCTTCCTTTACTCACATTGGAAGATAAAAGTGTTCTTACTAGAAACTGTCCAAATTCCCAGTTAGTTTTTTCCCATTCATGCATCACGCCGCAATTACCGACATTTGCTGCCAGGCCGCGTTGCACTAACTCAACGATATTTTTGTCTTCCGCCATAAATTCGGCGGTTGATTCGCGAACGGAGGTGGCGAATTCTTCTGTCACGTTGTTACCTGCGTCAGGTAAAAGTGCAATTTGCATTGTGGCCCGTAACTTATCAGGCCCCGCAGGTTGTATTGAGAGCCAAAGAGCGGTTGTTGAATTTATTGAAAATGCGAGGCAGGGATAAATGCAAATCAGGTTTCCCAGTTCAGCGAGTTTGCCAGGTAGCCTGTTGAGTTCTTCTTCTGTAACTTTGTTAGAACTACGAAGCATGGTGTGGTGATTAAATGCATCTCCACCTTCCAGCACCTGTGTGGTTTTTGTTGGGGAATACGGCTCCAGGGTGTTTTTGTGTACAGCAAACAAGTGGTAGCTCTCACAAAAGTTTTCTACCAGAATTTTCCAGTTGCAGGCAAACTCAATTTCTTTGCGCTGTATAACTACATAGCTAGCAAGGTTATATGCTGCAATACGTTCTTCAAGCCTAGCAAGAGTAGGCGATAGTGGCTCTGCGTGGTCGTCCAGACTAACAAACACCAGCCCCTGCCAGGTTTCCACCTTGTATTCGGGTAGACAAATATCTGAGATTCTGTCTTTTTCAATGAACGGTGCAGCAAGCAAGTTACCTGAAACGTCATATGTCCATGCATGATATGGGCAGGTGAAAGCCCTGGCATTGCCATTGCCGCTCGCAAGTATTGCCCCGCGGTGCCGACAAACGTTGGAGAAAGCTTTAATCTTGTCCGACTGGTCGCGCACAACAAGTAAGGGTTTATCAACGATATCTATCGTTCTGTAGTCCCCGTACTTTAACCATTCGGAAACATGACCAACATTCACCCATTTTCTATAGAATAGTTGCTCGATTTCCAGGGCGAGAAACTCGGGCGAGGTGTACAAAGAGCCCGGTAGAGGAATGAGTTTCTTTTTTGCATTTGTGGCCCAGGATTCGAGCATGGAGGTAAAGTTACGCATACTCAAACTTGTGCTCCAAAATTTTGTTTGTAGCCAGAATTAAAACGCGGCAGCGTCAGCTTAATGGCTTTTCACTGCGTTAGCGACGCAATAGTTTTGCCTTCAGGCAAAATGTCTGGTGTGCAGAAGAAAATGTTTATCCAAGAGTGACCAATTCTGCTTATACTTGCCCACTTTGTCTTAACCTGAAATTGAATGGGACAATAGATGAGCGATGACAGCTTAGCCACAAGCCATTACAACGAAATTGGTCAGCAACTACTGCACCTGATTGAACAGGACGAAATCGAGGTGCCGATGCTGCCGGAGGTTGCGAGCAAAGTTGTACAACTGGTCCAGCGCCCTGATTCTAATGCCGCAGCATTGTCAGCCCTTATCCAGGGCGACCAGGTTCTGGCCGCTAAGGTTATGCAAATCGCTAATTCGGCGCTCTACCGGACCGGCCCCGGCGTTGACAACATGATGTCGCTGCAACAGGCCATTACCCGGCTGGGCCTTACCCTGATCGGAGAAGTGGCGCTCGCTGCGTCGATTAACTCGAGTATGTTCGATGCTCCCGGCTATGAACAACATATAAAGAAGACCCTGCGCCGTTCACTGGCCACAGGGTTGTGGGCCAAAGAAATAGCGCGCATCACGCGCAAAAATGTAGAAGCTGCATTTCTCAGTGGTTTGTTACACGATATGGGCCGTCCGGTTGTTGTGCAAAGTGTAGTGGCCATTGCCAAATCGATGGGAGTCACACCCTCACGGGACGAGGTATCTGCATTGGAAAACGAATATCAGCGCCGCATTGGATTGAAAGTGGTAAAAGACTGGGAGATGCCCACATCCGTTTGCGAGGTGGTGCAGTATTTTGACAACTACCAGGATCAAGCCGGGGACCAGACTCAAATTATGATTGTGGTTGCTGGGGACCTGTTAGCGACCGTTGTTGGCCTGGCCAGGGACGAAACAGGTGAACTCGACATGGAAGAAATCGCAGGACAGTTACTGTCGGAGGATGTTTTCACGGAACTAAACTTCTATCCCGATGATATTGATGCTCTGGTGCAAAAGGCAGAACAGGTAACAAGTACCGCGGAGTCCATGTCTCGATGAACGATGAAAACTACGACATGATTGTTATTGGTAGTGGTCCGGCTGGTCAAAAAGCTGCTGTTCAGGCTGCCAAGGCAGGTAAAAACGTCGCATTGGTTGAGCGCAGCAAAGAGCTGGGTGGTTCCTGTGTTCAAAACGGCACCATTCCATCAAAAACATTACGCGAAAATGCCCTGCGGTTAATGAACATGCGGATGAATGCTGAACTGGCGAATTTTAAATTGCCTTCCGACATCGAGCTGTCAACGCTTATTAATCGGCTTGAGGAGGTGCTGGGTGAACACGATGAGTATATGCGTCGGCAATTAGACAGAAACAACATTAAGATAATCCATGGGCGCGCGAAATTCGTATCGAGCATCAGCCTGGAGATCACCACGGTAAAGCGGGAGAAGTATGTTTTAACTGGTACCCATTTCGTGATAGCCACGGGTTCGCATCCACGTAAGCCTGACAATATTCCGATTGATCACGAACACATTTTTGACAGCGATTCGATATTGTCCATGCTTTATCTTCCAAAGAGTCTAACTGTACTGGGTGGGGGGGTTATCGCCAGTGAGTATGCCTCCATTTTCCAGGCCCTGGGCGTCGAAGTAACTATGGTTGATCGCTTTCCGCAGCCGCTGGGATTTCTTGACCACGACCTTAGCTCAAAGTTTGTGGATGCGTTTAAGAGTATGGGCGGTACCTGGATAGGCGAGACTGAGGTGATTAGCTGCCAATGGGACGGCATCGACTCCGTTGTGACTCAATGTGCCAATGGCCGTACGGTCAAAAGTGCGAAATTAATGTGTGCTGCAGGGCGCCTGGCTAACGTCAAGGACCTTGACCTTGAAGCGGCTGGATTATTGGTAAATACCAATGGATTGATCGACACTAATGAAAAGCTCCAAACCCAGGTGAGTAATATATATGCCGCCGGTGATGTTATCGGCCCACCCTCCCTGGCCTCGGCTTCTATGGAACAGGGCCGGCGGGCCAGTTGTAGCGCTCTGGACTTACCCATCGGTGATATGAGCAACACTATTCCATCGGGCATCTATTCTATTCCGGAATTGTCGGCAGTAGGATTGAGCGAAACCCAGGCCCGCAAACAATATGGTGAAGTGCTTGTAGGTAAAGCCCATTTTAACGAAATCGCGCGAGGCCAGATATCCGGTATTCAGAACGGGATGTTGAAAATTGTCTGTGATGAACAGGGTAAAAAGGTGCTGGGTGTTATGATAGTAGGCGAAGGCGCAACCGAGCTTGTTCACATCGGTCAAATGGCTCTGTTGGCGCGTGCCGAAGTGGATATTTTTGTCGAAAGCATCTTCAATTTTCCCACACTTGCCGAGGCCTATCGGGTTGCGGCACTGTCCATCATCGGGCAACGAAGTGCCTGTAGCAATGTCTATTAGACGACTTCGCCAAGCTTTCTGGTATTGGTAAACCCCACCAGCTCAAGTTGAGCTATTTCTCTGTTTAGATGATCTTTCCTTATTTCAGGAGGGGGCAAAGCCGGCCTTCACCCCTCTACATGACTTAAAAGTGAATTTTTGTGTGCACTGCGTCACAGAACACTTAACCACCACTCAGGCTTTTGGAAAGCTTGCCGATAGGACTCACAAGGTGATCAAACTAAACGGAATTTAACTGATATAGCTGAAGGGAGACGCGATATGCGTAAAGTAAAAGGATTTACTCTAATGGAAGTGATCGGGGTTATGGCAGTGATCGCCATAATAGCCTCAGTGGCGACTCCGCGAATTTTTGGTGCTATTCAGGACGCCAAAGTTACCGCCCAGGTACAGGAAATTAATAAACTCAAGACTGCAATCGCGGCCTATTATAAAGACACAGGCCGTTATCCAAGACACGTACCGAGTCACATGGACGAGCGTTACCACAATTTGATGGTTAATCCTTCTGCAGCCCCCATTGCAGGATGGAATGGTCCTTATCTTGAAGCGGAGCTCACCAACCAGATTGTTAGAGGTGGATACCAGGACGTAGACTATTCCAACAGTTCTGTTTATGCATGTGACCTGGACGGGAATGGTGTCCAGGATGGCACTTTTGCGTTTTACCGCTTTGATGGTGTGCCCGATTCACTGGCAGAAAAAATCAGCAATGCCGTTGATCAGGATGGTGGTGTAACAAGCGGTGATAAATCCTGGAAAAAGGCCGGTCGAATTCGCCGTTACAATGGGGACCACACGTCAATTGTCATTGCTTGTCTGGCTCGTGTTTGATCAATTGCCATGTCAAAGATACCCAAGTTGGAAGAAAAAAGCACTGCCGATTCGGTAGCTACTGGGAAAAATAAACCCTTAGGAGAAAGGTTGGTTGACGCTGGGGTTCTTAGTGAATCCCAACTAAACCTGGCTCTCAGGGAAAAGAAACGCCGTGGTGGATTTCTTGGCGAACTGTTAGTTGAGATGGGCTTTGTTACACCGGATGTAATTACCGCAAACCTGGCTTACGAATCTGAAGTGGATGTGATTGAAGTGCGTGACCGCCTCATTGAGGCTGAAGTGCTGGATCTCATATCGTACGATATTGCGAAGCAATTCAAAGTAATACCTTTGGAAATAACAGACGGTAAGTTGCTGGTAGTGTTTGCTGATTCTTTCGATGTTGTTGCAATTGACGCCCTTGAACGAAAAAGCGGCTACCCCATTGAAGTAGCCACCGCTCCGGAAGCGCATATCATGGAGGCTGTTGAGCGCAGTTACGCGCGCGAGCAGTCTATCTACGATACTATCGAAGAGATAATGAGTGGTGAATCCGAAACGCTTGATGTAGGCGATCACTCCCCTATGATTCAGTTGGTGGATCAAAT
>Ga0256847_1001548_pt1 | contig 11445 bp, 11 predicted proteins | sample TeddybearmetaG_FD_189099 | JGI IMG/M metagenome (GOLD analysis project Ga0256847, IMG submission 189099) | Hydrothermal vent microbial communities from East Pacific Rise, Pacific Ocean - Teddybear | ecosystem: Environmental > Aquatic > Marine > Hydrothermal vents | place: Pacific Ocean: East... | reverse complement strand
GAAGCGTTGCAACCAGTAGGTGACGTTGTAGCATCAAGCTAAAAGCAGCATAATAGTAACACATCAAGCAATCCTTTCTCCCCTAAAAGAGAGAGATTCCAAAGAGGAGTTTCTAAATAAAATGAATAGTATAATAACAATATAAATTTAGAAATCATGAAAAAAGTAATTTTAACAATAGCAGTAATAGCAATAGGGTTTACAGGATTTGCACAAGAAAAAGCAGAAGTATCAAAACGATTTAAATATATCACTACCGCGCCAGACGGATCGGTAGCAATGACCATTACAGATGATACCAGTAAAGATGATATAAAATTAGAATCAGCAAATAAATTTTACAGATATGAGATTTTAGATCCAATGACAGGAGAGCCTGTATTTGCATCAAGAAATGAAGGAAAAGAATGCACCATAGATAAAACTAAACTAGCAGCGGGCACTTACAATTTACGATTATACACATCAAATTTTGTAATTACTTCAACATTGGCAATAAGTCCGTCAAGTAAAATGCGAGAAGCGTTGCAACCAGTAGGTGACGTTGTAGCCTCTAGTTAATAATAAAGTATAAATAAAAAAATGATTATGAAAAAGTCAACAATAATAAAAATTGCAATAACTATTTATACTATAGTATTGTTTAGTATAGAACATAATGCACAGAGTTTTAAACAATTAGATGAAAATCCACATGATATTGCATATTACAGAGAAAGCAGAGCCACACTGCCGGTTGTAAAAGTGATTTATGGAAGACCAACATTAAGAAAAGAGAAAGCTTTCGGAGATCAAATTCCTTTTAATAAGGTATGGAGAACTGGAGCAAATGAAGCAACAGAGGTAAAGTTCTTTCAAGATGTTGTGTTTGGAGGCCAAGAAGTTAAAGCTGGTACATACGTACTAATTACAATTCCTGGTGAAAAAGAATGGGAAATTATACTAAATAAAAATTTAGATGTTTGGGGAGCATTTCAATATGACCCAGCAGCTAATATTGTAAAGATTAAAGTACCTGTAAGTAAAGCAGAAAGACTGGAAGTATTTTCCATAGCCTTTAAGAGAATTATTCATAACGAAATACAAATGGTTCTGGGCTGGGATTCTACAAGAGTCAAAATTCCTTTAAAAACTAAGGATATAGTGGTTGCTAAATTATAGGTAATAACACCAAACCATCATTTTCTTCGATGGTTTGGTTCTTCATATTTTTTATGAATTAAAGAAATGTGAATATTATAACAATAAATTAAATATTAAAATAAAAGTTTAGATGTGGGACATTTTTAGTAAATCCCCATTGTAAACATAATACTATTAAAAATCACTGTAAAAAAAGCAGAAAGACTTGAAATGTTTTCGATAGCCTCTAAGAGAATTATTCATAACGAAATACAAATAGTTCATGGCAAGAATCCATCAATAGTCAAAATCCCTTTTAAAATTAAGGATATAGTGGTAGCTAAATTATAAGTGATTAAATCCAAACCATCAATTTTCTTCGATGGTTTGGTTCCTTTTTAGAGAGACATTGTTTTGAAAATTTTGAAAAGACATATTTAAAATAATAAGTCGAACCTGTCTGTTAACAAGGTAAGCTAATCTTCCTGCAAGTGAAACCTTATAAAACCAAAAACTAAATTAAGGTGCATTTTGAAAATTCTAAAGAAGATATGATTTATAGTATGTGCCAGTCGCCTGATAAGAACATAATCTTAACTCAAAAAACGTATTTTTAATTCTTTGGTAGGTATCATACATACATTCTTTTTACCAAACCATTTATACCGATTCTTGGCTATAAAAGAATAGATTGTATCACGAATAAATTTAGGTATAATAATAAAGCCATAATTTAATTTCCAAAGACCACCTAAGTAGGTGCTAATCTTCAAAATAGCAGTCGATTTTTGATAAATTTTTCCATTTTCAATAAAAATAATTGAATCAAAATCAGAATTTTTTAATTGAAACTGTAACAAAATATCTTGTGCGGCGTCAGATTGTAGTGAGGCGAACAAAAAATGTTGTTTTTTATCTTTCTTAATGATAAATTGGATGGAGTTATTACAGAGGTTACAAACCCCATCGAACAAAATAATTAACTTATTTTCTAAATTTATCATTAAACCTAAGTTTATATTAAGAGTTTTGTTATGAGAGCTAAAAATACAATAAAATATGTCATTTTATAAAATTAAGCATAGCAATGCTATAGTTAATTTTAAAAATGTAGCGAAGCGATATATTTTGAAGTATTTTTAACTCGTAATAGAAAGTTTTAATGCAAACTTGAGTTAAAAAGTTACAAAATAGAGTTTGATTCGTCTTTTAACAAAATATTAGGAATTTCTAAGAATGTCAATTCTTAATTTCGTATTAAAAAATTAACCAGAATGATTAAAATAGAAAATCTTCATAAGTCTTATCCTATGGGTAAAGACTCACTTCATGTATTAAAAGGACTCAATTTGCATATTAATGAAGGAGAGTTTGTATCAATTATGGGGTCTTCAGGATCTGGAAAATCAACACTGTTGAATATTGTTGGTTTATTAGATACACATGATGAAGGGAATTATTACTTAAATGGACAGCTTATTGAGAACTTAAATGAAAAGAAAGCTGCCGTGCTTCGAAATAAATTTTTAGGATTTGTATTTCAATCATTCAATCTTATCACGTATAAAACTGCGCTGGAAAATGTGGCACTTCCTTTATATTATAAGGGTGTAGGAAGAAAAGAACGCCAAGAAATTGCAATGGAGTATTTAGATAAGGTAGCGCTTAAAGATTGGGCTAATCATTTACCAAGTGAACTTTCGGGAGGTCAAAAACAACGTGTTGCAATTGCTAGAGCATTAGTAACTCAGCCTAAAGTAGTACTGGCAGATGAACCTACAGGAGCATTAGATTCTACCACTTCAAGTTCAGTAATGGAGTTATTAAAAGAGATCAATCGTGAAGGAATGACTGTATTTGTAATTACTCATGAAGCAGATATTGCTGCAGAAACCGATAGAATTGTACAATTAAAAGATGGTGTAATTATAAGTGATGAGAAAGTTAAAAAAAGTGTAAAAGTATAACTATGTTTGACTTAGACCGTTGGCAGGAAATATTCCAAACATTACGCAAAAATAAGCTAAGAACGATCTTATCAGGATTTACTATTGCTTTTGCAATATTATTATTCACATTATTGTTCGGTATTGGTAATGGTTTAAAAAATACTTTCGAAAGAGAATTTTCGAAAGATTCTATGCTTTCAATATATATATGGGCGGGTAGAACCACAAAACCTTATAAAGGACTTCAAAGCGGTAGAGAAATTCAATTTAAAAATGACGATTATAAATTTTTGGTTGAAAAGTTTGGAGAGAAAATGCAAACGATAAGCCCAAGAATTCAAAGAAATGTTCAAGCTGTATATAAAGGAGAACAAAATAATTATACATTTAGAGCTGTATATCCCAATTATTTATTCTTAGAATCTGCTGAAATAGAAAGTGGTAGGTTCATAAATATGCTTGACCTACAAAAGAAATCTAAAGTAATTGTAGTTGGTAGATTGGTGGAAAAAGATTTGTTTGGGCAATTAAGTGCTTTAGGAAAAGAAATTAACTTAGGAGGAATTTCTTATAAAGTGATAGGGACTTTTTCAGATCCGGGAGGAGACAATGACGAAAGATATATTTACGGACCTTTTACAACAATACAACAATTATATGGTAATACCGACGAATTAGATATATTCGGATTAACCTATGATCCAAAATTAAGTGTTGACCAAGCTATAACATTTGGAAATCAAATGAATAAAGCGTTAAAAGAAAAACATAGTATAGATCCAAGAGATCAAGGAGCTATAAGGGTTAATAATTATGCAGAAGGCAGCAAGCAAGTTTCAATAATGATGCTAGTATTAAATGTTATAATATTATTTATTGGAATAGGAACCTTAATTGCAGGTATAATTGGGATTAGTAATATTATGGTATACATTGTAAAAGAACGTACCAAAGAATTAGGAATTAGAAAGGCATTAGGAGCAACACCAAGTTCAATTATAGGGATGATAATGCTTGAATCAATATTTATTACAACGCTGGCAGGTTATATAGGATTATTAATAGGAACAACTGTTTTAAAATCATTGGGTGATAGTTTAGAACAGTATTTTATATTAAATCCAAGCGTTGAAACATATGTAGTAGTTGGAGCCACTATCGTATTGATAATAGCAGGTACAATAGCAGGTTATTTACCTGCAAAAAGAGCCGCTCGAATAAAACCAATTGAGGCGTTAAATGACGAATAATTATAAAATATAGAAATATAATTATACGTGGCATTAAAATTAAATTTTGAATGATAAAATTTTTATTTGATAGAGATACTTGGCAAGAAATTTACGGAAGTATTCGTAAAAATAAAGTACGTACTGCAATTACTATAATAGGTGTAATGTGGGGTATATTCTTGTTAGTTGTTTTATTAGGAGCGGCAAGAGGTATGGAGAATAATTTCAATAAAATGTTCGGAAATTTTGCCACCAATAGCGTTTTTATTTGGGGTCAATCAACAAGTGAACCATTTAAAGGCTTTCAGGAAGGAAAACAAATTAGACTAAAAAGATCAGATGTAGAATATATTCGATCTGAAATAAAAGGAATTGAATTTGTAGTTCCAAGAGACCGTAGGCAAGGGTTGTTGGTACATAATTTCAAGTCTACTACCTTAGGAGTTTTTGGAGATTACCCTTTATTAGATAAAGTAGAAAAGAAACATATGGTATACGGCAGGTTTATTAATGCTAACGATATCAAAGAGAAGAAAAAAGTATGTGTTTTAGAGGAGGATACTTATAAACAATTATTTGATAAGGATGAATATCCAATTGGAGAGTATATCAAAATAAATAACATCAATTATCTGGTTGTTGGTTTGTATAAAAACAAGGTACGAATGGGAGGACCTGGTGGAGGTATTCATATTCCTTTTTCTACTTTCAGACAAGTATATAATAGAGGAGAAAATATTGGTTGGCTAATGGTTACTGGCAAACCCAGTATTGATATTAAACAAATGGAAGCAGATATAAAATTATTACTAAAAAATTTACACAATGTGCATCCTAAAGATGTGAGAGCTTTTGGCAGTTTTAATCTAGCTAAAGAAATAAAAAAAGTAACAGGGTTTTTAACAGGAATGCAATTTTTAACATGGTTTGTAGGTATAGCAACATTAATAGCAGGTGTTTTTGCTATTGGTAATATATTATTAATTACGGTTAAAGAAAGAACGAAAGAAATAGGAATTAGAAGAGCACTAGGTGCTAAACCTGGAGAGATAAGACGACAAATAGTTTTAGAATCAGTTTTCTTAACGACATTAGCAGGTTCTCTAGGAATTATATTTGGCGGAGTTATTTTAATGATAATTGATGCAATGTGGGGGCATGGAGATGATGCAACGTTAATAAACCCTACAGTAGATATACCTGTAGTGTTAATTGCATTTACAACCTTGATTGTGCTAGGTACATTGATAGGATTAATACCAGCTCAAATAGCGGTTAGTGTAAGACCTATTGAGGCTTTAAGAGATGAATAAAAAAAATAATCAACTAGAATAAATATATAATAATGAAAAAAACTTTAATATTTGGTGGAATTGCTGTGGCCTTGGTAGCTGTATTGATTTGGTTTGGAAAGAAAAATAGTAAGTCGATAATAGAGTATGAAACAGAAAAACCTTTTAAAACTACAATTGTTAGAAAAACTGTGGCAACTGGTAAAGTAATACCTTTAGAAGAAGTAGAAATAAAACCTCAAATTTCAGGGATTATTGAAAAAATATATGTTGAAGAAGGAGCAAATGTAAAAAAAGGAGATTTAATTGCAAAAGTGAGAGTAGTACCGAATGAGCAATCACTTAATGCAGCGAGAGGTAGAGTAAATAGTGTTCAAATACAATTAAATAATGCAGAGATTTCTTATAATAGAAACAAGACATTATATGACAAGGGAGTAATTTCACGTACAGAATTTGAAATAATTGAATTGTCCTACAATCAAGCAAAACAAGACCTTAAAAATGCGCAAAGTGATTATCAAATCATTCGAAGAGGATTTGCCGGGTCTGGAGGGTCTGCAAATACGAATATCAGAGCAACAACTTCAGGTATGATTCTGGAAATTCCTGTAAAGGAAGGATACCAAGTAATTCAAAGTAATAATTTTAATGCAGGTACAACTATAGCATCCATTGCTGATATGAGTAAAATGATTTTTGAAGGGAAAGTGGATGAAGCCGAAGTAGGAAAATTAAAAGAAGGTACTGAAATTGAAGTAGCTTTAGGAGCCATAGATAAAAAGAAATTCCCTGCCATGCTCACTTTTATTGCACCTAAAGGTACCGAAGAGAGCGGTGCAGTCCAATTTAAGATTAAAGCTGATGTTACCTTAGATAAAGGGTACTTTGTAAGAGCTGGTTATAGTGCGAATGCAGATATAATATTAGAACAAAAAGACAGTGTTTTATCTATTAAAGAATCATTACTGCAGTTTGATAAAAAAACAGAAAAAGCCTATGTAGAAGTAAGAACAAGTGATGATAAGTTTGAGCGAAGAGATATAGAAATGGGCATTTCAGATGGTATTAATGTCGAAGTACTTAGCGGTGTAACTGCCGATGATGAAATTAAAATTTGGAATAAAACTTCTAAAAAAGATAAAAAAGATGATGATGATTAATAACAATAGTTTTAGTTAATATACTTAAAGCCTTTTATCTGAATAAACGATGAGAGGTTTTTTTATGGGATGTTGTTAATGAATAAGAATTGATACGTCTAAACAAAAAAACTACTTAAATTTGTATATAAAATAGAATAAAATGTTTCATAAATTACCCGTTTTAGCAATCCTTATAGTACTAAATTATGCGTGTGAAACAAATAAAAACAAACAACTAACCAAAGAAAACAATGGTATTAATCAAAAAGATTGTTTAGTTACTATTACCAATCAAACAGATGATTTTTTAAAGAGGATTAAAGAATTCAAAAATTATGAATGGAATTCTATTACAAAAATAGCTACAGTAACATTAGACAATGGTGATACATTAATAATTACACATGGAGGTTGTATCCATTTTTTAGTTGCAGCGGAATTTCAATTATCAAAATCGGTTAATTATGAGGATGACGCAGCATATATTTTTGATAAGGTTTTATGGATTGCAGAACTCATGGATGATTTTAAGTACTCAATATTAAAACAAGCCATAGCATCAAAAACATTTGAAATTGTTACAAACGAACATGTTACAACCTTAATTTTTACGGGTAGTGTTCTAAAAGAAAAGTTTTATACAATTACTATTAATACAAAAGAAAACACGTTTTCTATTTCGCAATTTTTAGAGTAACTGATAGAGCTAAAACTTCGATATAATTTATTAATAATCAAATATTTACTTGTTTTTATTGAAACGTTCTGCCATTCCTGCGAAGGCAGAAATCCATTCGTCTACTTAATTTTGGATTCCTGCTCCTGCCTCGCTGGCAAGCGGGTTCGCAGGAATGATAAACTTATTTTTACAAAAACTGTTCTGCAATTTTTTCAGCTTTCCTGCTTTCAGAATAATCATAAAAACCTTCGCCTGACTTTACACCTAACTTACCTGCGGTAACCATATTCACTAATAAAGGACAAGGTGCATATTTAGGATTTCCAAAACCATTATACAATACGTTCAATATGGATAAGCAAACATCCAAACCTATAAAATCTGCTAATTGTAATGGGCCCATAGGGTGTGCCATTCCTAATTTCATAACCGTATCTATTTCATATACACCCGCGACACCTTCATATAAAGAATAAATGGCTTCGTTAAGCATTGGCATTAAAATTCTGTTAGCTATAAAACCAGGATAATCATTTACTTCTACAGGAACTTTACCTAGCTTTTTTGAAAGCTCCATAATAATAGCTGTGACTTCATCCGTAGTAGAATAGCCTCTAATTACTTCTACCAACTTCATAATAGGTACAGGATTCATAAAATGCATTCCGATTACTTTGTCAGGTCTCGAAGTTATAGCTGCGATTTTAGTAATAGAAATTGACGAAGTATTTGTTGCTAGAATAGTGGCACTATTACAAGTTTCATCTAATTCTTTAAATATTTTCAGTTTTAAATCTATATTTTCTGTAGCAGCTTCAATGACTAAATCTGCATGTTGCACCCCTTCTTTAATTGAAGTAACTGTTTGAATATTTTCAAGTGTTGCTTGTTTGTCTTGCTCAGAAATCCGCTCTTTAATAACCATCCTATCTAGGTTTTTGGTAATAGTAGCGATACCTTTATCTAAGGCTTCTTGAGAAATATCAATAATACTTACTTGATAGTTGTTTTGTGCAAATACATGGGCGATTCCGTTTCCCATCGTTCCCGCACCAATTACTGCTATGTTTTTCATATGTTGTTATGTATTAAAACCCTTCGACTGCACCTGCCTGCCGCAGGCTGGTTCAGGGGGACATTTATATATTAATTTTTTGTCATTCAGAACGTAGTTTAGCGAAGTGGACCTGTCTACCGACAGGCAGACTCGTCGTTCGTTCCTCACTTTTTCGGAATGACATGGTGTTAAAAACAATCAATTATTTGTTGTGCCACACGTAATGCTTTAGCCCCATCAGCTAATGTTACTATAGGTCTTGTATCATTTACAATTGCATCTGCAAAAGTTTCTAATTCATCTAAAATAGCATTGTTAGATTCGATGGTCGGATTTTCAAAATAAATCTGCTTTTTCACACCTTCGGCATTTTGTAAAATCATTGCAAATTCATCAGGGTTTTCGGGTACATCTTTCATTTTAACGACTTCACTTTTCTTTTCTAAGAAGTCAACAGAAATATAGGCATCTTTTTGAAAAAATCGAGATTTACGCATGTTTTTCATAGAAATTCTACTGGCCGTTAAATTTGCTACACATCCGTTTTCAAATTCAATTCTTGCATTAGCAATATCAGGAGTTTCACTAATTACTGAGACACCGCTTGCATGAACGTTCTTTACTTCAGAGTTTACAACACTTAGAATAATATCAATATCATGAATCATTAAATCTAGCACTACGGGTACGTCCGTTCCTCTAGGGTTAAATTCAGCAAGTCGATGTGCTTCAATAAACATGGGCGTATCTATCATATCTTTTACTGCAGTAAAAGCCGGATTAAAACGTTCAACATGACCAACTTGCCCTTTTACATGTTCTTGACTTACTAATGTTCTAATGGCTTCGGCTTCAGTGACAGTATTGGTAATTGGCTTTTCTATAAAGATATGTTTGCCTTTATCAATTGCTTCTTTTGCACAATTAAAATGAGATAATGTTGGCGTTACAATATCAACAACATCAACTGCATCAATTAATTCAGTTACACTAGCAAAAGAAGTATAACCAAACTCTTTAGCAACTTTTTGAGCATTTTCTACGCTCGGATCATAGAATCCTATAAGATTATATTTATCTGATTGTTGTAATAATTTCAAATGGATTTTACCAAGATGCCCAGCACCTAAAACACCAACGTTTAGCATAAAAAAATTTTACACAAATATAATAAATAAGCTATTTTAAATTGTTTTTTTATTGAAATAATTATTTACTTTGGAGAAGCAACCATGAAAGATTTACCAAAACATAAAGGCCTTCGTAATCAGTTAGTTAAAACTATTAAGAATAAAGGAATTACAAATGAAAAAGTGTTGGATGCGATTTCAAAAATCCCAAGACACTTATTTATGGACTCAGGTTTTATAGATTTTGCCTACCAAGACAATGCATTTCCTATTGCCGCTGAACAAACGATTTCGCAACCCTATACAGTTGCTTTTCAAACAGAATTATTAGCAATTAATAAAGGAGATAAAATATTAGAAATAGGTACGGGTTCTGGGTATCAAACGGCAGTTTTAATTGAATTAGAAGCAGAGGTTTATAGTATTGAACGCCAAAAAGAGTTGTATGAGAAAGTTCGTAAATTCTTACCAAAATTGGGGTATGTTGCTAAAAAACTAAGTTTTGGTGACGGTTATAAAGGGTGGAATGAATATGCACCATTTGATAAAATTTTGGTCACAGCAGGAGCTCCTTTTGTGCCCAAACCATTATTGAGTCAGCTAAAAATAGGAGGTAAGTTGGTGATTCCTGTGGGTGAAAATGTACAAACGATGACTTTATACATTCGTAAAGGGGAAAAAGATTTTGAAAAACATGAATTTGGAGATTTCCGTTTTGTACCAATGTTAAAGGAGAGTCAGAAGTAGTATTCAGTACTCAGTCTTAAGTTGGCAGCGCTCAATTAGCTACTTACTTAGTAAACCATAAAGCGTAACTCATAAATCTAAAGGAGTACGATATAATAATTTATATTAATATCTGACAATCAGCTATTGAAATATATAATTAAAAGTTCAATGTCCCCTTGAGCGCATTCGAAAGGTTTTTAAATAGTTCTCGACTGCGCTCGAACAGACAAAGTGCTGATAATCAATATAAATAGTTTTATTATCGATACTTCTTAAGTCGAACTCACGTTAATCTAAAATCATATTGCTTTTAAACTCAAATCCATATTATAAACCGAATGAGTGAGTGCTCCCGATGAAATATAATCTACACCGCAATCAGCATATTTTCGTAATGTATTTTCATTAATACCACCAGAAGATTCTGTTAAACATTGATTGCCTATAAGCGTAACTGCTTTCCGAGTATCTTCATAATTAAAATTATCTATCAAAATTCTATAAACACCACCAGCTTGTAATATTTCTTTAATTTCCTGAAGATTACGAGCTTCAACTATGATTTTTAAATCGCGATTTGTATCTATTAAATACTGTTTGGTTTTAGTAATGGCTTTTGAGATATTTCCAGCAAAATCAATATGATTATCTTTTAGCATTATCATATCATATAAAGCAAAACGATGGTTTTCACCACCGCCAATTTTTACTGCCCATTTTTCTAAAGCTCTGATTCCGGGAGTCGTTTTACGCGTGTCCAAAATTTTGGTAGTTGTACCTTCCAGTAAATCCACAAACGAACGTGTTTTAGTCGCAATAGCACTCATACGTTGCATTGCATTTAACACGAGTCGTTCAGCTTTTAATATTGATTGAGAGCTTCCTTCTACATAAAAAACAATATCACCGTATTTAACAGGACTGCCATCTTTAATGCGTGTTTCAATTTTTAAATCAGAATCAATAAATTTGAAAACCAATGATGCAAAATCAACTCCAGCAATAATGCCTTCATCTTTAACCAACAATTTAGCTTTCCCTTTTGCTGTTGTAGGAATACATGCCAATGATGAATGGTCGCCATCACCAACATCTTCACGTATAGCATTA
>Ga0256847_1001547_pt1 | contig 11448 bp, 9 predicted proteins | sample TeddybearmetaG_FD_189099 | JGI IMG/M metagenome (GOLD analysis project Ga0256847, IMG submission 189099) | Hydrothermal vent microbial communities from East Pacific Rise, Pacific Ocean - Teddybear | ecosystem: Environmental > Aquatic > Marine > Hydrothermal vents | place: Pacific Ocean: East... | reverse complement strand
CAATTGAAGCCATTATTGAAAACCTTGATATTAAGAAAAAGGTGTTTTCAGAATTAGAAACTTACGTGTCTGATGATTGTATTATTGCATCAAACACATCTTCATTATCTATTGCATCTATTGCAGCCTCTTTGCAAAAACCAGAACGTTGTATCGGAATTCATTTTTTCAACCCAGCACCTTTAATGAAGTTGGTTGAGGTGATTCCTGCAATTCAAACCTCAAATCATATTTTAGAAAGATCCGTTCAACTAATTTCCGATTGGAAAAAAATGGTTGCAATTGCTAAAGATACCCCCGGGTTTATTGTAAATCGTGTTGCAAGACCTTTTTATGGGGAAGCTTTACGGATTTACGAAGAAGGAATAGCAAATTTTGCAACTATAGATTCTGCAATAAAAACCTTTGGAAATTTTAGAATGGGACCATTTGAACTCATGGACTTTATTGGAAATGATGTGAATTATATAGTAACCGAAACTATTTTTTCAGCCTTTTATTTCGATCCAAGATACAAACCAGCATTTACTCAACAACGTTTTTCTGAAGCTGGTTATTTAGGACGCAAATCAGGAAAAGGGTATTACGAGTACCAGAATGGTATGAATAGTGCTGAATTTATTTCAGCATCTGCTAAAAAAGATGATAAATTAGCAAAACAAATTTTTAATCGTGTTTTAGTCATGCTCATTAATGAAGCAGCCGATGCCTTATTTTTAAACATTGCTTCAGCTGAAGATATAGATAACGCAATGACCAAAGGAGTCAATTATCCAAAAGGTTTATTGAGCTGGGCAGATGAAAAAGGTATCGATTGGTGTGTCAATAAAATGGACGAATTATATCATGAATACCATGAAGATAGATATCGTTGCAGTCCATTATTACGCAAAATGAATAGAGAAAAGGAAACGTTTTTTTAATAGAACGTCCGTTCGAGTAAAATTGCTTCTTAGCAATTTTGTATCGAGAACAAATTGAAACTAATTGTCACCTTGAGCGCAGTCGAAAGGTCTTTTAAATAAAAATAATATAAAGAGATTCCCACTTTCGTGGGAAACGAATATGAAAGGAGAACAAATTCCATACAAAATGTTAAGTCAAGATGCCTATAGTCAATGGTTAGGTATTGAAATTTTAAAAAGTGAAATTGGTCGCGTAAAAATTGCAATGACAATACGAAAAGAAATGCTGAACAGTATGAATTACGCTCATGGAGGCATTAGCTATTCACTGGCTGATACGGCTTTTGGATTTACATCGAATACACATGGAAAATATGCTGTTTCTATTGAAACCAGTATTAATCATATAGAAGCGTTAAATGAAGGTGATTATCTAGTAGCAGAGAGTGTCATTGAAAAAGTAAACAACAAATTAGGTTTTAATATAGTAGAGGTTAAACGAGGTGATGAATTGGTTGCACTTTTTAAAGGTGTTGTGTATCGTACTCAAAAAGATTGGGAAGAATGAAACATTTTAATCTCATTATATTATTTCTTTCAATTATCTCGTTGAAATCATTTGCTCAAATAGAGAAACCTACAATTATAGAAATTGATAAAACTGTTTTTACTGATGAGCTTCAAGGTTCTTTTTACTCTAATGATAAAAAAGCTGTATTAATTTCATATATGTCATCTGAAAATTTTGACAAATTAGTTGCTGAACTCAGTAATTTAGGACAAACCGCTGAAAATGATATTGAAACTGGATACATAGATGGTACTAACATTTTTTTTACAAGTGAAATCGAAGAAAGAAATGGAAAAAAATACCTAATGTTTGCTTTTTTGAAGAAAGTGAAAAATAATCTAATTATAAATATTTCTTCTGGTTTTCCATTGAAGGATAAGGATATTTATTATCAAGTCGTTATTGACGCAGTTAAATCGGCAAAAGTAAATTAGAAAACATGAAAGAAGCATACATAATAGACGGAATAAGAACTCCTATAGGAAGTTACAAAGGCACTCTTTCCACCGTGCGTACAGATGATTTAGGAGCTATTGTTATCGAAGAAATTGTAAAACGAAATCCCAACATTCCAAAAGAGGCTTATGACGATGTCATTATCGGATGCGCAAATCAAGCAGGTGAAGACAATCGCAATGTCGCGAGAATGTCATTATTACTAGCCGGACTACCATTTACTGTACCAGGCGAGACCGTAAATAGATTATGTAGTTCAGGCCTATCTGCAATTATTCATGCAAATCGAGCCATTAAAGCTGGCGATGGAGATGTATTTATCTCTGGTGGTGTTGAAAACATGACTCGCGGACCATACGTTATTGCCAAACCCTCTAGTGCATTTGGAGGTGATTCAAAAATGTACGATTCCAGTTTTGGGTGGCGTTTTATAAATCCTAAAATGCAACAATTATATGGAACAGATGGTATGGGAAATACTGCCGAAAATCTTGTGGAGAAATACAATATTTCTCGTGAAGACCAAGATGCGTTCGCTTACTGGAGTCAGATGAAAGCGAGTAAAGCACAAGAAAATGGACGTTTAGCCAAAGAAATAATAACGGTTGAAATCCCACAACGCAAAAAAGATCCAATTCAATTTTCAAAAGACGAATTTATAAAACCAACGACTACATTAGAAGTATTAGGAAAATTAAGAGCAGCCTTTAAAAAAGAAAATGGCAGTGTAACGGCAGGAAATTCTTCAGGGTTAAATGACGGAGCAGCAGCAACCATCATTGCTTCAGAAGATGCTGTAAAAAAATACAGCCTAAAACCTTTAGCTAGGATCGTAAGTTCTTCGGTAGTAGGTGTCGAGCCGAGAATTATGGGAATTGGACCCGTTGAAGCTTCTAATAAAGCTTTAGCAAAAGCAGGCTTGACCATGAATGATATAGATATTATAGAACTTAATGAAGCCTTTGCAGCACAAGCATTAGCATGTACCCGTTCATGGGGAATCGCTGATAATGACCCAAGATTAAATCCCAATGGAGGCTCAATTGCTATTGGTCATCCGTTAGGAGTAACAGGAGCTAGAATTACTTATTCGGCAGCTTTAGAATTACACGAACAACAAAAAAGATATGCATTAATTACCATGTGTATCGGCGTAGGTCAAGGCTATGCAGCAATAATTGAACGAATTCCTGTGTAGGCAGGAATCTCATATTAATAAAAGATGAAACTCTGGTATGTCTATATTATGTCAAATAAACCAAATGGAATTATTTATATTAGTGTAACAGATAATATTGAAGAAAGAGCAAAAGAGCATAAGTTAAAATTATATCCAAAGTCTTTTACAGCAAGATATAATTGTGATAAATTAGTTTACTTTGAAGAGTTTGAAAAAGACGATGAAGTATCAATAAGAGAAAAACAATTCAAAAAATGGAAAAGGGATTGGAAAATAAATTTGATTGAAGAAATGAATCCAAGTTGGTCTGATTTAAGTATGAATTGGAATTTAGATAATAGAAAATTTAGAATTAATCAATAATAAGATACCTGCCTTCGCAGGCATTTAAGATGAAAAAAATACAACATTACGTCCAAGGACAATGGAAAGAAGGTAAAGAGGAAGGAATTCCTGTATTAGATGCCATTACTGGCGACGCATTTACAAGTGTTGCTATTGAAGGATTAGATATTCCCGAAATTCTAAACTACGGAAGAACAAAAGGAGGAGAAATATTGCGTAAAATGACTTTTCAAGAACGTGGAAATATGCTTAAAAAATTAGCATTATATCTTACAAAACGAAAAAATGATTTTTACGAACTAAGTTATAGAACTGGAGCTACAAAAGTTGATAGTTGGATAGATATTGAAGGTGGTTTTGGAAATTTATTTGCTAATGCATCACTTAGAAAATTATTCCCAAACCAATCATATCACGTAGAGGGTGATGCCATCGATTTATCGCGTGGTGGGCGCTTTATGGCACATCATATTATGGTGCCTAAAAAAGGAGTTGCCATACATATTAATGCTTTTAACTTTCCGGTTTGGGGCATGTTAGAAAAATGTGCTGTTAACTGGATGGCTGGTGTTCCTGCTGTTGTTTTACCGGCACCTTCATCGTCTTATTTAGCCGAAGCTGTTGCAAGAGAAATTATAGCGTCTGGAATTTTACCTGAAGGAGCTTTGCAAATCATTAATGGAACGGTTAAAACTATTTTAGATACGGTTGAGTCTCAAGACATAGTTACCTTTACGGGTTCTGCAACAATTGGACGTTTGCTTAAAGCACATCCACAAATTATTCAGGAATCGGTACCATTTACTATGGAAGCCGATTCATTGAACGCTTCAATACTGGGTGAAGATGCTATTCCAGGCACACCAGAATTTGATTTATTTATTAAAGAAGTCCGAAAAGAAATGACGGTTAAATGTGGGCAAAAATGTACTGCAATTCGTCGTATTATTGTCCCTGAAAACTTAATAGAAGATGTCCAAATTGCATTGAGTAAAGCCTTAGACAAAGTCACTATTGGTGATCCAAGATTGAAGGAAGTGCGAATGGGTTCATTAATTAGTAAACAACAAGTAGAAGCCGTTCGAAACTCTGTTCAAGATATTGCTAAAGAGGCACAAATTGTTTATGGTAGTTTAGATACCATTGAAACTATTGGAGCAGATTCTAAAAAAGGCGCTTTTATAAGTCCGATTTTATTACGAGCAGACCATCCATTTAAAAATACTACGATACATGAGCGTGAAGCTTTTGGTCCTGTAAGTACAATTATGCCTTATAAAAATTTAGATGAAGCGATTCAATTAGCTCAAATGGGGAAAGGATCTTTAGTATCATCTATCGCAACAAATGATGATAAGATTGCTAAAGAATATGTGGTTAATGCTGCCAGTCATCATGGACGAATTTTAGTAATAAATAGAGAAAGTTCCAAAGAAAGTACTGGCCATGGTTCTCCATTACCAAGTTTGGTTCATGGTGGTCCAGGACGTGCTGGTGGAGGTGAAGAAATGGGTGGTATGCGTGGTATAAAGCACTATTTACAACGTACTGCGATTCAGGGCTCACCGACAACATTGACTGAAATTACTGGTATTTACCAGCCGAATTCGGCATATAAAGAGGCAGAACAACATCCTTTTAAATATCATTGGGAAGACATCCAACCAGGTATGTCGTTAAAAACGCATAAACGTACGCTTACAGATACAGACATTATCAATTTTGCGAATGTGACTTGGGATCATTTTTATGCACATACCGATATTACCTCTTTGGACGGAAGTATTTTCGAAAAACGAACAGCACATGGATATTTTATTATTTCAGCTGCGGCTGGATTATTTGTATATCCAAATAAAGGTCCAGTATCCGCAAATTATGGCTTAGAAGAATGTCGTTTCTTACGCCCTTTATATCATAATGACACAATATATGTGAGATTAACTTGTAAACAGAAAGTGGACCGCGATGTAGCAGGTGCTGAGCATCCAAGTGGTATTGTAAAATGGTTTGTTGAGATTTTTGATGCTGAAGATGAATTAGTCGCAATTGCAACCATTTTAACAATGGTTCAAAAGAAGCAGGAAACATTAGTTGAAATGACTGAAGAAAAAATACAAGAGTGTTTAAATAAATTGAAAGAAGATGTCAAACCTATATGGGGAATCATGACACCTCAACATATGCTTGAACATATAGAATATACCTATAAAATTGCTTCAGGCAAAATTCAAGATTTTGATATTTCAACTCCTGAAAAAATATTAGAAAAGGTTCATAATAGTTTATATAATTATAGACCGTTTCCTAAAAATTCTGATTTTCCATTGCTTGAAAGAGGCAAGTTAGCCAAGCTAGAACATGAAAGTTTTGAGGTTTCTAAACTTAAATTTAATGAAGCAAGAGGAGCGTATTTAGAATTTTTTAAAGAAAACCCGGATGCAATAGTAAAGAATCTTGTTTTCGGAGAGATGAATAAATATGAATGGTATTTAATGGAAAGGAAACACTTAAATCATCATTTTGAACAATTTGGTTTAATATAATTTGTCATTCCGCACTTGATGCGGAATCCATTAAGAAATAAAAATTAGATTCCTGCCTTCGCAGGAATGACAAAAAAGAAAGAAAATATATGAGTAATCCATATGTTGAATTAGAAATAGAAAACGAAGTAGGGTACATCGAATTTTTTCATCCTGCTCATAACTCTTTACCCGGAGTCATATTGGCAAAACTGACACAAACAATTATAGAAGCTGGAGAAAATGATGCCATTAAAGTTGTCGTTCTAAAAAGTGGAGGTGAAAGAACATTTTGTGCTGGTGCGAGTTTTAAAGAATTAATGAATATCGATGATGCAGAAACAGGAAGAATATTCTTTTCAGGATTTGCCAATGTAATTAATGCCATGCGAAAATGTCCAAAGCTCATTATCGGTCGCATTCAAGGTAAAACCGTTGGAGGAGGTATTGGTTTGGCCTCAGCAACCGATTATTGTATGGCAACAAAATTTGCAGCTATTAAATTAAGTGAACTAAATCTAGGTATCGGGCCTTTTGTAGTAGGTCCGGCAGTAGAACGTAAATTAGGAATTAGCGGTATGTCACAAATAGCAGTTGATGCAAATACTTTTTATTCAGCAGAATGGGCAAAACAAAAAGGATTGTTTACACATGTTTTTGAAAGCACCACGGTATTAGATGAAGCTGTAAAAACTTTTGCAGAAAACCTATGTACATACAATCAAGAAGCAATGAAAGAAATGAAAACTATGTTTTGGAAAGGTACAGATGATTGGGATAACTTATTGACCGAGCGCGCAAAAATAAGTGGGAGATTGGTATTGAGTGAGTTCACAAAAAAGACTTTAAAAAAATTTCTGTAAAAGCAGAAATTTCATAAAGTGAATATTAAATTATGAAATCTAATTAATAAAAAAGGTTCTTGCCTTCGCAAGAAATATAAAATGATTTATAGTTTCAAAAAATATATTCCCGTTGTTCACAAAAGTAGTTTTGTGCATCCTTTGGCTGCAGTTACGGGAAATGTTATTATAGGTAAGAACTGCTATATTGGTCCCGGTGCTGCTATTCGTGGAGACTGGGGGCAAATTGTTTTAGAAGACGGTGTTAATGTACAAGAAAATTGTACTGTGCATATGTTTCCTGGCAAATCAATAACACTTAAAGAAAGTACCCATATTGGTCATGGAGCCATTATTCATGGAGCTAATATTGGTAAAAATGTTTTGATTGGAATGAATTCCGTTATTATGGATGATGCTAACATTGGAGATGAAAGTATTATTGGAGCTATGGCATTTGTAAAGGCAGAAACTGTAATTCCAAAGCGTAGTTTGGTTGTTGGTAATCCCGCAAAAATAATTAAGCAGGTAAGTGATGAAATGATTGCTTGGAAAACGAAAGGCACACAATTGTATCAACAATTACCAAAAGATTGCCATGAAAGTCTGAAAGAAGTAGAACCGTTGAGAGAGGTTCCAGAACATATGAAAGTACAAGAAGCTTTTTATGACACGCTTCGTGATTTTATGAAAAAATAAAACTAACAAACATTAGTTAATCGAATGTCTAGATTTGAATTTAAGATGCCCAAACTGGGTGAAAGCATAACAGAAGCAGCCATTATTAAATGGTTTAAAAATGTTGGCGATACTATAGATAATGATGAAATATTCCTTGAAGTTGCAACAGATAAAGTAGACGCAGAAGTACCCTCAACTGTTTCCGGAATAGTTGAAGAAATATTATTTAAATCTAATGATATTGTTGCGGTTGGAGATATTATCGCAATCATTGAAACAAATCAAAAATACTCATCTTCAAAAAAGAAGACAAAACAACCTGAGAACAAATCAATACAAACCTCAAAGAAAAATAAGACCTCAAAGAATTTCAAATCAGCAATACAAAATACAAATACTTTTTTTTCGCCTTTAATTATTAGTATTGCAAAAGAACATCATATTAGTTTTGAAGAATTAGCTCGTATTCCTGTCTCAGGAAATAAAGATCGTTTGCGTAAAAGTGACCTTTTTCAATATATAAACGACGGACGTCCCTATAAGTTTACGCAACCTCTTGCAGAACCAGATCATACAATCTATCGTATTCCTCAACTAAATTTTGATAAAGGCACAGGCAAAATTGTTAAAATGGATAGAATGCGGCAAATGATTGCCGACCATATGGTGTATTCTAAACACACATCTCCTCATGTAACTTCTTATGTTGAAGCTGACTTGACTGAAATGGTACAATGGCGAAATGCAAATAAAATGGCATTTCAAGAAAAATATAATGAAAAATTAACCTTTACACCTTTATTCATTGAAGCGGTAGCTAAGGCTCTAAAAGATTATCCAGCAATAAATGCATCGGTAGACGGTTCAAATATAATTATTAAAGAAACTATTAATATAGGAATGGCGACTGCGTTACCAAACGGAAATTTAATTGTTCCTGTGATAAAGAATGCTGATTCAAAGAATCTAAAACAATTGGCTTCGGACGTAAACAAATTGGCTTTGAAGGCAACAAAAAATAGTTTAAGTGCTGATGATATAAAAGGTAGCACATTTACTATTTCTAATGTTGGCACCTTTGGGAGTTTAATGGGGACACCTATTATAAATCAACCAGCAGTTGCCATTTTAGCATTGGGAATTATTAAAAAAAGACCAGAAGTTATTACGACTAAAAAAGGTGACGAAATCGCTGTTCGAAGTATGATGTACTTGTCCTTATCATTCGATCACCGTGTCGTAGATGGTTATCTAGGAGGCTCCTTTTTACGTCGTATAAGTGATTATTTAGAAAAATTTGATTTAAACAGAACTATATAAATATATATGGCATATACTATTAGCATAAAAAAAGCACAAAAATCAAAAATAGACACATTAGATTTCGATAATATTCCTTTAGGGACAACCTTTACAGATCATATGTTTATTTGTGACTATGAAAATGGAAAATGGTCTAATCCTAGAATTGAACCTTTACATCATATCCAAACGCATCCTGCAGCCATGGCATTGCATTATGGACAATCTATTTTTGAAGGCATGAAAGCAACTATTGATGCTAAGGGAACAGCCATGTTATTCAGACCAGAAAAAAATGCAGAACGATTAAATTTTAGTGCTGCTAGAGTAGGAATGCCAAATTTTCCTGAAGATCTATTTGTTGAAGGATTAAAACAATTGGTTGCATTAGAACAAAATTGGATTCCTCCACAAAAAGGAAGTGCTTTATATTTAAGACCTTTTATGTATGCTGATGAAGCATTTATTGGTATGCGCGCGGCAACCCATTATAAATTTATAATTATCGCATCACCTTCGGGTCCTTTCTTTACAAAACCTATTAAATTATATGCTGAGACAAACTATATAAGAGCTGCCAAAGGCGGAACCGGTGAAGCAAAAGTAGCAGGAAATTACGCCGCTGCCATCAAACCTACAGAACTCGCCAAAGCAAAAGGGTATGATCAAGTATTATGGTTAGATGCATATAATTTTAATTATATTCAAGAAGTAGGTACCATGAATATTTTCTTTAAAATCAATGGAGAATTTATTACACCCAACCTTGACGGAACAATACTAAAAGGCATCACTCGAATGAGTGTCATTGAATTGCTAAAAGATAATGGATATAAGGTTACTGAAAGACCTATAACTATTGACGAAATTATAAAGGCTTCAGATAATGGCACTTTAGAAGAAGCCTTCGGAACCGGAACCGCCGTAGGTATTGCTATGATTAAAGAAATAGGTTATAAAGAGTCTCTCGTTTATATTTCAGACGAAAACCCTGTTGGGCAAATGATATTTGATACTATTAACGGAATTCGTTCTGGTGAAATTGATGATAACTATCATTGGATGGTAAAAATTGAAAAGGAGTTGGTTTAATGAACAAAGAAATTCTTAAAAAAGGCTTTTCAAATTTATGTGCTGCTAAGGCCATGACCGAATTATATGAAACTAATTTTAAACAGGTTTCAAAATATGTACATGCTACATCAAGAGGTCATGAAGCCGTTCAAATTGCTTTAGGGATGCAATTATTACCACAAGATTATGCATTTCCCTACTATAGAGACGATGCTATGTTGTTAGCATTTGGAATACAACCTTATGAGCTAATGTTACAACTTTTAGCAAAACGTGATGATCCTTTTTCTGGTGGACGAACCTATTATTGTCATCCGAGTTTAAAAGATGCTGATAAACCAAAAATACCTCATCAATCTTCCGCAACCGGAATGCAAGCTATTCCGGCAACTGGTGTTGCCATGGGTATGCAGTATATTGAAAAACAAGGTTTAAAAAATGTCATTCTGAGCGAAAGCGAAGAATCTGATAATAAACCAATCACAGTATGTTCTTTAGGAGACGCTTCTGTAACCGAAGGAGAAATTGCTGAAGCATTTCAAATGGCTGCTTTAAAACAAATGCCTATTTTGTATTTAATACAAGATAATAACTGGGATATTTCAGCAAAAGGTGAAGAAATAAGAGCCCAAAATGCTTTTGAATACGCAAAAGGATTTAAAGGCTTAGAAGCCATATCAATTGATGGCGCAAACTTTATCGAAAGTTATGAAGCTATTGAAAAAATAATTAAAACCATTAGAACAGAGCGTAGGCCTTTTTTGGTTCATGCCAAAGTACCATTATTAAATCACCACACTTCAGGAGTTCGAATGGAATGGTATCGTGATGATCTAGAAGAAGCTCGTTCTCGTGACCCATATCCAGTTATAAGGCAACAATTATTAGATAATGGGTTTACGAATAATGAAATTCAAACTATAGAAAATTCCGTGAAAGCAAAAGTTCAAAATGATTTTGAAAAAGCTTTAAAAGCTGAAGACCCAAAACCTGAAGATTTGTTTACGCATGACTTCGCTCCTACTCCAATTACTGAAGAAGTTGGTGTACGTTCTCCTGAAGGTTCAGAAAAAGTAGTTATGGTTGACTGCGCCTTGTTTGCTGTTGAAGAATTAATGAAAAAGCATAAAGAATGTTTACTCTATGGTCAAGATGTTGGTGGACGGCTGGGAGGTGTATTTAGAGAAGCTGCAACATTAGCACAAAAATTTGGGGATGATAGAGTATTTAATACACCCATACAAGAAGCTTTTATTGTAGGTTCAACAGTTGGTATGAGTGCTGTTGGATTAAAGCCTATTGTTGAGGTACAGTTTGCTGATTATATTTGGCCGGGATTAAATCAATTATTTACTGAAGTAAGTCGTAGTTGTTACTTATCTAACGGAAAATGGCCGGTAAGTATGATTTTACGTGTACCTATCGGTGCTTATGGTAGCGGAGGTCCTTACCACTCCTCCTCTATTGAAAGTGTCATCACAAATATTAGAGGTATTAAAATTGCCTATCCCAGTAATGGTGCTGATTTAAAAGGTTTAATAAAAGCCGCTTATTATGACCCAAACCC
>Ga0256847_1001546_pt1 | contig 11453 bp, 11 predicted proteins | sample TeddybearmetaG_FD_189099 | JGI IMG/M metagenome (GOLD analysis project Ga0256847, IMG submission 189099) | Hydrothermal vent microbial communities from East Pacific Rise, Pacific Ocean - Teddybear | ecosystem: Environmental > Aquatic > Marine > Hydrothermal vents | place: Pacific Ocean: East... | reverse complement strand
CCTATACTGATTCAAGTTCGAACACACAGTCTTCTGGCAGCTGGATTAAAACCAAATCAGAAACAGACTTCTGGCTTGAAATAAATACGGCATTAAGGTCAATTATTGCAATAGATCCTCAAGCCACCGTTATAATCACTCGTCAGACAGGTGTTATTGTTGTTAGAGCAAAACCTATGCAATTGAGAGAAGTCGAACAGTTTATTGAGGCCACTCAAAAGCAACTGAGTAGACAAGTCATTATCGAAGCCAAAATCATAGAAATTATTCTCAATGACTCTCACCAGGACGGTGTTAACTGGCAAAGTCTGGCGCGCACCGCAGCTGATGTAGCGCCGATTCTAACGGGAATAGGCGCTGTAGGCGAGGTTTTTACTATAAGTGGTACCTGGGGTGACTTTTCTGCCATGGTGGAACTACTGGAAACTCAAGGTAAAACCAATATACTTTCCAGCCCTAGAATTTCCACCTTAAACAACCAGAAAGCCATTATTAAAATCGGTACTGATGAATATTTTATTACTGATGTTTCTTCAAATACTGTCACTAGCGGTTCCAGCACGATTACCAATCCTGACATTACCTGGACCCCGTTTTTCTCTGGTATTGCCCTTGATGTTACCCCACAAATTAATGACGATGATGAAATCACTCTGCATATTCATCCCTCTATTACCCGGGTGGAAAATCAGATTAAAGACTTCACTATCAATGGCGAAGACGGTTCATTGCCAATGGCTTTAAATACAGTACGTGAGTCCGACAGTATTGTGAAAGCTAAAAACGGCCAGATTATTGTCATAGGAGGATTGATGCAAGAGTCCAAACAAGAAAATAAAAAAGGAATTGCTGGGCTGACTCAAATCCCCTATCTCGGCAATTTATTCAGAGTAAATACAGGAGAAGTCAAGAAATCAGAACTGGTTATTTTACTAAAACCAACCCTTATTAAAAGTGATGATGATTGGCTACCCACTATGAATACAAGTAAAAAACAGCTTAAACAATTACAAAACCATCCTTTATGGAAATAGTAAATGGAACAAACGAAAGATACTGTTCGCTCCTATATTCCCCATGGGAATGCATAACAGGACATAGCATAACTACCGTTCACCCTCTCGATATTCTAATACATCCGTTGTATATAGCTAAATGTATCTAACCCACTTTGGACTCAGCGAATTTCCATTTGCATTAACTCCTGACACCCAGTTTTACTTCGATTTACCCAGCCATAGAGAAGCATTAAATGTTTTACTGATTGCCTTGCAAAATGGTGAAGGATTTATAAAAATCACTGGCAATGTGGGTACAGGAAAAACCATGTTATGTAGAAAACTATTGCATGAATTACAGGACCCTTTTATAACGGCATATATTCCTAACCCGCATTTAACTGCTGATGGTTTACATATGACTATGGCTGAAGAATTTGGAATTTCGTTCACTCAATCTGCCGGAAGAAGCAAACTGTTAAGACAAATCAATGCCTTCCTGCTAAACGCGGCAGCCAATCAACAAAAACCCGTTTTAATTATTGATGAAGCCCAGGCTATGCCCTTGGAAACACTGGAAGCATTACGATTAATGACAAACCTGGAAACTGAAAAGAAAAAATTACTGCAAATTGTGCTGTTCGGTCAATCTGAGTTAGATGAATTATTGCAAAAAAAAGCTATCCGTCAACTCAGACAACGCATCAGTTTTAGTTATGCCTTAAAAACACTAGCGACTCAAGATGTAAATGCCTACATCAAGCATCGCTTATCTATTGCAAATATAAACAAGCCGACTGTTTTTTCCGCTATTGCAAACAACGCATTACATTTCTACAGTAAAGGCATACCCCGATTAGTCAATATACTGGCTCATAAAGCATTATTATCAGCATACGGCAAAGGCCTTAAAAAAATAGGCCTAAAACAGGTCATACTTGCTGCCAGAGATACTGAAGATACCTGTAAACGTAGAATTCCTTTTGAGTGTCGAAAAAGCATTCTGTTTTCTTTCTTGTTAAGTCTCTGCCTATTAATAACTCAACTTGCCAAGTTTTATCTATGAGTTTGTTAAATCAAGTGTTATTGGATCTGGAAAAGCGCAACGCAGAAACTGCGCCAGAACAACACCTGCTTAGTAATGTAAAAACCATCTCCCCTTCTCAAAAAAAAACATACGCTTTGCCATTAGTACTAATTTTCTTCACAGGGATGATGTTCTTTGTTTTTTACGGTTTAAATGAAGAAGAAAACACTGCAAATTTTAATAACAGTCCAAAAAAAATAAAACCTTTGATTCTGCCGAAAAAAAAGCTAATTATAAAAAGCACCTATAATATCGTCAATATCTCTCAACCAAAAGCAGAAAAAACCAGTACTTTCACCCATCCTATTCAAAAGCCTCAAGCACCTGAAATAAAAAAACAACTTGCCCCTGTTAGCAAAAAAACAAAAACCACTACCATTAAAACAGTCAGTAAAACACAACAAGCCGAACAGCTCTTTAGAACAGCAAAACTAGAGCAAAATAAGGCAGAAAAACAAAGAAAACTGAACTTAATCCTCAAACTCAATCCACATCATATTAATGCCAGACTTTTACTGTCAAATATCCTGTTAAACATGGGGTTAACCCACCAAGTAGAGGACTTAGTTGACCAAGGCCTCGCGCTGTTTCCTCAGAATCTGCAATTTATTAATCTTCGCAGTCAATTATTACTACAAAACAAACAACCTCAAGCTGCTTTGGCTATGTTGCAGAAAGTTAATGCTAACCATATACAAAATGAAATCTATTTAAGCTTATTAGCCTCTGCTTACCAGCAAAACAATAATAATTTAAAATCTCTGCTCACATATCAAAAACTGTTAAAAATCAATCCTCACAAGGCTGAGTACTGGCTTGGCCTTGCCATTTCTATGGAAAAACAAGGTGATTCAAAACAAGCGCTGAGCGCATACCAGCATGCACTCGATAAAAATACATTAAAAAATATCATAGTGAGCTATATTAAACAGAGAATAAGCATCCTGAAATAGAAACATGGAACCAAAAAAAAAGATTCGTATCGGTGATTTACTGGTTCAAAACCGTATTATTACCCACGAACAACTTATGTCAGCATTGGCTGAGCAAAAAAAATCCGGTAGAAAACTGGGTAGGACTCTGATTGACCTAAATTTTATTAACGAAACAGATCTGCTTAATTTTCTTTCCCGACAACTACAAATTCCCTTTATTGATATTGCCCAATATTCACGGGATGAAGAAGTGACCATTAAACTGCCGGAAAACCTGGCCAGACGTTTTCGAGTGATGCTGCTGGAAGACAATCAGCATGACGTGTTATTAGCTATGGCAGACCCAACAGATTTAATGGGACTGGATGAACTGACGCGCATCCTGAAAAAAAGAATACGTCAAGCCGTGGTTAGAGAAAGTGATCTGCTTCATGCCATAGATCAGAGTTATAGACGTACTGGAGAAATCAGTGACCTGGCCGGCCAGTTACACGAAGAATTAACTGATAACGATTTTGACTTTGAATCCCTACTCACTTCAAATGAAGTAGCTGAAGCTCCAGTGGTCAAACTTTTGCAATCTATTTTTGAAGATGCCGCACAAATTAATGCTTCTGATATACATATAGAACCCGATGAAAAAGTGTTACGCATCAGACAACGGGTTGATGGAATATTGAATGAGCAAGTTTTAAATGAAGTTAAAATTGCGTCAGCGTTGGTGGTGCGCTTAAAACTAATGTCTGGACTCAATATATCTGAAAAAAGATTACCTCAAGATGGCCGCTTCAGTATTAAGGTAAAGGGAAAAATGCTGGATATCAGATTATCTACCTTACCTGTCACTAATGGTGAATCTATAGTCATGCGGCTACTTGATCATTCTCAAGGATTATTAAACCTTGATAAATTAGGTATTCCTGACGCTTTATTGAATCGTTTTAGAACACATATAAAAAATCCTCATGGGCTGATATTAGTTACCGGACCCACTGGTAGCGGTAAAACTACAACACTTTATGCAGCATTATCTGAAGTCAATAAACCGGATACCAAAATCATTACTGCTGAAGACCCTGTTGAGTATAATCTGCCACGAATCAATCAATCGCAAGTTAATGAAAAAGTAGGCTTAACATTTTCCAGCGTTCTCCGTTCCGCTTTACGACAGGATCCCGATATCATCCTGGTAGGGGAAATGCGAGATACAGAAACTGCTGAGATAGCTATTAGAGCCTCTATTACAGGCCATTTGGTTTTTTCCACACTGCATACTAACGGTGCTATAGAAACAGCCACCCGACTTTTAGATATGGGCGTTGAAGGTTTTATACTCGCCAGCGCACTACAAGTTATTATTGCACAAAGACTCGTCCGACGAATCTGCCAACATTGTATTAGTCGTACAGAAATTGAACATGCGCACCAGACCTGGCTTGCCGATTCCTTTAACATTGAAAGTACAAGTATAGATTTTAAACACGGCAAAGGTTGTCAGCATTGTAATCATACCGGTTACAAAGGAAGAATTGGTGTTTATGAATTGCTGGAAATGAACCACCAAACACTGGATGCATTGCGCAAAAATGATTCTGCAGCATTTACCCTGGCAGCAAAAAACACTGCCGGCTACCAACCATTTAGCCTATGCGCATTAGAGTTTGTACGCCAAGGTATCACTTCACTGGATGAAGTTATTCGTATCACCGGCTCAGGAGTTTAAGTTGCCTCATTATTTATATAAAGCACGTAATAACTCAGGAAACCTGACTGAGGGAACTATTGAAGCAGAAAGCCAGGCTAAAGCAGCTCAACGACTCGCCAGCCAGGAAATGATACCCATATCAATAAAAGAACATACTGAAAAGATTGATATATCCGAACAGTTTAATCAATGGCAGGCCGTCAGAAGCTTAAAGCTTGACGACTTAATGCTATTTAGTCGACAAATGTACAGCTTAACCAAAGCAGGTGTCCCCATTATCAGAGCAATTCACAGCCTGGTTGAGTCGACTCGAAATATAGCCCTGGCTAATGCGCTTAAAGAAATTGCTCACTCAGTTGAAGGAGGGTTACCCCTGGGCCAGTCTATGGGACAACATCCTAAAATATTCTCCAACCTTTATGTCAGTATCATTAATGTGGGTGAAGAGACTGGCGGACTGGATCAGGGATTTTTACAAATATCACAATATCTGGGACGGGAAAAAGAAACCCAAGGCCGCATTAAATCGGCATTACGCTATCCCACCATGGTTATTATAGCAATCAGTATCGCCATGGCCATTGTCAATGTATACGTTATACCGGCTTTTAAAGGTGTATTTGATAAAATCGGAGTAGACCTACCTTGGCAAACCCGATTACTGATGGGGGTTTCTGATTTTACCGTCGAATTCTGGCCCTATATTATAGGCGGATTGATATTAAGTTTTTTTGCCGTGGTCAAATACATCGAAACCCCAGGAGGCCATTTAAAAAAAGACCAGTTGATTTTAAAAATACCTGCCATAGGCAGCATTATTCATCGCGCCACCATGGAACGGTTTTCCCGGTCTTTTGCCATGATTCTCAGTTCAGGTGTACCTTTAATTCAAGGTATTACCATTGTTTCCAATGCTATTGGTAACATCTATATAGGCTCAAAACTTGATAAAATGCGTATAGGTATTGAAAAAGGAGACAGTATCAGTCGCATGGCTATGAACATAGGCCTGTTTCCCCCTTTAGTGGTACAAATGATAGCCGTGGGAGAAGAAACTGGCAATATCAGTGAAATGCTACTGGAAGTTGCTGATTTTTATGAATCAGAAGTTGATACTGAATTAAAAAACCTTGCCAGCGTGATCGAACCTTTTTTACTGGTTGTGATTGGTATTATGGTGTTAGTCCTGGCATTAGGTATCTTTTTACCTATGTGGAATTTATCCAGCGCTATGCATTAACCCTAGAAAGATCGGTTAGGCCCGGAATTATAGTGCAAACCATTGTTTTAACAGTAATTTAACTGCTCTTTTCACCAATGAGTTCAACCCTACCAATATTATACAGTTTCCGTCGATGCCCTTATGCCATGAGGGCAAGACTGGCTATTGCAAACGCAGGCATTCCGGTCGAATTAAGGGAAGTAGCATTACGCAACAAACCGCAGCAATTATTAGATATATCTGCTAAAGCGACTGTACCAGTTTTGTTATTAGATGATGGAACAGTAATAGATGAAAGCCTGGATATTATGCGTTGGGCTTTATCTCACAAAGATACAGGGAATTGGTTAAACTCAGATGTGGCAGAAGACATCAATCAGCTAATCCAATGCAATGATGGCGAATTTAAATATTATCTCGATCAATACAAATATGCTGATCGTTATCCAGAGCATGATGAGCAATATTATCGACGAAAAGGTGAAGTTTTTTTAATCGATTTAGAAAAAAAACTGTCTCAACACGTTTTTCTTTGTAGTGCAAAATGTTGTTTGGCTGATATGGCAATCTTTCCTTTTATCCGTCAGTTTGCTAATGTTAATAGCGACTGGTTTCAAAATTCCGAGTACAAAAATCTAAACCAATGGTTAAAAAAGCATCTCGAATCATCTTTGTTTGTTTTCATTATGGATAAATATCCGGCCTGGAAAGAGGGAGATAAACAACTGATTTTTAATGCTTTATAACCCTGGAAAAATCAGTTGGGCGCTAAATTCCATGCAAGTTCTTGAATATCGTGTCTAATCAGGTTTATTCACACTCACCTATTTGGTGGGGAGGAAAATCGCTCCATGGTTTTGTGAAAAATTCATGTCCAACTGATTTTTCTAGGTTAATTCAATAGAAAAATTGACAATGACTATTAACATATCGCTGGTTACTCTCGATTTTGACATTTGTAGGTTAACTTCACAAACGGTGTCATTCCGACCAGCGGGAGGAATCTTGAGTCTAAGCACAACTTGAGCAACAAGATTTCTCGGTAATTGCTCCTTGCATTACCCTACCTTCTGCATAAACCACATGGAAGTGGCGAATGCAGATATTGCAGGAGCAATATATCTGTCCATACAAGTCGTCTCGCTGGTCGAAATGACAACTCATCTAAAGTTTGACCTGTGCTTTGTTAATAGCCATAAAATTGATTTTACATATTTAAAATTCATCAAACCAAAGTTGTTGGAGCACTAGCACTCAGTCAATACAACAATAACGAAGCACTAGGAGGTGTCCGAGAATAGAAACCGTCGCGAGGAAGTGCTCTTTTGAGTCAGTTTTTTCGTTCATTTGAGTTAAATGGTTTACGCGGGTAACGAAAATGACCAAAAGGAATTTTTCTGTAGCAGTTTTTCTATTCTCGGACAGCCTCCGCTCATCTTTATGCTAGCCGTTCATAAAAATAATAAATCAGAGTTGAATCCACCTTATTTTTTTTAATGAAGCAAAACATTCTTTCCAACTTTCATGTTTACTTGTTAGAAATTTTTCTAGCCACGGAATTTTCACGCCACTTAAAAAACCGATTGATAATAAACACCAAATAGCAGCCAATTCATGTGGATTATTTGTTAGCATTATAGATAGAAGTGGACCGAATATTAGTGAATATAGCATCACTCTATAAGCCCCAAAAACAATAGGTAGAAAAAATGCTATTACGAAATAACTATTTCGAATGAAATGACAATCATTTGATGCCCACTGCCATGCAATATGCCATTCACCCATACTAGAAACAAACTCTGTCGATGAACAACTTGCCATTTTACTACTCAGCATGAGTTCTTTAATATCTGTTAGTGGCTCACAGGGAATCGCAAAACAACCAGGCAAAGAAGGATTAATAATTAATCCCGTTAAAAATAAGAATGACACTGCGGCAGATAAAATAGTAGCCGATGTTATCCAATACATCCGACGTCGCTTGGGTATAAAAGACAGGCAAAACCATGAAATAAAAAGAGGCTGAAAACTGATATGAACATATCCTAACAATGCGTATAAAGCATTATCCGGATCATCAAAGCCAAGTGTCGTATAGTTAAATGCCTGTAAAATTTCCATTAAAGAAAAATAGGCTAAGGTTAAAGCACGTAAATTGTGTTTTCCAGAAAGTCCTTCTATCTTCCATTCCGTCCCGCCTCCCAATTCAGAAGGGTATGTAAAACTTTTTCTTGCTTCTAAACTGGCCCCTGTCAGCCCAATTAAAGCCATAACTGCAGATGCCTCACCACTCCAACACATGATTGTTTTTCCTAAATTATTGTTGTTATTAAGTATAAATATTGTCCGACACAATCTATCACAAAAAGAAAGTGTGATTCAAATTGATTTCGGTTCGCATTGCTGTTGCTAGCCAATTAATACTCAATAAATTTGGTAAATTGATAGTCATGAATCAAAACCAAATTTAAAAATGTTCGATCAAGTTTGAGTAATTATAAATCAATTGATGGTGTTTTTAATGACATACATAGTAAAGCTTCAATTTACGTTAGTTCTTTTGCTTGTAAATCTGCATGATACGAAGAACGTACCAATGGCGCACTCGCTACATTTTTAAATCCCAAAGCTTTTGCTGTTTCTGCATAACAATCAAATTGTTCAGGAGTAATATATTCTTTTACAGCCAAATGATCCTTACTAGGTTGAAGATACTGGCCCAGCGTCAACATACTGCACCCATGGGCTCGTAAATCTTTCATCACTTGCTTCACTTCTTCCTCCTGTTCGCCAAGACCGAGCATAATGCCTGATTTAGTCATCGCATGAGGATAAGCCTCTTTATATTTTTTTAATAAAGTTAAGGACTCTTGATAATTTGCTCCTGGTCTGGCTTCTTTATACAGTCTCGGCACCGTTTCCAGATTATGATTAAATACATCACAAGGTTGTTGTTTAAGTATTTCAACCGCTTTATCCATACGCCCACGAAAATCAGGTACTAATACTTCGATTTTGGTTTCTGCAGAGTGCTCTCGTATTGCTTTAATACATTCGGCAAAATGTCCTGCCCCCCCATCTCTCAAATCATCCCTGTCTACCGAAGTGATTACTACATATTTTAAAGACATGGCTTTGATGGTTTTAGCCAAATTAATGGGTTCATCTTGATCTAAAGGTTTAGGTTTACCATGAGCTACATCACAAAAAGGACACCGGCGTGTGCAAATGTCCCCCATAATCATAAAAGTCGCAGTACCATGACTAAAACATTCAGCCAAATTGGGACAAGCCGCTTCTTCGCACACCGTATGCAGATTATTTTCCCTTAAGGTTTTTTTTATACGGCTTATCTCTTCATTGGCAGAAATTTTTACCCGTATCCAATCTGGCTTTCTTAACAGTGCGCCATTGGTTTCAACCTTTATCGGTATTCTGGCAAGCTTTTCCGCATTACGTTGATGGGTTTTTGGGGTAGCCCTGGAAGGTGCATTTAGACTCATTGCTTTATCGCTTGTAAAATATGATGAACGACAGGAACTGCAAGTTCATAAGTTTGTATATAAACATTCATATCGGTAAGTTGTGTCACTTCCAGCTCAGAATAGCCACAGGTATTAATATGATTAAAAGGTCTTAAATCCATATTATTATTCAGACTGAGTCCATGATAACAGCAACCTCTTTTAACTCTTAGCCCGACTGATCCTATCTTCTTTGAATCCACATAAACGCCAGGGGCTTCAGGTTTTGCTATCGCCTGGATACCGTATTGAGATAATGAATCAACCATGGCCTGCTCAAGCATTGTGACGATTGCTCTGACACCTATCTTTAAACGTTCTATATCTAATAACAGATAAACGACTAATTGCCCTGGACCATGATATGTCACTTGACCACCACGATCAGTCTCAACAACCGGGATGTTATCAATGTTAAGTAAGTGCTCTCTTTTACCATTGAGTCCTAAGGTATAAACTGGGGGATGTTCAACAATCCAGATTTCATCAGCCGTTTCTTTACCTCTATCCAGTGTAAATGTCTGCATATCCCGCCAGACAGCTTCATATTCTCGCAGACCTAACCTTTGTATAACCGGTTGCATTATTTAATATTACGAGTAATGGTGAATGCCCCTCGGATATCTCCAAGTTTAAAACCTGTAGCCTGATCATCTGGATATTGTTGATGAATTTTTTCTGCAACATCTGTAGATAGTTGTTCTCCGTGACAACTCAAACAAATCCCTTGTGTTGGAATTGCTTTCATAAAACGAAATACCAACTGGCTATTGGATGCGTCAATAATTGCTGAAAATTCCAGCTGCTCTACAGCCTCACCTTTTTTCGTCCGTCGCTGGAAATCCTGCAACACCTTTTTTTCCCAGGCATCCGCAGTATTTTTTGTATTTCTAACCTTTAATGATGTGCGGGCGATTTTCCAACCAAATTGCTCTGAAACTTTATTAGAAATTTGTTCTGCTACTGCATGGCATACAAGTATGGCTTCCACGGGGCCACCCGCTTTCATTGCTTGCTGTAATTTATTTTTTAATTGTTGAGAAAACTGCTTTATAGATTGTTTGCTTTCCTCAATCATTTGCTCTTCGCTGGTGGCATTAACAGCCGTAGTGAACACCATCAGAAGTAGTATTTTGCTTAATTTATGCATTGAATTACCTCTTTTTAGATTAACCTATTCGCAAACTGCTCAATCTCATATTTATTCTGTAATTGACTGGCTTGAACCACAATCAAATCTGGTGACAACTGCATAATTGTTTTTGCAAATATACCACTACTCACACCAATTTCCTCACCTGATTGGGAAAACAATTTTGTGTTTCCTACTCCACAACTGGGTGATTTATCCTGTAACACCAGTCCAGACAAAGAATATTGATTAATAAACCGGACCGCAAAATCAGCCAGTTGATCAGCCACATCAACATTTAGCTCATCCATTTTTAACACTTTAATAATCGACCCTACCTGAGTCAGTTGTATTTTTGCTCTGGGTATACCCAAACCAATCTCAACTTCAGGGCAAACAGCAATCAGTTGACAGTATTGTTTTAACTCTTCCGCGATAAGTGAGGTATATTTATCGCGTCCATCATATCTCACCCTTTGCCCAAGCAAACAGGCACTGACGCCGACTATAGGTAAGTTATACAAGTGTTATAAAGCCATTAATACTTCTGTACAATCAGTTAACCCCTGGTATATCGCATCCAGTTGTTTTCTACTGGTAGCCTCTATGGTAACTGTAACTGACAAGTATTTATCACCTTTACTCAATCGGCTCTGCACCGCACCTTCTTTTATATCACCCACGTGTTGACGAACAATCTCAATCACTATTGCATCAAAGTCAGCAGTGTTCTTACCCATTGCTTTTATTGGGAACTGGCATGGGAATTTTAGTAATGTTTCTTCTTCACTCATAAAGTTTTTTTATATTGTTGAAAAAGTTGATTCATTTTATGGAAGACTGGCCC
>Ga0256847_1001545_pt1 | contig 11459 bp, 11 predicted proteins | sample TeddybearmetaG_FD_189099 | JGI IMG/M metagenome (GOLD analysis project Ga0256847, IMG submission 189099) | Hydrothermal vent microbial communities from East Pacific Rise, Pacific Ocean - Teddybear | ecosystem: Environmental > Aquatic > Marine > Hydrothermal vents | place: Pacific Ocean: East... | reverse complement strand
CAGCGCTGCATCATGATCGCGCTGCCACCCATGACCATGACGATGACGCGTTTGTTCAAGGCGCAGGCCTGTTTGATCAGGGCTTCGTCGCTGGCTGAGAGATTGAGGTCATCGCGGTCGCCGCCGCGCGCGAACGAGGCGGCCTTGCCGCTAACCGCTGCGGCGGTGCGTTTGGTCTGGGCCTTCATGCCCCATTTGACGATTTGGGTCCAAAGCGGGCGCAGCAATGGCCATTTGAACAGCCAGCCCATTCGTGGTCCGGGCGGCAGGAGGTGGGCAAAATCGGTCAGGTTGGGCGGGGTGATATGCTCACCCTCGTCGCGGTAAGTGTAGCCGACGACAAGGATGACGGCGTCGGCGCTGGTGGTTGCTTGGCGCGCGTCTTCGTCGTCGAGTGCGGGATGGTAAGTGAGATTGTCGCCATAGGTCGCCTGCAATCCATCGAGCACGGTGACGACATAGTCAGGGCGGCCATCTGATGAGCCGCGATCACCGAGATTTCGTTTGCCTGCCAAGGCGCCGAGGACTGTGATCTTGTTGCCAGGAGCGACGGGAAGGGCGGTGTTGTCATTCTTGAGCATGACCACGGATTTGGCAGCCGCCTCACGGGCCAGCGCGGTATGAGCGGCGCAAGCGCGTAAGGTTTTGGGATAGTCAGCGGCTGACGGCAGGGCGAGTTGCGGCGCGATCATGCGTTCCAGAGCGGTATCAATATAGCTGATATCGACCTCGCCCTTGTTGACCAGTTTGAGCAGATTGTCCGACCAAACCATTTGGAACGGCATCTCCAGATCAAGCCCGCTCTTGATGGCTTTTTCGGCGTCGCGCACCCCGAAGATGAAGTCGGTGACGACAAAGCCCTTAAAGCCCCAGCGGGTGCGCAAAATGTCGTTCAGCAGGACGCCGTTCTGGCCGCACCATTCGCCGTTGAGGGAATTATAGGCGCTCATCACGGCGGTTGCGCCGGCGTCGATACAGTCCTTGAAATGCGGTAGATAGACCTCGTGCAGGGTTCTGTTCGACATGCTCACATCAACTTTGAAGCGGGCATTTTCCATCGAATTGGCGGCGAAATGTTTGACGCAAGCCATGGTGTGAGGCTCAATCCCACGCACCAATGCCGCGCCCATCGCGCCGATATGGACCGGGTCTTCGCCGTAAGTTTCCTGCGCCCGGCCCCATGCTGGATGGCGCAGCAGGTTGATACAGACGCCGCCGTAAAGGTTGCCGCCAAAGCTGCGATGCTCTTTGCCAATCGCGTCGCCAATGCGCTGTTCCAGATCGACATCCCAGCTTGCGCCGCGCGCCATGCTGACCGGAAAACTGGTCGCGCCGCCTTTCAGGATAACGCCGCGCGGGCCATCAATGAAGGCAATACCGGGGATACCCAAACGCTCGCACGCGCCCGCCGGGAAGGGGTAATTGTGGTAATAATCGTCTTCAAGCAGGGCTTTCATACCGGGCCAGAAATCCAGATCACCCGACAGCATGTGGACCTTTTCAGGCACGGAAAGTTGCTTCAGCGCGGTCTGTATCTGAGCGGCAATGCGGGTTTGATCTGGTGATGACATGGCCGATTGGTAGCCCGGCCGATCTGATTTTCCTAGAGAAAACCGACGTATAGAGGCGCGAGGAGAAATTAGTCTTGTTTTTTTGATGATCCAGTTGTACCCCTACAGCGAATGGTACATATAAGGCGCCAAAATCCATGCACGTCACGATCGATACAAACAGCTCTGTGCCACTATTCGCGCAACTGGTGGAGCAGATCAAACAGGCGGTCCAGGCCGAGGCGATTGCGCCGGGAGATGCGCTGCCCTCGATTCGGCAGTTGGCGACCGACCTTCAGGTGAACAGTAAGACTGTGGCCAAGGCCTATAGCCTGCTTGAACGTGACACCGTCATCCAAACCAAGGGCTATCGCGGCACGTTCATTCACCCCGATGCCAAAGCCAATAGCAGTATCGATCTGAGTGATTGGGTCAGGGCGGAGCTCAAGCAGGTGATTGCAGCCCTCAAAGCCGCGGACGTCACCGATTCCGAAATTCGGATCGCGTTTGCCGAAATCATGCACAACCGCACAAATTCAGGAGACTAACATGCTTGTTCAAGCTATTTTCTATGTCGTACTCGCCAGTCAGATTTTGTTGATTTCCTACTATTACCCGCGCAAATTTGCGGCGCGGATAAGCTATTTGCTGGCCAATTATCCGCCAGAAGAATACCCCAAACTCTATCCTAAGCCATATGATTATCATGCCGAGAATGGTGGCCGGAAGGGTTTGCGCGCCTACAAAACCGCCAACGGGCTAATCCTTGTGGCGGGGTTTGGTATTCTCGCATCTATGTTGGCAACAGGTTATACGCCGAGACTATTGGGCGGCGACGAGATCTTCGTCCTCATGTTTGGTGCGGTGCAAATGGTGCCACATTTGGTAACGGAATTTGGTGCCACGAAATATTACAAGCGGATGAAAGAAGTCGACGTCCGCACGACGCAGAAAGCGGATTTACGCCCTCGCCGCCTGTTTGATTTCATCTCACCGGCCTATGTAGGTTTGGCTGTCATTCTATTTATTGGCTGGATCGTGTTCTATCTTAGTGGTCGCGAGTTTGAGGCCGGGTGGACGACAGCAAACTATATTACGCTGATTGGCCTGTGTGCTGTGAACTTGTTCATGGTGGCGGTTATTGCGTTCACCATTCGCGGTGTGAAAATTGATCCACACCAAGCCTATAGAGATCAACTCAAGCAGATCAGAATGACGGTGAGGATCTGCGTCTTTTCAAACATATTGATGAGTTCATTCCTGATCTTGATGGACGCCTCTGATCGCTATCAATGGGAAGTCTTTGACCCGGTTTTTGCCAGCCTCTATTTTCAGTTCATAATTGTGTTTGGCTTGGGTATGCGATTCCGGAAATCCCGTGTCGAGGACATAGATTTCAGCGTCTACAAAGAAGATGTCTGGCTGGTCTGAACCTGCCTAGTCCGGCATCAACCGGTAGCCGACGCCGCGCACGGTTTGGATGTGGATCGGGTTTTTCGGATCGGGTTCGATCTTGCGTCTTAGCCGGGTGACCTGAACGTCGATGCTGCGATCAGTGCCGCTGGAGCTTGAGGCGAGGTCCTCGCGGCTGATCGCATCGCCGGGATGATTGGCCAGCAGGGTTAGCAATTGCAGCTCGCTTTCGGTCAGGCGGACGCGGCCTTGCGGGCCGGTCAGCTCGCCGCGCGCAACATCGAAGACGAGACCTGACATTTCAATCTCGCCCGGCGGCGGCGGTACGTGCGAGCGCCGCAGGATCGCCGCAGCGCGCAAAGCCAGCTCTTCCGGCTCGAACGGTTTGGGCAGATAGTCGTCAGCGCCAAGGCGCAGGCCTTCGATCCGGTCACTGGCCTGCGCCCGCGCTGTCAGCAGTAAAACCGGGGTCATGTTGTTCTCGTCGCGCAAGGCTTTGAGCAGGCTGAGGCCGCTCTCGCCCGGCATCATGATATCAAGGATGGCCAGATCGAAGCTGAAAGTTTGGAACAGTTTACGGGCACTGGCGGCGTCTTGCGCGGTGGTGACGCGGTGGCCTTCGCGGGCGAGGAATTGCTTGGTCAGTTCGCGGATACGGTCATCATCATCGACGATCAGAACATGGGTTTCGTTGGTAGCGTCCAAGCTCATGACAAGGCCTCCAGTACGGCGCGGGCCCCGGCGACAGCATTGGCCCCGGCGCGGCGATAGGCATCGCGTAGCGTGTCGCGCATGGCGATGGCGGCTGGATCAGTCATGCGTTTGCCTTCAGTGGTGAGATAGAGGGCGCGCTTGCGGGCATCGGCGCGCGACACGCGTCGCTCGATCAGGCCGCGCTGATCGAGATCGCCGAGGATGCGGGCCAGTGTCGGCGTGGTCGCATCGAGGCGCCCGCGCAGAGCTGACACGGTCTGGCCGGACTGAAACCGGATCGCGATAAGCACGCGCGCCGCCAGCGGCGGCATCGCTTCGGCCGTGGCCAGATCACCCGATTGGCGCATCAGAACGCGCTCACCGGACAGTAAGAGGGCAATCCCATAGTCCAATTCCTCATCACGGAGAAAAAGTCGCGGGTCGAATCCGGGGGCTTGGCCCCTGTTTTGGTTGACATCATGCATGGTGACCTGAGAATGCCGTGGAATTGAGGTAAAGCGCAAGACAGGACTTTAAGACTATGGCAGGCGAAGCGTACGATGATCGCGACGGTTATATCTGGATGGATGGTGAATTTTCGCCGTGGCGGGAGGCCAAGGTCCACGTCCTGACCCATGCTTTGCACTATGCTTCCTCAGTGTTTGAAGGCGAACGCGCCTATGGCGGGCGGATATTTGCGTCGCGCCGCCATTCCGAACGCCTGCACAATTCAGCCCGGCTCATGGGCTTTGAGCTTCCGGTCTCTGTCGATGATTTGGAAGCGATCAAAATCGAAGCGCTGGCGAAATCTGGCCTTGAGAGCGCTTATATCCGCGCGTTTGCTTGGCGCGGTAGCGAAATGATGGGCGTTTCGGCGCAGAACAATACGATCCATCTTGCCGTCGCCGTCTGGGCTTGGGGTGACTATTTCGCTGACAAGATGAAAGGCATACGGATGAACCATGCGCCGTGGAAACGGCCATCGCCGGAAACCGCGCCATGCCATGCCAAGGCGGCAGGTCTGTACATGATCTGCACGCTATCCAAGCACGCGGCAGAGCGAGAGGGTTATCAGGATGCGCTGATGCTGGATTATCGCGGGCATGTGGCTGAGGCGACCGGCGCAAATATCTTCCTGATCCGTGACGGCGCGTTGCACACGCCGACCCCGGATTGTTTCCTCAACGGGATTACCCGCCAGACCGCAATCAAACTGGCAGAGGCGCGACAGCTTGAGGTGATTGTCCGCACGATCATGCCGGATGAGCTCAGCACATTTTCGGAAGTGTTCATCACTGGATCTGCGGCTGAGATTACGCCGGTGGCTGAGATAGGCGAGCACACCTACAAGCCGGGCGCGATTTCCGAGGCGCTGGTGCACGATTATAATGATCTGGTGCACGGTAAAATCAAGATGCCCGCTTAGTGAGATGACAGAAGGTTAAGTGTGCCGGTTCCCGGTGTGAGCATAGGCTCGCTGGATGACTTGGGCCGGGCTTATCACGCAGTATCGTATTCCGGTTGCTATTGCGGTGGCTGGGCTGGGCCATGCGGCCGTCGCAGCGATTGTGCTGGCGCTGCCGATGCCAGTGGTGGTCGATAGAGTTGCCGTGCTGCCGGTTGAGCTGGTGATCTTACCGCCGCCAGAACCCGAGCCGGAACCAGACCTGCAGTCGGAAGATATTCCAGACAGCGATACGCCGTCTGCGCCAGAGCCTGAGCTTGCGCCGGGTGTTCAAGCGCCGGGGCCTGATCCTATCGCGGCCGACATTCCATTTGTCAGCTTGAGTGACGAGCGCGATATCGAGGAACGGGTTGTTCCGCCTCGGAGCAGTGGCTCAAATCAGGTTCGGGATGAGGGCGGTAAGGCGGCAGAGATTGCCAGAGGTGTACGGATGGCACTGCGCCGTGTTGGTTGTCGCAAACTGGTTGCGATCCCTGATCCGACCTGTCCGAAGGGTGATCCATTTTACGAAAAAGAACAGATACTTGCGCTGCGTAATACGCCTCCGGTGCGCAGGATCGGGGTCGGGCCGCCGCGCCCGGGGAATTATGCTGAGGCGTTTCTGGCCAAGAATAAGGGCTGGCCACCGACAATGCTTGGCGGCGAGGACAATGCAATCTTCATCGATCCGATGCAGCAGGGCGCTTATAATGCGCAGCGTATCCGATCTGGCAAAACGCCGATCTGGGACAGCGACTTGCAGCGTGACCTCGTGGGGCGGCGTGGGGGCTGAGATTTCGGTGCAGGCGCTTGTCAATTGCGTACAATCGTTACAAACATTGGGCTGAGATATCGCGCCAGCAGAAGGACGCTGCCACGCCATGATGCGAAACTATTTCTGGGCGCTTCTGGTCTTGATGCTTGTGAGTTGTACAGGCGCAGATCCAGTTGAAACAGACGTGGTTCGTGGCCCGCAATCAGCTTCGGTCGATGCGGTTTTTGCGCAGTTTGATCAGACCACACCGGGATGCGCGGTGGCGGTGGATTATCGCGGGACGATTGTCCACATGGATGGCTATGGCATGGCTGACCTTGAACAAGGGAAGGCGATCCAACCTCATTCGGTGTTCTATTCAGGCTCGGTTTCCAAACAGGTCGTGGCGATGGCGGCGCTGTTGCTTGAGCGCGATGGGGTGATTGATTTGGACGGCGCGGTGCGAACTTATTTACCGTCTTTGCCCGGCTATGGCGACCAGATCAGTGTGCGCCAATTGCTGCATCATACTAGCGGCATTCGCGATTATTTTGTCCTGTTTCGCCTCGCCGGGCGGTTCACCGGCGCGGTGATTACCGAGGATATGATCAACCAGATTCTGGGCCAGCAGCGCGGCTTGAATTTCACGCCGGGCGAGCGTTACGCTTATAGCAACTCGGCTTATTTTTTGGTCTCGCAAATCGTCAATGCGGTTGACGGGCGCAACTTGGATGCGTTTGCGCAAGCGCGGATTTTCGGGCCGCTAAGTATGACTAATTCGCATTTCCAGCATGACCATCGCCGCCTGATCGTGAACAAAGCGCATGGCTATTCGCCGCAATCCGATGGTGGTTATCTGCTCGACGATTCCATGCTCGATGTGGTCGGTTCGGGTGGGATGTACACGACAGTTTATGATCTGATTCTGTGGGATCGAAATTTTTATGACAATCAACTCGGCGGCGGGCAGGACTTGATCGATGAGATGCAGACCAGCGGTGTGCTGACCTCTGGCGCGCCGACGGGGTATGGGCTTGGGCTGAAACTGGCCCCTTATCGCGGCTTGAATCAGGTCGCGCATAGCGGTTCATTAGCGGGTTATCGCGCGCGGGTGCAGCGTTTTCCCGAGCAGCATTTCAGCGTCGCCGTCCTGTGCAATTCCAGCGCGATTGATGCTGGCGACCTAGCTAATCAAGTTACCGAGATTTATCTTGGCGACTTACTCGCGCCTGAACAGGTGTCAGCCTCAGTCGAGGAGCTTGCCGCTGAACAGACCCTGATTTCAAAATTCGATCTCGCACATTGGGCGCCCTATTCTGGTCGGTTCTATAGCCGGGAAGTCGAGAACGCATTGACGATATTCGTTGTTACTGGCGGCATTCGGATCACCGGAATTGATAATTTGAGCCATGGTCGTTTGATACCGACCGGCCGAGACACTTTTCACCACGCTGAAATCGGCTTTGATCTGGTGTTTGAGCGGGATGAAAATCAGGTAATTACGGCGTTGGTCTATAATGGTCCGCGTGTGTCTGGGCTTCGGTTTGTAAGGCAGCCCTAGAGCGTGCTCACGTGGCTTGATCTATGCATGCAAAGTGGGACGTATAGCGGCTGGCCTCAACGCCATTGGGCTGATAGGCAGGTTTTTAAAATTCCTGCACCACCATTTAGGACCCTGAATGAAGCGTTTGATCCTGATGCGCCACGCCAAGACCGAACCCTGGACCGAGGGGATCGATGATCATGGCCGGGCGCTGACCGCCAATGGACATGTCGCCGCCTCGGCAATGGCCATCGCCTTGCAGGACGAGGGATGGGTGCCTGATCGGGCGCTGATTTCCTCTGCCCGGCGCACGCGTGAGACGTGGACACACTTGTCGCAAGTGTTCAAAAACTGCGAAGGCGAGTTCGACGAAGGGCTTTATCTGGCGGGTGAGCGAGGGATCATGGATTATATCTCGGACGCCGATGCTGGCGGCGCGTCCACCTTGCTGGTGGTTGGCCACAATCCCGGGATGCACGATCTGGCCGTGCGATTGTTGCGCGAGGCCGGGAGCCGCGACCATCAGGCGTCGATACGGGTTTCAGCTAAGATGGTCACGGGTAGCGCCGCCATGTTTGAGGCCGACGAGGATGGGACGTTTTTGCCGGTCCATTTTCGGTTGCAGAATTTTTTTCGGCCCAAGGATGTCGTAACTTAGGGGCGTCTTTTCGCTCACGGCTATTTCTCGCTAGCGCGAGAGCCTGCGCGGGCGCGGCGCATTAGCGCTTGCTGCCGGAGCGTTTGTGGAAAAATAACACTCCAGATACGACAACGCCCCACCAAAGGGCGGGGCGTTGTGAACAGAGTGTCTCGCGATATTTACCGAACGCTGCGGCGGGTTGCCCGCTGACGACGGCGAACCAGGATATGTGCGCGTCTCGACACAGTAGCGGCGTGTGTCAAAGCGGCGAGGATTTCGGTTCCCGGCTCGTCATTCAAGTCGACCATAAAGGCCGATGGGAGGGCTGCGTTTGGTGTCGCGGTGACATGGGAGGATGTCGCTTGCATTGTTTTAGTCCTTCTAATCTCTACCCGGGGTCTGCCCGAGGCCGGTGAACCTTATGGTTTCTGTCCGACCACTAAGAGATAGCATAACACATATCGTTTTTCAATATGTAAATATCGTTTTTCGACAATAAATTTATGCGTTTCCGCCCCGATGTGAGCTATCTATTACGCATCGCGAGGCGCATATTTATTGCAGATCAGGCGGTTTTCAAGCTCAATGCAGGTTGTTTGAAGCCGGATGCGGGGCTTCAAGGTCAAGTGAGAGCTGTGCAGCTTGGCGTTTTGCGGGTCTTTTGGCTGCCCGGTCTCGGTGTTTTTGAAAACTTGTGACGGGTTTTCGCGGACGTGGTTGCGGTGTGGGCTTCGCTGCGGTTTTGGTAATCGCCGCCTCGGAACGCTGAGCGGCGTTGATCTTGCTGCGGGCCTGCCGGGCAGCTTGAACATGGTCGATAATCGGTTGCGGATAGGTCGACCCAAGCGTCACGCCGGATTCAATCAGGACATGCGCGGGCGCGGTCCATGGCGCGTGGATGAACTCAGTTGGCAAATTGGCCAGTTCAGGCACCCATTGGCGGATGAAGAGACCGTCCGGGTCCTGCTCTTGCGACTGCTTGACCGGATTGTAGATCTGCGCAGCGGTGGTGCCGCCAGTACCCGACTGGCGCTGGGCTTGCGGATAGTGAATGCCGGGCTCGAAATCTGTAAATCGGCGAGCCAGCCATTCCGCCGGGCGTTTCCAATGCATCCACAAGTGATGACTGGCAAAGGACATGACCATCGCGCGCATTGGGAAGTTGAGCCATCCGGTCTCACGCAACGCGCGCATGCAGGCGTCAACGAAGGGAAATCCGGTATTGCCGTCAAACCATGCCAAAAGGTTGGCATCGTCAGCAGCGGGGTTCTCGCGCAAGCCCTCGAAAGCCGGATCGCGGCTATTATGCTCAAGCCCGGCTTCGCTCTCGAATTGCTGGATGAAGTGGCAATGCCAGTGCAGGCGGGAGATGAAACTGTCGAGTGAGGCGGCAAATTCTTTGCGCCCATCGGCGGCATGGATATCGCGCGCAGCGCTGGCGGCCTGCCATGTTTCGCGCATCGACAGCGTGCCGTAAGCGAGGTGCGGCGACAGGCGCGAGCAGGCTTCGACCGCGGTTAGCGGGCTCGACATGGCGCGTCGATACGGTTCGCCGCGGCGCTCATTAAACGATTTTAGCAAGGTAATCGCGGCGCGGCGCCCGCCAATCTGGCGCTGCGGGCAGGGATCAGCTGACAGGCCAATAGCGCTGACTCGCGGCCATGAGGGCGAAGGGATGCCGGAGGCCGGGATCGTTTCCGGCGCGGTCAGACGTGGCTGCGCCATCAGATTGTGCCAGCGTTTGGCCCAGCTATCGCGGTCCTTCAGGCCTTGAACGACGCCGTGCTGAACTTGCTGGCGAAATGGAATTCCGGCGCGCAGGCACCAGCTTTCAACCGCGCGATTGCGCGCATCGGTCCAGTCCAATCCGGTTTCGCGGTGGGCATGCAGACTGGCAATACCGTGCGTGCGGTGCAGCGCTGAGAGAACTTCTACGGCGTCTCCGCAGGCGACATGCAAACCGCTGCCGCGCGCTTTCAACACGCCGTCGAGATCTTTCAGACTGTCAGTAACAAAATCGAACTGGCGCTCGGAATGTTCGGGTAGCGCCCAATAGTCAGGCTCGACGATATAAAGCGGCAACAACTGCGCCTTGTCCCGCATCGCGGCGGCGCACGCGGCATTGAGGGCGGCATGGTCATGAATGCGCAGATCACGCTTGAACCAGATGATGTGAACTCTACTCATGGAACATATATAGAACAAACTAGAAAAAAGTCTAGGGTTTCAAGTGCGTTCGCCTTTCTTCGAATCAGGTATAGGTCTGAAATCAGGCTGCGATAAGGCAAAGGTATTGTCAAAGCAGGGCTCAAGCTGAGGGAAATAGAACGAATTCAGACTGTTGCGCGTGCGGTTTCAAGTTCAAATGTGATCTATGTTCTATTAGATTATTTCAAACTGCGAAGCTCTCAAACATTGATTGCTTTAATTGGTTGATTCAACTCGTGGGTGCTTGTTTGAGGCTTGCTTGAATATACAAATCAATACTTGGCTGGCGCAGATGGATATGGCGACGTGGACCGATCTGGTCTACGGGATTTGAACATTGTTCAAGCTGGCTCAGTTTTACTTGATCCGCAGGCTAACAGTTCAAAACCAATCCTTGACCTGCCGGTTATTCTTCAGTCGGAGATGTCTTGTCGTGGTGGGCTTTGGCCAAAGCAGCGGCTGATCCTGAACCTTGGGCTGGGTGGTTTAGGGATAGTTGGTCTGTTTTTGCCTGCCCTCTTATTAGCCGCGTCGATGGCGGTCTTATGGAGTGTGTTTGCGAGCCTGATCATCTGGCGATTGATCCTGATCGTGCTTGGCGCGGGCCTGCGCTTGGCGTTTCGGGGCGGACGCGGCAATGTTCTGGATTTGGACAAGCCGGTCTATTCCGTGCTCGTCCCTGTTTACCGCGAAACCGAGATGATGACGCAGCTTGCGAGCGCTTTGAGCCAGATCGTCTGGCCGCGCGACCGGCTTGATATTCAAATCCTGTTCGAGGCCGACGATGCCGAAACACTGGCCGCTGCCGACATCAATCAGTTTCCGCCCGGTACGCGGTTTACGATTGTGCCAGAAGGCGGGGTAAGGACCAAATCCAACGCTCTGAATTACGGGCTGACCTGGGCGCTTGGCGACTATGTTTGTATCTTTGACGCTGAGGACCGGCCGCATCCCGGCCAATTGCTTGAGGCCTATCGCGCTTTTCGAGCGGGCGGCGGCAACCTCGCCTGCGTGCAAGCGCCGCTGGTTGCAGATAACGGCCGCGAGGCCTTGATCGCGGCGCATTGGAAGCTGGACTATGCGACCCAATTTGGGCTGTTAATGCCGGCAATGGAGATACTCGGGCTACCCATCCCAATCGGCGGTACCAGTAATCATTTCCGCGGACTTATGTAGCAAGCGCACCAACTTTCTATGGTGAGTTTTCTCAATAA
>Ga0256847_1001544_pt1 | contig 11469 bp, 8 predicted proteins | sample TeddybearmetaG_FD_189099 | JGI IMG/M metagenome (GOLD analysis project Ga0256847, IMG submission 189099) | Hydrothermal vent microbial communities from East Pacific Rise, Pacific Ocean - Teddybear | ecosystem: Environmental > Aquatic > Marine > Hydrothermal vents | place: Pacific Ocean: East... | reverse complement strand
GGTTTTTGTTTTGCGCTGTATTTGGGCATCGACAAATTGTTTATACATCCCGACGGAAGGCTTATCACTGAAAGACCTCAGTTTTATTTATCGCTTACATCTATGATAATTGGCACCCAGTTTTTCTTGGCTGGTTTTTTAGGTGAAATTTTACTTCGAACAAAAGAAGGAAAAAGCAATTACAGGATACAAGAAGAAATTAATTAACGTATAAGCGAAAAGTGCCCAGAAACCATTCGGCCATCTTCTAATTGAATTCGGTACCAATAATCGCTTGAAGGCATTGGGCTTCCGTTATAAGTTCCATCCCAACCCGCAGAATCGAAATTTAAGGTTTTTAGCATTTTTCCGAAGCGATCAAAAATAAATACTGTTGAGTTTCTAAAATCTAAATGATTAAAGAAATGCCATCTATCGTGATAGCCATCACTATTTGGTGTAAAATAATTTGGCGCTCCACCTATAAAAACTTCAAATTCATACACCAAGCAGTCTTCAACCCAAACCTGTACAGTATGAAAGCCTGCATCGAGGTTCGAAAAAACATTTTCATCTTGTAAAGTAATACCACCATTTATAGAATATTGATATTCTTGGGTATCATCATTTACAAGAATTGTAATTGTATTATTATTATTGAAATCATTCACAATAATTTCAACTGAGTCGAGAGAGACAACACGTTCAACAAAAAAGGAAAATGTTGCATCACAACCAGTTCCATTAAATACGCTTACTTCATACTCTCCTATTTCTTCTATAACAATACTTCGAGAGGTTTCTCCTGTAGACCAACTATACTCTAAAAAATCGCCTGCATCCAAGGTAACTGAAATTTCTGTAGGACAAACCAGAATTGTTTGGTCTTCGACAATTGGGCTATTTCTTGCATCAATTAAGATATGGCCAATTGAAACACATTCATTGTTATTTTCAATTCTAAAATATAATTCGGGTGCAACAAAAATTCCAATTTCATAAATATCAATTAAAACATTTAGTTCAAATAGTGCATCATCTTCAGTTAAAAAAAAAGAAATTTGAGTATCTGGATATGTTTCCAAAAGTATTTCTTCAAGGTCTATTAAATCAACTACTATTTGAAAATCTGGGTTCTCACTTCTATTACAAACAGAAAGTGTTATATCGCCAGCATTAGCCATAGGTTCTACTACTAGCGTGATTTCAACAATTTCAAAACACAAGGCATTTGCAAATACACGTACAAAAAGTGGTTGTCCGTTAAACAAATTTTGATATCCAATTTGCTCAAGGTTGTTTTCGTTATTAGTAGCATCTTCTAACGTTTCAAAAAAGTTAGCTGTAAATCCATCTGCATCTGGTATTAAATCTGGAATAACTTCAAAAAGGTTAAAAAGCGTAATACCATCGTTTACGCCATCTATATCACATTGTACTAATGTAATATTTTGGTTTACGATTGGTCGATCACTTATTTCAACAAATTCTAAAAAAGATTTGGGTGCACGGCTTTCAAACTCGACATCGAAGGTTACAGTAAATATTCCAGTAGTTGAAAATTGGTGACTTGGATTAAACAAAGTAGAAGTATTATTTACACCACTCGCTAGATCACCAAAATCCCAAGATATTGCTGTTACAACATCGTCTGTAATAAGTGTGAATTGGGTATCGTCGCCCAAACAAAAATTTTCTATTTTTACAATGCTTTCAAAGAAGGATTGTATAAAAGGTGGCAAACCAAATCGTGTATTTCTTCCTCCTAAGTCTGTATCTAAAGGTCTATAATCGCTGTCCAACCCGTATAAATCAGGTGTTTTTATAACAGATAAGGATGAATTAGGAATCGAATGATAAATTTTCCCATCGATTGCAATTTGAAGCGATCCCGCCAAATCACTAAGAAAAAAGTTAGAAACACTAGAAATTAAAAAACGTGAAGTAGTAACATCGGGAGCATCAAGGTCGAATTGAATAATAATTATATTATTTGATAGACCATCTACTACATCTTTTCCGCTTGCAAATATTTTTGAAGAATCTGAAGAAAACTCGACACCATAAAAAACTAGATCATTCCCAAGTTCTAACTGATTACTTATCACACCTGTTTCATTATTTAAATCGTATAAAAACAGCAATCCGTCTAAACTAGGCTCAAATAGTGTATGCGCTACTGCTAGTTTATTACCATCGGGCGATGCTTTAATTGCTCCGCGAATATTACTAAAGTCGTCAATATTTGGACCTATAGTCGATATTACAGGCGTTACATTTACTCCAGTATTTGTAATTAAATAAGAATAAAATTTATTTTGAAAATGTGTAATCACCCAAAAGTTTTCTCCGTCGGCAGCAAGAACACTTGTGATTTTTTCAGAACTATTGGTAATTAGATTATTGTTTTTACTAGTAACATCTCCTAAACCTGAAGCAGCATTCATATCTACAATCGAGTAATTAAATCCATTACCAGCACCTCCACTTTCATAAAAGTTAGCTGCATCAGATGTAAAAATATAATATATAGATGGGCTTCCTGGCTTTGGCACCACTAAAGCCGATTGGGTCGCAGAAGGGCTTCCTAGTAAATCGAAACCATTCGGCATTAGTTCATTATTTCTATTCCAAACAAATACACCGTCGGTATAAAATAACAAATTTCCTTCGGCATCTGAAATAGATTCACATCCTTCAGTAGTATTAATTACACCATCAAGCAGGGGTATTGGTTCGCCCGTATTAAATGTTAAACCTGCATTCGCACCAAAGTACCAATTAGCAGCTTCACGCTGCCCATAAGCAAAACTCGTGCATAAGAGTACAATAAATAGGAGTAAAATTCTCATTTACAATAACATTTTTTTTATAAATATAGTAAATATCTTATTGCTTTGTAAATCGAATTCGAGATGGTGCCGTTCCAAAACCACATTCACCATCCCAACCCTTATATCCTTCAACAAACCAAAGTTCAAAAACACTATCATCATTTAAATCGACTGGTGCGTTTTCGTTTCCTGGTCCTAAAAGAATTGGTGCTGCGTTAGGGTCGCAATAACCAATTACACTCGACAGCTGGTTTTTACCAAAAACCGATTCGTCGCAAACAATACTAAACTCGTAGGTTCTTGGCAATTCGTTAGAGGGGTGAGAGAGAATATGTTTTAATTTTACATGTCTTACCGAATTAGAATGACCATTTGTAATTTCAACAAAATGAGGGTCTCCAAAAGTTGGTCCATTTGGCCCATCTAAAACACTTGTATAAAAATATGAGCCTGTAAACAAATCATCGGCTATTGGTTCTACTACATTTATAGTATAACAATATGGAGAGCTAAAAAATGTATTGAAAGCAATAATTATTGATGAGGCCGAACCTTCAGAAAAAGACCTGCCATCATTAAGGATTACATCAAGTCGTAATAAAAATTGATCTTTGCATTCGACTTGAGATTGCGTAAGTCCGGTAGTATTCAATAAATCTAAAAAAGTATAGTTTAGTGTTAGACTCGGCAAATTATCTGGACTTGCTCCTATACCAAAATCGGCTGCAGTAATATTCTCTATTAAACTTTCGTTGGTAGAAAAATCTCCTGTTGAAGTTGTATTGTCTTTAAAACGAACATATACATCGAGTCGCTCTAGTAATCCTCCAAACTGTTCATCTTGTTCTTCAATATCGACACTAAAAAAACTATTCAAATTGTCTAATTCAAACTCGGCATTATTAAAATTTAAAGTTCTAATAATAGCTCCATGAGTTACATCATTTAAAACAACTTCGATTGCTTTTTCGTCACTTGAACACGAAATTATAGTAAAACAAATAATAGTAATCAATACTTTTTTCATGGTGGTTGGTTTTTTTGCTGAAAGTATACTTATATATATCACTTTCAGTAAACCCCTATAAAGTTTTACTTAATAAATAAGCCTTTTCTGAATACTTAAGGTTTTATTAATTTCATTCGTTAGCAATAGTGATTTATGTACCTTTGCTTTTATTTTTTTATATGATTTATATTGATCCCAAAATATTAGTAAGTGTTAATAAATGGTTAGAACCATTTTTCGACGAAACTACACAGCAAGAAATTAAAGAAATGATTGCTCACAATCCTGAAGGGCTTCAGGATAGTTTTTATAAAAACCTTGAGTTTGGTACAGGCGGAATGCGAGGCATCATGGGGCCTGGCGATAATAGAATTAACAAATATACTCTAGGTAAAAATACGCAGGGACTCTCGAACTATTTAAAAAAACAGTTTCCGAAGCAAGAAATAAAAGTTGCAATTGCATACGATTGTAGAAATAACAGCAAATCACTTGCTCGTAAAGTTGCCGAAGTGTTTTCGGCCAATGATATTAAGGTATTTTTATTTTCAGATTTACGCCCAACACCCGAGCTTTCGTTTGCGGTAAGATATTTAAATTGCCAATGCGGAATTGTTTTAACCGCTTCTCATAATCCTCCAGAATACAATGGTTATAAAGTGTATTGGGAAGATGGCGGACAATTAGTGCCGCCTCAAGACAAAGAGATTATTCAAGAAATCGATTCGTTAGCGTATCCTGAAATAAATTTTAATGCTAAGGAAAGTTTAATCGAAAGTATTGATATTAAAGTCGACGAGGCCTTTCAGAAAGAATCGATAGGAAACGGAACCTTTGACACTACGGCTGAAGCTAGAGAAAATTTAGGAATTGTGTTTACATCGTTACACGGAACATCAATAACAACAATTCCGGATGTGCTAAAGAACGCAGGGTATTCTTCGGTTTCAATAGTTGAAGAACAAGCAGTTCCTAACGGAAATTTTCCGACCGTAAAGTCGCCAAATCCAGAAGAACCAGAAGCACTAAAAATGGCAATCGAATTAGCAAACAACGTTGAAGCCGATATCGTAATTGGCACAGACCCCGATTGTGATCGTATAGGTATTGCTGTAAGAAATTTAGAAGGAAAGCTTGTACTTTTAAATGGAAATCAGACGATGCTCATGATGACCGACTTTTTATTGAAGCAGTGGAAAACAAAAAATAAAATTAAAGGTAAGGAGTTTATTGCTTCAACTATTGTTTCGACACCAATGATGGAAAAGCTGGCGGAAAACTACGGAGTTGAATGTAAAATTGGCTTAACAGGTTTTAAATGGATTGCTAAAATGATAAAAGATTTTCCCGAACTTGACTTTATTGGCGGTGGGGAGGAAAGCTTTGGATATATGGTAGGTGATTTTGTACGCGATAAAGATGCCGTTACAGCTTGTTTACTTGCTTGCGAAATTGCTGCACAAGCAAAAGAATCAGGAAGGTCATTTTTTAAAAACCTGATTACCTTATATATTAAACATAGTTTTTATAAAGAACGTTTGATTTCGGTAACAAAAAAAGGAATTGAAGGCGCTAAAGAAATTAAACAAATGATGGTCGACTTTAGAGAAAAACCTCTAACAACTATTAATGGCTCTAAGGTAACAATGTTTGAAGATTACCAAAGTGCTGTTTCAAAAAATTTAATTTCGGGTGAAGAAAAACCGATTGATATCCCAAAATCGAACGTTTTAATTTATTATACTGAAGATGGAAGCGTCATTGCATTAAGACCAAGCGGAACAGAACCAAAAATAAAATTTTATATTAGTGTACATACCAAATTAGAAGATGAAACCGTTTTTCATAAAACAGAAGCGTATCTTGAACAAAGAATTGATAGTATTATTAATGATATGAAATTACCATAATGAATTATTTTAAAAAAATTCTTCGGTTTGCAAAACCTTATAAAGGGTATGCGTATTTAAACATAATATCGAACTTGTTTTACGCTATATTTTCGGGGCTTTCATTTATGGTTTTAATGCCTTTACTAAAAGTTTTATTCGATAAGGACACCGAAAAAATATTAGTAGAACCAACATTGGGAGGTTTTACCGACTTTGGAAACTACTTCAATGATTTCCTAAATTATAAAATTTCAACATTTGCAGGTAATGACCCTTCAATAGCATTATTAGCAGTAATTGTTTTAATTATTTCTACTTTCTTTTTTAAAAACATCTTTAACTATTTGGCGCTTTACTTCATTACATTTCTAAGAAATGGCGTGCTAAAAGATATTAGAAATGAGCTTTATAAGAAGACAGTTGAGCTTCCACTTTCTTATTTTTCAGAAAAAAGAAAAGGAGATATTATGGCGCGTATTGGAACCGATGTGTTAGAAATTCAACATTCTTTTTTATCTATTTTGGTCCTTATTTTTAGAGAACCACTAACGATAATCGTCACGATACTTTTTATGCTTACAATAAGTGTAAAACTTACTATTTTTGTCTTTATTTTTATTCCTGTATCAGGTTTTATTATTTCTTTAATTGGAAAAAGCCTTAAAAAGAAATCTGATAAAGTTCAAAAAGAACAGGGCTACTTTCTTTCCTTAATTGAAGAAACTCTTAGTGGATTAAAAGTTATAAAAGGTTTTAATAATGAAGGTGTTTTTAATAAGAAGTTTCAAAATTCGACTTCGCGTTTTTATCGATTTTCAAATAAATTATTAAACCGAACCAATTTAGCAAAGCCAACAAGTGAGTTTTTAGGTATTGGTGTAATCGCATGTTTATTATGGTATGGCGGACAAATGGTTTTAGTTGAAGGATCCCTAGAGGGCGGGCAATTTTTAACTTATTTAGGCTTAGCCTATAATATTTTAACACCTGCAAAAGCAATTAGCAAAGCAAGTTATAGTGTTAAGAAAGGAAATGCAGCTGCAGAGCGTGTCTTAGAAATTCTTGAAACAGAATCGACTATTATCGATAAACCAAACGCTATTACTAAAGAAGAATTGGAGACAAGTATTGATCTTGAAAATATTTCTTTTAAATATGAAAATGAATATGTACTTAAAGATTTTACACTAAAGGTTCCTATAGGTCATACAGTTGCATTAGTGGGACAAAGCGGAAGCGGAAAAAGTACTATTGCAAATTTACTCACCCGTTTTTATGATGTTCAAAAAGGTGAAATTAAAATAGATGGCATACCTATTACTGAAATGACAAAACATTCGCTACGCGATTTAATGGGATTAGTAACCCAAGATTCAATCTTATTTAATGATAGCATTTTTGAAAATATGCGTATTGCAAAATTAGATGCTAGTGACGATGAAGTTATCGATGCACTAAAAATTGCCAATGCTTGGGAATTTGTTAGCGAACTTTCAGAAGGTATCCACACTAATATTGGAGACGGTGGAAACAAATTAAGTGGTGGACAAAAACAACGCTTAAGTATTGCAAGAGCGGTTTTAAAAAACCCACCAATTATGATACTAGATGAAGCGACCTCAGCTTTAGACACCGAATCGGAACGACTTGTACAAAAAGCGTTAGAAAATATGATGAAAAATCGTACATCAATTGTAATAGCACATAGACTGTCAACAATTCAAAATGCAAATACAATAGTTGTGATGCAAAAAGGAAAGATTGTAGAGCAAGGAAAGCATTCGGAGTTATTAGAAAAGAAAGGTGTTTACTACAAACTTGTAGAAATGCAATCACTAAGCTAAGAGTATCAATACCATATAAAAAAAAGAGTGGATTTAATATCCACTCTTTTTTTATTTTATCACTATTACATTTGGGGCACGTAATAGTGAAGTTTTATACATAAGTATGGGTCAAATATAAAGTGGATAATATTAATATCCAAATAAAATATGTTTTTTATCGTTTTATTTTACCGTTTATCGATATTGTAATAAATGTATGTAAATATTTCCTACAATAAATAGATTGCCCTATAAAAATCACTCAAATGAAATGTTTTTATAAAAAAAACGAGCAAACCCCCGCGGTTTGCTCGTTTACGTAATATAACTAAAGTAGTTGGGGCTACTTTTAGTGAACATGAAGATTGTTCATGTGGTAAATATATAAAATTAATTCCTACAAAAAAATATTTTATGCTTTTTATCTGTTTTAATTGCATTTTATCGATGAAATACATTGTAGGAAAGATATCTATTGAAACATTAAACCTTTTTTAGTATTTTGAGTCATATTAAAAAACAGTATTTGGTTTTAGAAGAAACACTAGTTGCAAACTTACAATCTACCGATAAAAAAGAACAAGCTTTTAGAGAGCTTGTTACAATTTATAAAGAACGGTTGTACTGGCATATTAGAAAAATAGTGTATAGTCATGATGATGCAGATGATGTATTACAAAACACGTTTATAAAAGTTTTTAGAAACATCGATAAATTTAAAGGCGATAGTAAACTTTATTCTTGGATGTATCGCATTGCAACAAATGAAGCGATTTCTTTTATAAATAAAAATGCAAAAAGAAAACAGATTAGTAGTGAAGAGTTGCAAGAGCAAGCTTTATCAAATCTCGAAGCCGATGTATACTTTGAAGGAACTGAGATACAGTTAAAGCTACAAAAAGCAATCGCAATATTGCCGCAAAAACAGCAACTAGTTTTTAATATGAAATATTTTGACGACATGAAATATCAAGAAATGTCAGATATATTAGAAACATCTGTAGGCGCCTTAAAAAGTTCCTACCATTTAGCGGTAAAAAAAATAACGAATTATTTAACTATAGATTAAACCTTTTACCATAACTTGAGTCAATAAGTAGTAATGAATTTAAACGATAAGAACATAAAAAAGAACCCTTTTAAAACTCCCGATAATTATTTCGAGAAGTTTGAAGAAGAGCTTCTTGATGACCTTTACTTAGATCATACAACAGATTCGTCTGTAAAGTCGGGACATAAAGTCCCTGAAGGATATTTCGATTCGCTTGAAGATAAAATTCTTGAGAAGGTAAAACTACAAGAAAAGGAACCAAAAGTAATTTCGATATTTTCTCGAAAAAGAGTCCTTATTTCAATCTCGATAGCAGCTTCAATAGTATTGGGTGTTACACTTTTTTCAAAATTTTCTGAATCGACTTTAGATTTTGATTCTGTTGAATTAAGTGAAATTGAAACGTATATCGAAAATGAAACTTTAGATATCGATACTTATGACCTTACTGCAATTTTAGTAGATGGTGATATGGCTTTAAACAATCTAGATGTTAACGATTACCTTTCCGAAGAAAACATAGAAGAATACTTAATAAACAATAGTACCGACACAGAACTTTTAATTAATTACGAATGAAAAATATATCCCGCATATTAATAGTTTTTCTATTTGCTCTAAGTATTTCAGTAAATGCTCAGAACCCGCGAAGAGATAAAATAAAAGCATTAAAAACTGCACATGTTACTAACGCCTTAGATTTAAGTGCCGACGAAGCACAACAGTTTTGGCCGATATACAATGAATTTGAAAAGAAATTGGAAACGCTTCGAAAAAATGAAATGCAACAAATTCGTGAGAAATTTATAAGTGGAATTGACAATTTAAGTGATAAAGAAGCAAATGATTTAATTGATGCGAGTTTAAAAATAAAACGTTTAGAACTAGAAGAACGTGAAATTCTTGTAAAAAAACTTAGAGCTGTTATTTCACCTAAAAAAATATTAAAACTCAAAAAAGCTGAAGATGAGTTTAGAAAAATTCTTTTTGAACAAATAAAAAAGCACCGAAAAAGAGGAAGACCATAAGTTAGGTTAAGTTATTGGTAAAAAGGACTGTTATTTTATAATGGTCCTTTTTTTATTGAAACAACAACTTTACAATTTTATTTCGTCCAGAAGCAAATGCTATACTGTCGTTTACAAACTCGATAGCATAAAACCCTTCCTTTGAAAGTTCTTGCCAGCTTTCGCCAAAATCATAACTATAAGAAATACCAGGTGATCCTACTGCAACAAGTGCTTTTCCATTACTTCCTGGAATAAACTTAACCGAAGATCGATAGCCCGGCCCTACTCCATCACTAACTAATTTCCAAGTTTTACCACCATCGGTTGTTATGGCTTTATTACTTGTATTCATATCTTTATTCTCCCAATTTCCACCAAAAATTACTCCCAACTTCTCATTAAAAAAATCAACGCTATAAATACCTGTCATAGCTTCTCCTTGAATTATTGGTGTTTCAAACACTTCCCAATTTACACCTCTATCTCCCGAATAAAAAACACGGGCTTTCTTTCCTCCTGTTACAATCCATACATTATTTTTATATACTGAAATATTAGAGTTACTAGCTGCAAAAGCTGCTTCACCATTTTCTACTTTAGGCAAATCGTTACACGAAATTTTAGTCCACGTATTTCCACCATCTCTTGTAATTAATATTGAAATGCAATCGTCAGTAGGATCACCCATCGCGATACCTTCAGTATCATCCCAAAACTTCATGGCGTCATAAAAAACGGCGTCCCCTTTTTCGGTGTATACATCTTCAATATATGTAGCTTCTTCACCATTAAAACCTATTCGATATAAAACACCTGGATTTGCAATACTTAATACAAAAACAGCATCTTTTATTTGAGCAATAGCACGAAACGACAACAAACTATCTTCGTATCTAATTGTAGCCAATTTAGGAGTCTTTCCAGATATTAGTCCAACTTTACCGCCACTTCCGGCAAACCAAACCATCGAATCATTTACAGGCGAAATAGCACGTATACTTACACTATCTGTATACACGTTTTGTATACTTACCGAACTGTAAAAAAGTGTTTTGTTATTACCATCTAAGGCACATGAAAACAAACAAGCAATGCATAAAAAGTAGAGGATATATTTCATCTAAATAAAAAATTTCTCAAAGCTACTTAAATTATAGCGTGTTTTTTAATTTAAATCTTTATTAAACAGTATTTTTGCGCCAGAATTCAAATTATGAAATTACATCGAAACCTTGTTTTTGCTACAGTCGATTCTTTAAATGAAATATTTAATGAAGGAAAGCAAGCAGATAAAGTATTACGAAACACCTTAAAAAGAGATAAACGTTGGGGTTCTAGAGATAGAGGTTTTATTGCTGAAACTGTTTATGATATAGTACGTTGGAAACGGTTATATACTGAAATTGCACAAGTAAAAGCTCCTTTCGATCGTCCTAATTTATTTAGACTCTTTACTGTGTGGGCAACTTTAAAAGGCTACCCGATTCCCGAATGGAAACAATTCGAAAAAACACCAACTAGACGAATTAAAGGTTCCTTCGATTCTTTAATTAAGATTAGAAAATTTCGTGAATCAATTCCAGATTGGATGGATGAACTTGGTGAAAAAGAACTTGGAAAACAATGGGATAAAGAAATTCATGCATTAAACGAGCAAGCCCAAGTTATCTTACGTGTAAACACGTTAAATACAAATTTAAAACAATTACAGCATGCGCTTCAAGATGATGGTATCGAAACTAAGACTATAAAAGGATATCCAGATGCGCTACAACTTCTAGAAAGAAAAAATGTTTTTATAACAAAAGCGTTTAAAGATGGCTGGTTTGAAGTTCAAGATGCCTCATCACAATTGGTCGCTCAATATT
>Ga0256847_1001543_pt1 | contig 11472 bp, 5 predicted proteins | sample TeddybearmetaG_FD_189099 | JGI IMG/M metagenome (GOLD analysis project Ga0256847, IMG submission 189099) | Hydrothermal vent microbial communities from East Pacific Rise, Pacific Ocean - Teddybear | ecosystem: Environmental > Aquatic > Marine > Hydrothermal vents | place: Pacific Ocean: East... | reverse complement strand
GCAGCTACTCGCCTGGTTAGATAATTTATTGTCAGCCAAAATAATTGATGAAGTATTTCGTTAGATTAATGGCGTGGCCGAAGTTAAAACCAAGCCCGGTTTGTTTAAAAAATACCTGTACGCTTTCGGTAGGAGGCGCCCGTTTTACCGCGTTGTAATGCTTTCTGATACGCCTTGTGCCGTTGAACAAATCCCGTTAATTTTTTTTCAATCCAGTAGGGTGGTTTGAAGTCAGCTTCTTTCATAAACGTTCTTGGGTTTGGCTGGGTTGCCTTGTCTTTCGCCGATACCAATAGCAGCATAAACAACAGATGCTGCATCGGTGTGGACAAGTCACCTGTTTCCTTATTGGATAGGTTCTTAAAAAAGCTTTCTGCGAGCTGTTTGCCAATGCCATAGCCTGTGTGATTAGGGATGCCATAACCCAAGTGGTGATACAAAATATTGCGTGCTAGATGTAACCAGAAAGGAATTTTTTTTTCTTCTGGATTCAATAGAAATGTGAGTATGTCTGGGGGGGTGGAGAGTGTTGCTGTTTTTCCCTCGCTGGTTAAAATAATAAAAAAATTATTGACCCAACAGATGTTTGGGTCAACATGCGCGTTTTTTTCAGGGAAAAAAGTTTGTAATGCCCGAAAAATGCTTCGCGAGGATTGTGGGTATTGAACCAAACTTAGGGTGATCGGGCGTTTAGAGGCTTTTTGCTGTTCGTATTGCGATTGCCAGGATTCTAAAGCGCCTTTGACAGCACACAGCTTAAGGGCATCATCGGGGACGATGTTACGGCCTTCTTGAGTGCTTAAATAATCATAATCTCGACAGCGAATATCGCCGTTGGTGATGTTGGTGATGTGCCCGAGATACAGGCACCAAGGGTATCCTAAGAGCGCTGCAAGGGTATAACGTAAGGGGTTCCTGAGCAGTATTTTTTGTTGTGATGAGGTGAGTTCTGCGGTTGTTTGTAGCCATGGCCTATCTGATTCTGCCCAAGCGCAAATTAGCTTGAGGAGTTCAAGCCGGAAATAATTTAGGATGGGTGAGTTGGGTCTGTGCGGTAATTTGAGAAAATAGTGCTGATCAATTAGATTGACAAAACAAATCGCGTTTGCTTGGGTTGATGGCCCCGATTTGATCCATTCAGGGAAAAGTTTTTTTAAAAAAAGACCCATGAAGTCGATGCCACCAGCCATCATTAGGATGTCGGTTGTTTCTAATAGCTGCTCGACAAGAAAAAAACTTTCATCGAGATGCTGTAATGCGGTTTTTTGTAGCGTGGCGTGAGTAGCGTGTATCATTAATCCATGCGGATCCAAGGTTTTCGCTTCAGTGAATATTTTCTCAATTATCTTGAACAGAACCTGATCTTGTGATGATTCGGTGTTTGGGCGCTGTAAAAAGTTGTTGATGAGAGTTGCATATAAGTCCGTTGCTTGAGAGAACACGGGGCACTTGTTAGGCGCTTGCCCGACTGTAAAAGACGGAGACAGTATAAGCATTTGCTCGATTAAAAATTCAACATCTGTGCTTGCATCAAACCATTGGATGATGGCGGTTTTCCACAGCGTTGGTTTTGTGCCCTGTTGCACCGCTGCGGAAAAATATTTCACCACAGTGGGCATGTCCAGTGGGTCATCTAACCCGGTGTATTTGAGTGGTTTTTGTGCGAAAGAGTTACTCTGGAGGGTTTCTATCGCAGCATAAAGGGTACTATTTGTGTAACCACTAATTTGTAGGGCGTTAAAAATCAGATTTAAATCGTTTTGGATAATCTGTTTTGTTTCAATATTAAGTATTTTTCCCAGCAACTCAGGTGCGGTAGCGGCGAACTGTTCAACCAACGTTAGATCAGTCACCAGTGTTTGTTGCAGCTCTGGCAAACAGTGTTTTAGATAAGCGCGTGCACATTGCAGGTAAATGTATTCCTGGCCTAATGTCGGCTGGTTGAGAAATATCGATGCTAACTCAGCCGTGCGCAGCACACTGAAAATAGGGAGGAAACGTTTGATGGACAGCGGGCAGGCTGTATCCCCAGGTTTATAATGAAAAATACGCCACCGTTTAACCTCGTCTACGGTGGCTTCCTGCTTTATTTCAGTGGCCCAAGCCTTATTCCAGTTCGCGTTGCCCACAAAAAAAGCGAGTTGAAGGGCTTTTTTTGTGCCCTCTGTGGAGGCCTCTTTAGGATGAGCCAGCGCGCAGGTGAGTGCTGTGCTGATGGTTTTAATCCAGCACACTTTGTCTTCTTCTGTTGTGGGGAAGTCAGGTAATGGGCTGTTGTGCTGTAAATAGGCTTTAAGTTCTTCTGCGTGCCTCGTTCTGGGGGTTAACATAGGAGGGGGATGGGTGTGGAAATATTCGTGTTGCCAGTCGTCCCATGTTGAGATTGCCGTGTTTTTATCCCGAAAAACGCGTGGTGTGTCTAACGGATATTGTGCATTTAGGTGATATTGAATCGCAAAATTGGCGTTAGGGATTGCAAAACCGGCACACGCCGTTGCCTGAATGCGCTGTTCTGGGTGCATCAGCGCAAGTGCTTGGCTGAGCGTGCGGCAAAAGGCCGAAACATCATACGCCTCACCAAAGCTGATGGGTGGGCATGCGGACGTTCCTTGCAGTGCAAATAACATCGCCCAAGCCAAGTGATGTTCTTCCGGTAGTGGGCTTTCCTGCGTGAAAGGGGCCGCTCCCAGTTGAATAACATCGTACGTCGACTCAGGCTCATACACGGCATTGTGCGTGATAATGTGTATCGGCGATTCTTCGCGTTGGCCACGCCCACCTTCAAGATCCGGCTGTGTGTGTAACCAGTCAGGGGCGCTGGCAACTAACTCAGGCGCAGCGCTTTCCCAGAGCGCTTGAGGAAACACATACGTGGTCATCTGTGTATAACTTCTACCGGCTTTACCTTCCCCGCGCTCTTGCCGTGGCCGAATGCACCCCGCGAGCATATATTTCGGTAACTCAGTAGCGCTGGGCCAAAAATAGAGGGCGCCATGGGGGTGTGCTTTGGTGTGCACGAGCTGTTCGGTTGTTAACGTCTTATCCAGTGCGGTATGTGTGCATTGCTCATAAAGTTCGGTTGGAAAATCGCGTGTTTGGCTGGTAATGGCGTGATCCTCACCGGGCACAACATGCTGCTGTGCTTTAACCACGCGTTTACCATAAACATGTCGAAATGCACGCGATGCCAGTGGTTTCATATTTGCGGGATATCCAACTCTCCGAGAGGATGGATAAGGCTGTTTTCCGTTGTCCCGGTCATTAAAAACAAAAAGGGATCTAGGGTTAGAAAGGGTGACCAATAAGAAGGGTTCGGCACGCGTAAGACGCTATTGCCTTCTTGTACATCAACATTTGCGCCCCCATTTTCCCCAACAAAACCGAAAGTCGATACCGGTGTGCACCACACGGATTTATCATGGTGGCGGTCAAAACGTTGTAATGGGCCTAAAATGCGTTGCAAATCATGCCGTGCAAACATCGCCTCCATTTCGATTTTTGCCTGTTCGCGTTTGGCCAATGTACGATAAGCAGAACGCCCAAACCTAAGACCACATTGCTCGTATTTTGAAAAGCAGACGATAATTTTTTTCACGGAATGTTCAGATTCACAGAAGTTTTCAATAAATTGAGTCATGTTATATGCTTGCTTATCAAGGTAGCTTTTGTCAAACATGGGTAAGCATAAAATAATATTATTGCATTTTTGCAAATGACACTCTAGTTTTTTTTTCGCGGTTTGGCGCGCCTGTTTTGTTGCATCTTCTCCTTGTTTGTTACTGTCTGCAGTATCAGAAACCAACAACCCGCCAGCCGCATCTAATGTGGTGAACGCCGCTTCTAAAGGGCGTTTTTTGCGGTTGTGTTTTTTGTTGCTGTGCTTGGGGGTCAGCTCAATGGTGAATTGCGGTTCGGTAAACTGTGTCAGGTCTGTTGCTGGGGTGGCGAGCTTGTTTTGCTTGAGTGCGTGTTCAAACAGGTCAACATAACGGCCATAATCAGCATTGCGCCGGGTAATGGCGATGTGATATTGCTGGAAAGAGTGTGCTCTTTTCTCCATACACAAGTGTAGGGAAGAAACCAACGCGGTTTTGCCGGACGCCGGTGGGCCAATAACGACGGTACTGGGATCAATGGGCGCATTGTTTACTTTCGGTTGTCGGCCTAAGCGCGTGCGGATCCAGTGAAAGAAGGATATAAAGCCATTTCGCATCGGTAGATCCTTTATATGGTTAGATGCCGCTTTAGATGGTTTCTCGCGAGAAAATTTGCGGTGCAGTGTACGCTTTTTCCGCATTCTACACGAAAGTAATCACAACTTGAATATTGCACGGGAATATTGGAATATGGCGCGACGTGATAATAGGAACGCTTTAACGTGAAAGGGATTGACAGTTGCATCTGGGATAAAACACAAGGGCTTGTGGTGGTTTTATCCGCCCAACCCGTACAGCTCACAAACCCGCTGTATTTGCTTGTGCACAGTGATGAGCCTAAGGCTATCCGATATTACGGCGGTATGATCCTACCGGAACAAAACATCCAAGTGCTAAACGTGGCTGGGTTAACGCGCTTTGAGGTGCTGTTTTTTGAGGATGCGCAAGCCATGGACAACCTAGATGCTGCGCATGACCGCCTGTTATTTGACCACAAGATAGCGTATTCAGATACCGACGACACGCTACAAGTACACCTTCGTGTCTTTGCGCTGGTCAGTGATGTGCATCGAACGGAGGTGGTGGTTTCTGACGCGCCGTACCATTGTTTTAATGAAAACCCAGGGGACTTTTTTAAAAAACGCAAACACACCAATCAAAAACATAATCCAAACCCACTTAGCTGGGTGGCAACGCCGTTTAACCTGCAACGTGTGCAAGGGCCGTCGGTTAACCCTGATCAAGACAGCGATGAGGGTATCCCCGTCAATTTTTGTTGTGACCGGATTAAGAACGATGTCGCCGGTGTACTGCCTGCCTTTGAATATATAGTGACGCCGGGTGTGGTGATTGAATTGCAAGCGTATGCGGCAGCGGCACAGGATATTATTTCGGGATTTGTGTTTTTTCACCAAGCGTATGGGGCACCCGACAGCCAAATTTCATGGGTCACGGCGAGTGATCCTCGGGTTATATACGATAGTCAGCAACATACGTTGAGTTTTGGCTGGCAAGACGCGTGTCACCGTGACCTACTGGGGGTTGGTTTTGCTGGCGAGGCGAGCTTAACGTGTTTTGCCACGGGCTCTGAGGTTTTACCGCAGTTTAGCCATTGTCAATTTGCAGTGGTTATCTTTGAGGGCCACCAATTTACCGAAAACTCGGGGGTGGCCAGCCAATTTCAAACCGCAGCGCTAAGCCAAGCACACACAGTACACTTACCCGAATTGTTACGTCGAACCTCACGCGCATGGGCTGAGAAAGAGGATGTTGTCTCGCGCGAAAGGGCTGTGTTGCAAGGTGCGGAACAATCCTTGGCGTATACCGTGTATTCTTTTCTGTGTTGGTTAAGGCATTTAAATTACCCACACATGGCGCGTGAGCACATTATTGACACCCTCAATGCGCAAGGTTGTCAACACCAGGTTTTTCTTCATTACGTTGCCCGTGCTGATGTGTTGTGGGCACTCCTGACGGATACCGATTTACAGCGTCAATGGGTGGCGAGTGCGAGTAAAACGTTGGGCGAACGGGTGTGTTTGGCACACGATTTGGTTTGTGCATTAACCCCGAATCAGCCGGACGTTTGTGCGTGGGTTGTGCAACTTTCTGCCCGAGAGCAATACAATGCCATATCCTGGTTGGCCCAAGGTATTGCGTTAAACCATTTGTGTCAGGCTAAGTTGCAACCCGATATCCCGTATACGGTAACAACCGACCCTGTGGCCGTTGCACGCAAACTCTCTGCGGTACAACCCGATACCGTTCGGTTTGCAATCACGGTACATGAAGATGTTGGGCACTTAACCGCCGCCTTATCAACGTTTACAGCACTCAGTGGGCTTGACTCCGCATATGCACAAGTGTGTGCTGCACACGAAATTTTACGCACAGAAATTGACCTACTGGAAGGTCAATTACAAACAGCGTTTTTTCAGCAAATCGAAGGTGAAGCCGAAATACAAGCGCGTTTACAGCGGGCATTAAATGACCAGACGTTATCCGATGCACAAACCTTAAAAGCGGATATTATTGCGCTGGCTTCAGCGCAAGATAAAAGCGCGTTGGCGGCCATGGTGAATCCTTTGAAGACGCGCGCGGTGCTTTTGTCATTGAAAAAAAGCTGGGTTGATGCGCCAGGTTTTCGTGCGGAAGTGACACAAGTGTATATCTGGTGCCAAGACATGATGCAACAGACTCGGGTTGACTGGGTACTGCCGGATCCCAGTGCCGCAATAACCTTGAGCACGACCGTTTGTGAGGCGATAGAGATTGAGCTCAAGGCCCTACATAACAGTGCCACCTTGATTGAGCAGCCGCTTTGGACGCAGGCACGATTACAGCAACAGCAGCTCTTGTCAGCACAAATTCGCCTTGCTTGTCGTCAGGCGGACATGTGGGTCTCTAGTCGCATTCCCGAAAGCTCTAGCGCGCTCGCGGCAACACGCAAAAAACTCATCAAAATGATCACTCACATTCGCGACAGTGCGGACTGGCTGGCTTCCTGTCGGGTGTGGATGATTGAGATTAAAGCCTGGGCAATGTTTACAAAGCAACAAGCTTGCCAGCCACTTTCGTTGGCTTGCGTGCGCATTGATGCGCAGCTTTCTAGCCAAGCCAAATATTGGCCAGACATTGCCGAGCAAATTGAAGCAACGATCCAGACGGCAGCACAACCTCATGAGATGCACCATGCCGAATAATCGCGTACAAGACATTAACAATCTGGGCCACATCATTCACATTAGAGAAGCCGCGTTTGTTTTGGGCGAAGCCTCAAGGCCACATGTTTTTTTGCAAATCCGGCCCCGGTTGCGTGGTCAAGTGCTTTTCCGGCTTCGTGTAACCGCCTGTGACCCGGCTTTAAAGGTTCGTGAAAGCAGCCAATTGCTTGCTTGGCAAGATGCTGCGGGGCACTTGACGCAGGAAATTCAAGCCCCTGTCGAGGGCGCGCGGTTGGCGTTTGATCCTGCTGTGCTGCTTGATTACGAAAGTGATGTCGTGTGCACGACACAAACGGGTTTTGAGGTTGATATTGACGAAATTAGCAGTGACGAAATTAGCGGTGGCGACATTCAGCACACGCATTCGCTCAAACTCACCTTCTCTTTAGCCCCGTATCAGGTCAAACCTGCGGACATTGACGCGCAATTAGTGCCGCGTTATTTAGAGCCAGCGGATGGGCAGATGTTCTATCCTGATGGGAATAACGATTACGCACCGTGTTGGGATCTGCAGATGCAGTCAACACGGCACTATTGTTTTATGCCGTCGTTACACTTCACGCTTCATGTAAAAGCGAATTCGGTGGGTCGTGCTATTGCTGTGCAGCTTAATGAGCGTGCAGACACAGAGCAAGAATATGGTGCAGAACAAACCATAGAATGCACATGGCGACCGGCATCCAACCCAACTTGGCGCAGCCCCATTGCACTGCTGTTCGGTACGCAAAAATATGCCATCGGGCGGCCTAATCCACCGCAAACAGCCATGGTTGCGATTGATGTGAGGATGACTTATGCAGATGATTCATCGTCGTCTCTGTCGGGGACATTGACGCTAAAATCAGAAGACAAAGCCCCTTATTTACAATTTGATGTCCGCTCTGTGACGGAAAAAAATGCCTCAGAGATTAGCTTTCCTTGCGAGCTGACGCGCCATGGTGTTACCTCAACTTATCCGCTGGTTCCTTTGACGCTGCAATTAGCGCGCGCCATTCAGCCGCAGCAAACGGTGTTTAGTTTGCGCCTGCAACTGAAAGGACGTATTGCATCCGAGGTTGCAACAAAATTTGGCCTAAGCGCTAACTGGCAAGATGAGCAAGGGCAGTGTTATGAGGATGTCGTATCCCTGAGTGATGCCCGTTACGATAACGGTATTTTGTGCATGACGGATGCTGAACCGTCTGCACGAATTGACGTACTGATTGCGGTTAACAAGATCCCTGAGCACGCAAAAGGCAAATTGGTGGTTTGTTTGCGCGCCAAAAATGGCATTCAAATCACTTTCGAGCGAGAGGTTATGGTTAAACCTGTGCCAAATGACCGGTACGTGGCATTTGACTTGGGCGCATCCAGCATTTCTGTGGCCATGGCCATTGGTGGTGAGCCGACCAAAAGTTTACCGCTGAGTGATGTGATCAAGCACTATGATATCGAGCACGATGAAAAAGGTACGCCGTTTATTTCCAGCCAAGTGGGCTTAGGTTTAGCTCAGCATTGGCGTAGCCAAAGTACACAAGCCCATGCTTTGCATACCTTGTGGGCGCGCGTGCAGCATTGCAACCCAGTTTCTGCGGAAGCTGCGGCAACGTGTTTGCAACGTACATATTCTACGGCTGTCCCTCTGATCTCGAAACACTTTGGTTGTGTGGCTGGTGTATCGCTGATGTCACCCAAAATGTTGTTGATGGCACCTTCCGCTTACGTTGAAGTTGATAGTACAAAACCGGTGTGGCGTACCGATGGTCAATTTGATGCAAAAGTAGACGTCCAAGCGATGATTGCAGATGTGCTGGATGAATTGGGGGAGTTTTATTTACCCGCCGTGAGTGATGTGCGGGATGCGGTGGGGGCGAACATCATACTGACGCACCCCACGCGTTACGGCTCGATCCACAAAACACGGCTGCGCCATGCGGCCAAAAAAGTGTGTGCGCGTTTAGGCGTCTCTTCACGCCCTCGATTAATTCCAGAATCGGATGCGGCGGCGGCCTTTTTTTTGAATCGCCTGCCTGAATACAACATCCAAAAACCGCACAAAATTATGGTGTTTGACCTCGGTGCGGGCACGTTGGATTTAACCCTGGCGGAGATGGCCTATGCAGGAGAGGACAACGCTGGTGCTGTGCCGACTAGTCAAACCATTGTGCGCAGGATTGGTGCTGGCGTGGGCGGCGATAGCATTGATTTAATTCTGTATTTTGTGGTCGATGAGGCGCTAAAACGCTATCAACAACAGCCGGTTGATTTTACCTTGGCAGGCAAGCCCTATCGATTGCTTGTGCGCCATGATTTTTTGCAACCGCATGCAGGGGATGAGGGGCACTTACGGGCAAAGCGGTTGTTCAGTCAGGCCATTCGGCAGGCAAAAGGGGTGTTAACAGAAGACTGTCGACGGAAAACAGCGAATGGGTTGTATCACTGGCCAGAAAACACCTATTTCAAAGTGGCCATTGGCAAAATACCGGAAACCTCAATCCCTTGGGCCGTTTCTGTGCAACCTGTAACGCAGGCGCAGTGGCGACAAGATGGCCAGCAAAAACAGACGTGGACGGCGTATGTCGACAGCTTAAACTCACTGGATAAGTCTAATATAACACTGCCTATTGGTTTGCTTGGCTTAAAAAATAAAACGCTTTGGTTAGCCTTACCTAAAAACATTGTGAACTGCAATGCTATGCAAAAGCTAATGCACTTTTTAACCCAAACGGTCATTGATAAAAGCTTTAGTGACCCTGTGTCGGGTATGCGTGAACGCCATTTAGATACTTTGCTAATTTCCGGGCGTGCGTCTTTATGGCCACTGGTTTATGAGGGGCTTGAACGCATGCGGCAGCGGTTAAATCCTAACTTGCGTTTTGCCATGCCGCAACCACCACAACCTGCGGCCCTAAAAGAAGCCGTTGCCGAAGGCGCTATTGAGTTAGCACGCAGTCCTGACTACACCGATATTGCCGGCGAAACCTCGGCCATTGGCCTGCTCGTTTGGCGCCCAGAACGCAAAGAATTAAGTGGCCGTGCGATTATTAATTGGTTTGAAATCACCGAAAATGACCAGCGTGTTTTCGTTTCGCATCGAATCAGTGTGATGCTGGCACCACCCGGCATCAGCGCAGAAGAATTGCAGAATGATCCGTGGATGATTTATTTACTCTTGTCGACCACCGATGACATGGATAGCGCGCAAATCACGGATGATGCGACCACCGGTGTCGTTGTTAATCGAGGTATTGACGCGTTTCGGCAACCCACGCTAGAAATTCAAGGCCAAGCCTGGCAAAACGAAGGTGGCGCAATGGTGCGTGCACCCGCCATTTATGCGGTTAACTACGATGTGACAGATGCCATCAAACCGCCAGGATGGTCTTGTTGAACGCGCGACAGCGTGTTTTAGGGCTTATTGGTGTTGTACTGGCTTTAGTCGGTTTACTGATGTTCACCATGCAGCCCGTGGAAATGACCGCTGTTGCACCGTTATGGAGTTTTTTTGGGGCCATTGTTGGCGGTTTGGTGGGGACGGCTGTGGCTTACCGTGTTTATCGTGCGCGCTGGCCATCGTTGAAAAGTGCCACGCAATTAAGGGCACTATATACCTACACAGAGCAAACCGTTGGGTCAGAGTACGCCTCTTACCAAGGCATCAAAACCTTAATTCGCGTTAACCGACAACTTCGGCATAAACTCGTCAAAGAACGGGTTAAGCCTCGGGGCACATCACGTGCACAACGCCAGCATGGTGTTACTGAGCAGCAATTGCGTTTTATCATCCAGCAAGTAGGAGAGGCCACCACGCGACTTGGGCAAAATGTTGACTTTATCGCTTTGGCGCGTGAAGTGCATTTTGAGCGTATTTATCAAGGCCTAAAACAGCTGCATAACACACCGGACGCATCTGACCTAGCACGCAGCCCATGGGTACACGCGTTGCTTCGAGTCGATGCCATTTGCAACACCTATTACCCGGCCACGGATGATTGGTGGGCTTTTCGCATGGCGTTATCAACGGCAAGCAGCACTTTACGCATGTTGGTCAAACAACATGGCCATGAACTTGGGTTTGCACGTTTGCTTGCTAGCTGCCATGGCGGTGAAAACAGCCAAGTGGCAAGCCCCAGTTTCATTCACTTAACACCGGTACAGCAAACACTCGCACGCTATGAGGCCTGCCTAAGTTTGCACGGTGACACGGTGATTGATTGTGTGACCTTTGAGCTGCATCACGCACAAAACCAATGCACGGAAAAACCAGATATTGTGCTCTATAATCCTGCAGAATGGGAAGGTAAGGGTGTGTTAACTTGACCTTTAGAAAGCCTTTTTGTCGTGTGGGTCAAAAAGCCTGTGGGCTAAAGGTTTATCGCTTTAATTATGCTATCATGCTTTTTTTTCTAGACCGATGAATCGCACTCAAGGAATGAGATGGCTCGAATTGGCAGTGCTGTTGAGCGCTTAAACCCCGACGAACTCAGAAAACGCAGCATAACCATCGTGACGGTAGAAGCCGTTGACGACCCGTTTGATTCTGCCTGGGTCTGGAATAAGCTGCCGGGTGTTAAGTTAAAAACAGCCCCTACACCAAGCGCAAAAAAACAACG
>Ga0256847_1001542_pt1 | contig 11473 bp, 12 predicted proteins | sample TeddybearmetaG_FD_189099 | JGI IMG/M metagenome (GOLD analysis project Ga0256847, IMG submission 189099) | Hydrothermal vent microbial communities from East Pacific Rise, Pacific Ocean - Teddybear | ecosystem: Environmental > Aquatic > Marine > Hydrothermal vents | place: Pacific Ocean: East... | reverse complement strand
AACCAAATGCACTTTTAGATCATGAATTGAATGGGATGACTTTCTATAATTTCTCATTTAAATGATTATACTAAAGTCTCGCACTGAAAGTGCGTAGTTTTAACTAAACGACTGAAACAATAAATTAGAAGCCAAGCTTGAACAAACACTGGATCCTCAAAGAAGAAAACAAATTAAAAAGAAAATAAAAAACCTTAAAAAATTTAATTTAGGTCAACAGAAATTGATCTGTTTTCGTCAACAACAAAAAAAAGAAATTCGAAATATTGCTTTTCAAGCAGTCCATCAAATTGTGGATATTGCTAAGGAAATACGGGCGGAAGATTTAAGTCAGCCAATCCGATCCAAAAAAAAATGGAAACAATATAATCGAAGGATGTCAGGATGGGCGAAAGGCTCATTAGCATCCGCACTCGAATCAGTAACAAAGGCGAGAGGTTCTTGTCTGCGATTGGTAAACTGTGCGTACACCTCACAAATGGACTCAAACACAAATCTTCTGGAAGGAAGACGCGTGGGCGATAAGTTTTACCATGTCAATGGGGAGGTGTCTCAGGCAGATAGCAACGCTGCCATTACTATAAAGCATCGGGGTGATGATACTGAGATTACTCTCTATATGCCTTTTTATAAGGTTAAGAAAATATTGCTAAATAGATTAATGGCAAACGGTGGAGTTAACAGCTTTGATAGTGTGACCGCCCCACCATGACTCTAGTTACACGTTGATTAAATTCAAATATTAACAGAGAGCGAATGACCTACTGAATAGAGATATATTAAGTTATATATAGATTTATTCAGATTTTTAGGAGCGAAACTGGACAAGGCATTAATGATTTGCCAATAGGAGATATTCCCCATCTATGAGCAACTTGGAGACACTCGGGAGTTATTAGTAACCATAGCAGATACAATTATCAAAAATTTTCAAACAAAATCAACCAAATCCAAAGCCTCTTTTAAACACCCCAAATCCGCTCCTTTTTGATAAGCATTTTCTGATAAATAACGTCGCCATAATTTACTATTAGGTTGATGATGAAATAAACCAAGTAAATGGCGGGTAAAGCGGGTTAATGGCATTCCTTGTTGTAATCTTGTTTCAATATAAGGAAAACAAGCTTCAATAATTTGGCGGCGGGTTTTTAGAATCGGATCTTGATTAAAAATAAGCGCATCCGCTTGAGCTAATAACCAAGGATGTTGATAAGCTTCTCGCCCAATCATAACGCCATCAACAGTTTTTAATAATTCCAAACTTTGTTGTAAAGACGTAATCCCGCCATTAATAATAATTTCTAAATGCGGAAAATCGATTTTTATTTTTGCCACAATATCATAATGCAAAGGCGGGATTTCACGGTTTTGTTTAGGGCTTAAACCTTTTAACCATGCTTTTCTGGCATGAATAATAAAAGTTTGGCATCCCGCCTCACTTAAACAACCAATAAAATCAACTAATTCGGCATAACTGTCTTTGTTATCAATCCCAATGCGATGTTTGGCGGTAATATCAAGCTCACAACTATCCACCATCGCTTTAATGCAATCCGCCACTAAAGCAGGTTCTGCCATTAAACAAGCCCCAAAAGAACCACTTTGAACTCGTGTTGACGGACAACCTAAATTTAAATTAACTTCATTATATTGCCATTTTTCAGCTATTTTACAACAGGTTGCCAAATCTTTGGGATCACTGCCGCCTAATTGTAAAGCCAGTGGATGTTCAATATTATCAAAATTAAGATGGCGGGTTTTATTACCATAAATTAAAGCCCCTGTTGTTATCATTTCAGTATATAACAAGGTTTCTTTGCTCAATTGACGATGAAAAATCCGACAATCTGAGGTGGTCCATTTTAACATCGGGGCAACACTTAAGCGCCGATTGATTTTTTTCTTCATTTATTAGATTATTTAATGGGCATGATTGATATAATAATCTTTTATTTTAACCCAGTTGTCTATGAAATCGCTTTGTTTTAAATCTTTTTTAGGTTGTTTATTATTTATGAGTCAATTAAGTTGCGCGGGATATTTCGGTGATATCACCCATTATTATCTTGAAAATCAACCACAAAATTTAACCATTATTGATATGGTGGGTTTTAAAAAAGAAAAATTTCAAGGTCAATCCATTAGTGAATTATCTGATTTAGCTTGGGATCATCAACATCAAAAATTAATGGTGATTAATGATAAAGGACGGTTATTTCATTTTGAATTTATTTTTAATAAATATAAAATTAAATCCATTAAACCTATTTTTGTTACTCAGCTTAAAGATAAAAAAGGCAAACCATTACGTAAAAATAATAAAGACAGTGAAGGGTTATTATTAAGACAAAAAAAGGGTCAAACTGAATTGGTTATTTCTTTTGAAAAAAAAGCCAAAGTGGTTCGCTTTACTCCTCAAGGTGATTGGATTAAAGCCATTAAATTACCCGCCCCTTTAAATAAAGATAAAAATTATATCGAGGCAAATAAAAAATTAGAAGCGATTACTTTACATCCTAAATATGGCTTAATTAGTGCGCCTGAATATCCGCTTAAAAAGAAAAATAAACAACGTCATACGTTATATTCATTAGATGGTAAACATCAATGGTCTTTTATGGCTTCCGCCCGTCGAGACAGTGGCATTACCGCCCTTGAAATAACCCCAAAAGGCAATATTTTAGTGCTTGAGCGGGCTTGGCAAAAAAAGAAAGCGCTTTTAACCATTGATTTAAAAGAAGTTGTTTTATTAGCTAAGGGAAAAACAAAGGTTAAAATGTTAGCCCATTTTTCTAGCGATCAAGATTGGCCCATTGATAATTTTGAGGGCTTGACTCGTTTAAATAACAATTTCTATTTAATGGTGAGTGATGATGGTAAAACGGCATTACAACAAACTTTATTTATGCTCTTTAGGTTATAAAATTATATGATATTAACAGCTCCCTTTAACACCGATTTTGCTCAACACTTTACCCAAGGTTTGCAAAAAATGTTATTAGAATATGATGAATTGGGTGTGTTTATTTTGATTTTAGCCAATGCATTATATGACGCTGAAATTAATGATATTTTAAAAGAGGATATTAAGCAGTGCTTTGATAAAATAACCCAAAAATTAAATTATGGTGGTTATGCGGATGTTTCAGAAGATGATTTGGTTGTTTTTAAAAAAATTCAAGCCTTGGGTTTAGATCAATTAGAACAAGTGCAATTTCGTCAAGTGGATCATTGGCGTTTGCAATTTAATCCATTACGCGCTTTACGTCCGCCTCGAATTGCCAATGCGGTGGTTAAAAATACTCAAGCCAATTTTGATGGCAATCGTTTTCATTTTGATAAAGCCTTTTTAAAGAAAGAATTTTTTTGGCAAGGCACTTTATTAAATAAACATTTAACCTTACTTTATAATAAATTTCCTTTTGCCCCTTTACATTGTTTACTCGTGCCTGAAATAGCCGAGCATCATGCGCAATTTTTAAATGCCACTTGGCATCAATATATTTGGGATTTAACTCAAGCACTGGCACCAGATTTACCTAATATTGGATTTGGCTATAATGGCTTAGGCGCTTATTCTTCGGTTAATCATTTGCATTTTCATTTTTTTATTGACACTGAACTTAATATTGAGAAATCGCATTGGCAACATCAAGGCGGTCCGCGTCCTTATCCCGCAGATTGTTTTCTTTTTGATAATGCCCAACAAGCTTGGTTATTTATAGAACAGCAACAACAAAATAATGTCGCTTATAATTTATTTTATCGTCCCAATAAAGTTTTTGTTTTACAACGTCATCGCCAAGGACAAAGTTTAACCCCTGCTTGGTGTAATAGTTTGGCTTGGCAGGAAATGGCGGGCGGTTTTACCTTATATTCAAAAGAAACCTTTGATTTATTAAGCGCGGAATTAATTGAAGAAGCTCTAAGTTCAACAAAAATAAGCGTTTAAATATTTAGCTGTCTATTTATCATTGGACTGCTAAACTATGGGAGTGGATAAGCCCTTTTTTTGATTTTTGAGAACCAGCCATGAAGTCTTTAGTGCTATTATTTTTATTAATAATCAGTCCTTTGGTTATTGCCGAAGAATGTTATAAAAAAGTTTTAAATCAGTTTTGTTTAGGCGGGGATATTATTCCGATGATTCAAAAAACACGGTCAGAATATATACAGCAAGAAAATAATTATTTAGGAGTTATTGTTCCAAAAACATCAGGAAATACCTATGTAATGGCATATAATAAACTGATTTATAAAGTTTTATTAACCTTTCGCCCCGAAACAAATACAAAATTTAAAGAACTTAGAAATTTACTTGAATCTAAATATGGCATTGCACAAGATTTAAGTTATTATCCAAAACGAGTTAAAAATGAAGCAGGGCGATTTGGCGCTATTCGACGGGGTGAAGGGGAGGCACGTTGGATGTGGTCTATTAATACTGATTGGCGGATTGAATTATTTTGGAATAGAACAACAGGGCTTGCTTTAGCCTATATTGCAAATAGTATTGATAAATCACAAAAAGAAGATAAACTCTCTGGTTTGTAATTATTAAAATAACGATGTCACACCCAAATAAAATTTCTTTATTAATGGCAATTATGCTTGTATTGCTTATTATTATAATGGATCAATTAACAAAACAATGGATTGCCAGCCAATTTGTATTTAGACAAAGTGAAGCGATTACGAGCTTTTTTAATTTGGGTTATTATCAAAATAAAGGCGCGGCTTTTTCATTTCTGGCAAATGCGGGAGGCTGGCAACGTTGGTTTTTTGTGGTGTTAACATCTAGTATTATTATGGGTATTTTAATCTGGATTAAAATTCAAGATCATATTGAATCACTGCTTTATTTTGGTTTACTTTGTGTCTTAGGCGGAGCGATTGGTAATTTAATTGATCGAGTACTATTAGGTTATGTCATTGATTTTCTTGATTTTCATTATAAAGATTATCATTATCCCGCTTTTAATATCGCAGATAGCAGTATTTTTATTGGCGCAGTTTGTTTATTTTTAACTTCTTTTTCGAGCGATTCAAATCATGAATAAAGTGTTATTAGTCGATGATGAAATGACCATGCGCTTATTATTAAGAGAATCCTTATTAGATCAAGAATTTGATGTGATTGAAGCGGAAAATGGCGAACAAGCCGTTCGGCTTTTTTTAGAACAAAAACCTGATATTGTTTTAACGGATGTTCAAATGCCCATTATGGATGGTTATCAGCTTTGTCAAAAAATTCGTTCTTTATCCGAACGGGGCGCGCTAATCCCTATTTTAATGGTTACAGGATTAGAAGATGTTGATTCTATTCAACTCGCTTATGATGCGGGAGCAACCAGTTTTATTACAAAACCGATTAATTGGGCGCTATTACCCCATACCGTTCTTTATATGTTACGTTCAGCCAAAGCGGTTAAAGAACAAATTAAATCCGAAAAAATGTTACGTCTGGTTTTAGATTCCATTCCAACAGGGGTTTTTTGGAAAGATAAAAATTTACGTTTTATGGGCAGTAATCGACGTTTTGAAACTGATTTAGGACATATATCTAAACATAAGCTAATTGGTAAAACAGCTTTTGAACTCAGTCAACTAGGTTATCCATTAGAACATTCAACGGCGGATGAATTAGCGGTTATTAAATCAGGTGATAGTAAATTAGGTTATGAAGAACATTGGAAAACAAAAACAGGAGAATCACGGTGTTTACGCAGTAATCGCGTGCCTATTTTTGATTTAAATAATGATCAAGTCATTGGTATTTTAGGTTCTTATGAAGATATAACAAAGCATAAACGGGCAGAACAACAAATTTTGTTTATGGCACAATATGATAGTTTAACAGGACTGCCTAATCGCGCTTTATTTATGGATCGAATTAATCATGCCAAAGAACAAGCAGAAAGAACAGAGCGTTTATTGGGCGTAATGTTTTTAGATTTGGATCGGTTTAAAACCGTCAATGATAGTTTAGGGCATCAAGCAGGTGATCAGCTTTTAATGGAAGTTGCTAAACGACTTACTTTTTGTTTAAGACAAGGTGATACCGTCGCAAGATTGGGTGGCGATGAATTTACTATTTTAGTCGAAAGACTGTCTTCGGTTCATGCTTGTATTGAAACCGCCAATAAAATTTTAAATGTTTTTGATAAACCTTTTATGGTGGCAGAGCAAGAATTACATATTACCACCAGTATTGGAATTTCTATTTTTCCTTTTATTGAAGGTGAAACCCAAGCCTTATTAAAAACGGCGGATATCGCCATGTATGAAGCTAAAAAACAAGGTCGTAATCGGTATTGTGTTTATGATATTAGCTTTGATTCTCAAGCCACTAAAAAATTAGTTTTAGAAACAGACTTGCATTCTGCTTTAGATAATAGGCAGTTTGAATTATGGTATCAACCTCAATATAACCCAACAGGGGATAAAATTATTGGTGTTGAGGCATTAATTCGTTGGCGTCATCCAGAACGAGGATTAATTAGCCCCATTGAATTTATTCCTGCTTTAGAAGAAACAGGTTTAATTGGGGCCGTAGGAACTTGGATATTACAAACGGCTTGTTTTGATATTCAGGAGTTGCGGGATCAGGGACTGGAAATAGGACGGGTGGCGGTTAATTTATCCCCGATTCAATTTAATTCACCATTATTATCAGATTGCATTCAAGAGGCTTTATTAGAGAGCCAATTACCGCCAGAAGTTTTAGAATTAGAAATCACAGAAGGCAGTTTAATGAAAAATCAAGAAAATGCGATTTCAATGCTGGAACAATTAAAAGAATTAGGCATTAAAATGGCGATTGATGATTTTGGTACAGGTTATTCCTCCTTGTCTTATTTAAAACAATTTCCTCTTGATGCGCTTAAAATCGATCAATCTTTTGTTAAAAACTTACCCAATAATGAAGATGATAAAGGCATTGTTCGGGCGATTATTGCGTTATCAAAGAGTTTGGGCTTGCGTATTATTAGCGAAGGCATTGAAAATGCCGAAAGTTTGGCATTTTTAGCTGCAGAAGGCAGTGATGAAATGCAAGGTTATTATTTAAGCCGTCCCATTCCAAAAAATGAATTAGCGTTGTTACTAAAAAAAGTAAATGGTTAAATAGGAACAATTCCCGCTTTTTTTGAGGACTTTAGCCTATGGCTTTTAAATTGGATTTATTTATAATTAACTCCATCGAAACAATAAAATAAAAATTTTAACTTTTTAGGAAATAATCTCATGAAAAAAATCATTATCTCAACTCTAACTGCTTTGGCTTTAACTACTTCTGCGGCGTCTTTCGCTTCGGTTACTAATGAAGAAGCTTCTTATCTTTTCGGAACTCAAGAAGTTGTTGAAATGCAAGTTATGTCTAACACTGAAATGCAAAATACGGAAGGTCAATTATTTGGTATTACTTTTGAAGCAATGGGTTCTTATGTTGATCAAGCCATTGTGGTTATCAAACCTGTTATTGCAGCAATCAAACCTATTTTAGGTAAAGCAGTTCCACATCTTAGCGCTGCTTTTATTGCAGTTAAAGAGGCGGCTCTTAAAGCCAGTGCCATTACATTAGCCACTGTTTTATCTGGTTTATAAGTTCACATTATGATTGCTTTTGAAAAACGGTTAAAACACAGCTTACGCAGTTTTGATTATTTTCTTGAGCAATACAATTAAAGACTCCAACCCCTGCTTCATCTTGTAAAACCTGATTAATTTCAATTGTTAAAATACAATTTAATGAAAAAGTAGGTTGGGTTGATTTAAAACGTCGAATTCCCAATAAATATCCATTCTCAATTTTTTTTCCCTCTTTTAAACGACTAATTCCTGACCAAGCACTAATCGCTTGCGCCATATATTCACTGATGACCCAAGCGGGCAATTCTTTTTGTTGATTTAAAAAATAACTGTTTGACGTTATTTTGACTTCCGCAATTAAACTGGTTTCAGCATAACTAATAATTTTATCAATTAAAATCATTCGTTTAGAATGCGGTAAAATGGTGCTTAATTTAAATTCAGATGACATAGGGAAGGCTTTTTATCAATGGTTTTAATTTTAATTTCATAATTTGCTTGATAATGTTTTATTTTAATGGTTTTATCCACAATCACAAATTCCATTAATTTAAGATTATTTTCAAATAATTGGCGTTTTTCAACGGTTTTATTTTTATTAATGATTAATTTAGCCGAATTTAAAGCTTGATTAATGATATTTTCAGAACAAAGACTTAATTGAAAATCAGCTAATAACCGACGTGGATCTAATTGGCTTGTTACTTTTTCTAATCCTGTAAATTCAATTTCTTGCCCTTGCATGATTATTTTAAATAAAGTCACCCCTAAATTAGAAATCCCAATAAAAATTAATTTATTTTGTTTGGGTTGTATTTCAATTTGAGTAATAAAATTAAAGGGTTTATTTTGATAAATGGCATTGACTGTTTGGGTCATACTTATTTGATTGGCGGAAAATAAAGCAGGTTCTAATAAATTAAAGGTGGCTTTTTTACCGATTTTAACCGGATTTTCTTTTTTATTAAAATGCCCTTGTTTAATAAAATAATTTGCTTGTTCAATCACCTGTTTAAAATTCATAATAAAAGTATGAGAATGAGGCACAATAATATGATCTGTCATTTCAAATAATTTGGTTTCTTCAATACTGACAACGCCATCATCATTACCCTTTAATAAATAAGAAACAAAGGGAATCCAACTGCGATTGCCTGCAATAATCCCAACTTCAAAATTAATGGGTTTTAATTGGGGAATAATACTTTGAGTTGTCGTGGTTAATTGTTGTCCAGCCGTTCCAGTAAACCATTTAAATAAAAAAATATTTCTTAATTTTGTTGCCATTTCACTGCCTTGATTGGGCGGAGCCAACATAACAATACGAGAACCTAGGGGTAATTGATGATTTTGTAAATATTGGCGCAGTAATATTCCGCCTAAAGAATGTGTAATAAAATGAATTTTAGAGGTATTTTGACATTGCTTAACCGCCTTGCCAATATATTGTTCCGCTAATTGTTCAATATTTAAACGACTAGAAGGATAACCTTGATTAATCACTTGATAAGATTGTTTTTTAAAATAATGTTCAAGTTGCCACATCGAACTTTTTAAACGCCCTAAACCATGTAACAGTACAATACATTCGGTGTTCGATTGTTCCGACATTTTTTTAACTCCTTGCTCACAAGCAATTAATTGACTTAAAACTAAAACAATCAATCCTTGTTTTAAATATTTAATTTTTAGGATATTTTTTAATAGAGACATCTTATTTTAGATAAGGAATTTCAATAAATATAGAATCACGCTATTCTAAATTAAGCGTTAAAAACTAGCAAAATAAAATAAATTAATCTATAATTTCGCCCCTATTAAATGTTTTAATTAATTTTAAGGAGCGTTGCGACAAGTTTTCTTGCCAGGCTTAAAATTAATCTATTTTTACAACGGCGCTCACATCATATATAAACTAGGAGTTTTCCAATGTCTGATGTGAGTCGTACAAATTCCCACAAAAAAGATTTTATTTTTACTTCTGAATCCGTTTCAGAAGGACATCCCGATAAAGTCGCTGATCAAATTTCAGATGCTATTTTAGATGCTTTATTAACCAAAGATCCCAAATCTCGCGTTGCTTGTGAAACCTTAATTAAAACGGGAATGGTGGTACTTGCGGGTGAAATTACCACGGATGCTTGGGTGGATACCGAAAATGTGGTGCGGGATGTGGTTCGTGATATTGGTTATAACCATTGTGATATGGGTTTTGATGCGGATACTTGCGCAGTTATTTCAGCGATTGGCAAACAATCTCAAGATATTGCGCAAGGCGTTGATGAATTTGATGATCATGAACAAGGCGCGGGCGATCAAGGTTTAATGTTTGGTTATGCTTGTAATGAAACCGATGTTTTAATGCCTGCCCCGATTACTTATGCCCATCGCCTTGTACAACGCCAAGCCGAAGTCCGTAAAAGTGGTTTATTACCTTGGTTACGTCCTGATGCAAAAAGCCAAGTGACTTTCCGTTATGCCGAAGGCAAACCTGTTGCCATTGATGCGGTCGTACTTTCAACTCAACATTCTCCTGATATTAGTGATGCTGATTTACGTGATGGCGTATTAAATGAAATTATTAAACCTGTATTACCTCAAGAATGGTTAAATGCAGATACTAAATACTTGATTAATCCAACAGGACGTTTTGTGATTGGTGGACCTGTGGGCGATTGCGGTTTAACAGGACGAAAAATTATTGTTGATACTTATGGCGGTATGGCGCGTCATGGTGGCGGCGCTTTTTCAGGTAAAGATCCTTCTAAAGTAGATCGTTCGGCAGCTTATGCGGGACGTTATGTGGCAAAAAATATTGTTGCGGCAGGACTTGCCGAACGTTGTGAAATCCAAATTTCTTATGCCATTGGTGTTGCTGAACCAACTTCTATTTCAATAGAAACTTTTGGTACAGGTAAAATTTCCGATGATAAAATGGTTGAATTAGTCCGTGAAAATTTTGATTTACGTCCTAAAGGATTGATTGCCATGCTTGATTTAATTCGTCCTATTTATCGTCAAACTGCTAGTTATGGTCATTTTGGACGGATAGGCGAAGACTTTACTTGGGAAAAAACAGATAAAGCAACGATTTTAGCAAAAGCAGCGGGGCTGTAAATTTAAATTTTTTGATGGGTGAGTCCAAAAAAGATGACTCACCTCCTCTCCCACCTTATTATTTTAAAATACAAAAAAAAGGGCTTTGGCTGTGGTTTGGCTCGGATGATTACCATCAAGACTATAAAGATAATTTAACATTGGAATTATTAAAAACCACTTATCGTCTAAAAGAACAAACCCATGCCCGAGAATATCAGCTTGCCAAACAAGCCATGGAAGGTCTTGAGATTGATTTACCTTTAACCTTATATCAAGCACAAAATCAAACAGAATATAATGCGGCTTTAATTTATTTTGAAGATGAAATTGCTGTTTTAATTGCGGGAAATTTATTTGAATTATTGGATGATCAAGAATTATTAGCTGTTTTTGCCCATGAACTGGCTCATCACAAATTATATTTTAGTCAAAATAATGATTTTTTTCGTGCCAGTCGAATATTGGAATGGGTGAAGAACAAGAAGATTATAATCAAGCTTGGACTGAAACCGCCCGCCGTTACCGCCTATTTACTGAAATTTATGCTGATAAAGGCGGGTTTTTAGTCACTAAAAAGACTGAGGCGGGGATTTCAGGGTTAATTAAAGTGACCACAGGATTAAAAAAAGTCGATGCCAAGGCTTATTTAGAACAGACACGTAAGAGTCCCTACTTTTGCGAAAGCTCATTTTGGGCATCCCAGCCCAAGTTCGCGGCAAAAGCTTAACGGGACTAATTATAATCTTCGATGCCCCGATTCGTCCTGCGTCCGTGACGTCTTCGT
>Ga0256847_1001541_pt1 | contig 11483 bp, 11 predicted proteins | sample TeddybearmetaG_FD_189099 | JGI IMG/M metagenome (GOLD analysis project Ga0256847, IMG submission 189099) | Hydrothermal vent microbial communities from East Pacific Rise, Pacific Ocean - Teddybear | ecosystem: Environmental > Aquatic > Marine > Hydrothermal vents | place: Pacific Ocean: East... | reverse complement strand
GCGATAATTTTGTTCCAGCTTGATAATTTGTAAATCACCAAAATCATGTTGAAGTTGATGAATATTTTGTGGATTCGCACCACGCCAGGCGTAAATTGATTGATCATCATCGCCCACTACGGTAAGCCTTTGTCTATGTTGGCACAACAGGCGAATCATTTCATATTGGCTATGGTTGGTGTCCTGATATTCATCGACCAGTAAATAATGGATACGGTCCTGCCATTTGTTCAATACTTCTTGATTGGCACGAAACAATACCACCGGCAGCATGATCAGGTCGTCAAAATCCATCGCATTACAGGCCAGTAATTGTTGCTGATAAACGGCGTAGATTTTGGCATGATGCTGTAAAACCGGGGTGTCTGCCTGTGCCATCGCCAGATCAGGATTGAGAAAATCATTTTTCCAGCGGCTAATTTGATATTGCGTTTGTTTGATCAACTCAGCCTCTGGGTCTGTTTTGTGTTGCAGCTCGGTTAAGGTGGCTTCAACATCTTTGCCATCAAAAATACTGAACCCCTTGCGATAACCCAGTTGAAAATAATCCTGCTGCAGAATATTGAGACCCAACGTGTGGAAAGTGGTTATTTTAAGCCCCCTGGATTCATTTTTGCCGAGCAAAGAGCTAGCGCGTAGTTTCATCTCACGGGCAGCTTTGTTAGTGAAAGTAACCGCACGGATGCGTTTTGATTCGTAACCAGCCTGGTGGATCAGGTGAGCAATTTTTTGTGTGATCACACGAGTCTTACCGCTACCGGCACCGGCCAGCACGAGGCAGGGGCGGTCGATGCACAATATCGCGTCTTGTTGGGGTTGATTAAAGTGTTGCAGGTTCATTGGCAATATTCTATCTTGCCCGGATCAAAAAGTGTTTTCTCCAAACGAGATATTGCCATTCAAAATTTAATCATAAATAACCTGGGCTGGCTGCAGGGAGTAGAGCGTATTGACTCACCCAATTTTTCAGTAAGGCAAGAAAGCACGACAATTGAACTGATCATCATCCATAGTATCAGTTTGCCGCCAGCACAATTTGGTGGTGGGTTTATTCAACAGTTGTTTTGCAATCAACTTGATCCAAACGAACATGACTATTTTGCTGAGATTTCTCAGATGAAAGTGTCAGCGCATTTTTTAATTGATCGATCTGGACAGGTCACTCAATTTGTCTCCTGCCTGGATAAAGCCTGGCATGCTGGAGAATCGAACTGGCATGGTCGCAAAAATTGTAACGAGTTTTCGCTCGGTATTGAGTTAGAAGGCACCGATGAAATAGCTTATACCGAGGTTCAATATCAGCAATTGGCAGATTTAATCTACTTGTTGCAGCAGCACTACTCAGACATTAAATATGATGCTTTATGTGGGCACTGTGATATATCACCCGGACGGAAGACTGATCCGGGAGGTTTTTTTGACTGGACCAAATTACGATCTTTATTGAAGGATTACTAGTCTGCCATGTATTCACAAATTTGAGTTAGAATGCAAAAAAAATAACGGCACATAAAACATGACCATCTTTCTAAGTATCTTAATCGCATTGCTGATCGAGCGAGTTTTTGATCAGCTCAAAACCATGCGCGGTTTTAACTGGCTTGCCAGATACACTCACTGGATGACCGAGGTATTGCATATTGATCGGTTAGGTAGCTGGATGGCTTTTGCTTTGCTCTTTGTTCCGCTTTTGATTGCGACCTGGATGCTGGATGGTATTTTTGATAATGCCCTGTTCGGTTTGTTTGAACTTGGCTTTAATGTTTTGGTTGTGTTTGCCTGTCTGGGTCCGAAGGATCTGGATCAACAGATTGATTTTTATATCGATGCGGTAGAAACAGGTTCTGATTCAGAAAAAATAAATGCCGCGAAACGTATCGCTGGTGACAATGTCGCTGCTGATCTGGTTGATGATTTGGCCGAGCAGGTGACCCAGGTTTCAAAAGCTATTTTTGTCGAAGCCAACCGTCGTCTGTTTGCCATGATCTTCTGGTTTCTGATTATGGGGCCGGTGGGCGCAGTTGCTTATCGTTTATTCGAGCAATTTGTCAATCCGCAGCAAAGTGATGAAGGTCTCAAGGCTGTGAAGTCTAAAACTCGTCAACTGATCGCCTGGTTAGACTGGTTGCCGGTACATTTAACTTTGTTTGCCTACATGGTCAGCGGTAACTTTGATGCAGGAATGCAAAGCTTTCGCAAACTCGACAAAACAGCAGCTGACATGACTGAGGAAAATGCTGAAATGTTGCGCCAGGTTGGATTCTCATCGATTCAGGTTGACACTATTGATAGCAACATAGCAGCCGTTGACTGCATTAGAAAGTCTCGTGGACTTGTGTTGCGCACACTGATTGTCTGGGTGTTTTTCGCTTTGATGTTCGCCTTGTTGCAATGAAATTAAAAACCTGGCAGGGCGCACATTATTATCAAAGGGTCAGACTCGATGATTTAAGCAATTCCAGGTTAAATGAAGCTTTCTACGAATCATCGAGTCTGACCCCTTGATAGTAATAGAGTAGCAAATGGATTTCTCAATTCTACATTTACTATTGCTGGTAGTGACCGGATTTGCAGCAGGCATTATCAATACTCTCGCAGGCGGCGGTTCCAATCTGACGTTACCCGCCCTGATGCTGATGGGCATGCCGCCTGAGGTAGCCAACGCCAGTAATCGAGTTGGCGTATTGTTACAGTCTCTGGTTGGTGCCTGGGGTTACCGAAAACATGGTCGGTTAGAAACGGATGACCTGGGACCGATATTTATCCCACTGGTTATCGGTGGCTTAATAGGCGCAATGTTGGCAACTTATGCGCCATCCTCACTACTGAAACCAATGCTTTTAGGAACAATGTTGGCTATGACAATCATAATGCTTGTTAGACCTTCAGTGATCTTTGTTGAACCTGGTACGCAAGCTAAAAAGACCCGAGATACGCCATCATCATGGATTGCTCTTGGTTTTGCCGGCCTCTATGGCGGATTTGTTCATGCCGGTGTTGGTTTTGTATTGATCACCGCATTAGCGGGAACTTTGCGCTATGATCTATTGCGTGCGAATGCTCTGAAACTGGTTTGCTCGCTGGCTTTTATATCGGTTTCACTGCTGGTTTTTGTGATTCGAGACCAGGTATTATGGGTGCCTGCACTAATCCTTTCTGTCGGGTTTATCATCGGTGCTCATATCGCAGTGATCTATTCGATCCGTGCCAAACCCCAAACGCTCAAATGGTTTTTGTTTGCAATGACTTTGGTCGGTTGTACGGCAGCGATGGTTTTTTAGTTTTCAAGGGGTCAGACTCGATGATAAATAATACTTCTCTCTACCCGCAAGTGCGATTTTTTGATTATCATCGAGTCTGACCCCTTGAAAAATAAAATCACCCAACTCGCCAACCAACTGATGCAAAAAAAATGGAGGATTTGCACAGCCGAATCCTGTACCGGAGGCCTGATCGCCAAGTCTTTTACCGATCTGGCGGGCAGTTCAGATTGGTTTGAACGCGGCTTTGTAACTTACAGTAATCAAGCCAAGATCGATATGCTGGGTGTAGGCGAAAAAACTCTGGCTGAGTTCGGCGCAGTGAGTGAGCAGGTGGCTTCGCAAATGGTGGCAGGTGCGCTTCAACACAGTAACGCTCAGATAGCTGTAGCGGTGACTGGTATCGCTGGGCCAGGCGGTGGCTCGCCAGTAAAGCCAGTCGGTACAGTCTGGATAGGTTATGCGTTTGGTACCGAGTTGATCACTGAATTAAAGGTCTATAGCGGTGATCGAGAGGAAATTCGTCAGCTTATCTGTCAGCGAGCTATAGATCAGTTACTGCTATTAACGGCGTAGATTTGTTAGCAAATTCAAATAAGAAGTAACTGTGATTTCACCATATGTGATTTAAATATTTATGGTGATGATTTGACTCCCAATCCAATTATGACCAACTGCCTACTGTACGATTTATTGATGCAGATCATCGCCATTAATTATGTCGCTAATAAAATGAACGCCTTGTCATTTCTTATGCTGTCTAAGAAATGTGAAATTTAAACAGGTGGCTTATGCAAGATCTACAGTATTTCAAACAAAAATTATTTAACCTGAAAGATGAAATAACGATACGAATTAATGCGATTGATAAAGATATTAGACATGAAGATCTGTCAGCTGACTGGACAGAGCAGGCTTCTGAACGAGAGAACGATGAGATTCTCGAGTCTCTAGGCAACGCTTCGGAAAAAGAACTGGAAATGATCAATAACGCGCTAAACCGAATTGACCTGGGTATTTATTTTTCGTGCCAGTCCTGTGGAGAAAAAATTCCTACTGCGCGGCTGGATTCATTACCCTTTACAAGTTACTGCGTAAGCTGTGCAGAAGAACTTACCTAATTATTACTGTGGATATACTGGAGAAAACCTTCAATGCTGAATGAAAAGCACGACTTGATACGTGAATTACCTGAACATCGAGACAAAATTCATCATTTAAAAATGCATAATAAACATTTTGCAAAACTGTTTGATGAATACCATGAAGTCGATCATGAAGTTCATCGCATTGAGACTGGCGTTGAAACGACATCTGACTTATATCTTGATGGCAGGAAAAAGCAACGACTAATGCTGAAAGATGAACTGTTTCAAATTATAATTGCTGTCTGATAATTTAGATGCTATGTGATGGCGCGTGAAAACCGTTCCCCTTTCTCTATCCAGGTAATTTTTGTTACAAACCTGGATTGATTTATTCTCAATTAAGGTAGCGATACTGACACTCAGAATTGGCAGCGGTAATTTACCCGTTAGTCGATTCAACCTGCAATTCTCCCCTTTTAGGCTAAAGTAATTTCACTAGCGGCCGATATTATAATTATCGATTCCTAATTTTGCTGGAGAAACAGTATGTCACTCAATTTACATAGTCTGGCGTGGAAGTTCATTCTGCCGATTGTTGCGATTTCTATATTATCCATTATTACCGTTGCCATCGTGGTCAGTAAAAATTTTGAAAACCAAGTGACTGAGGATGTCATCTTTGCTGCTGAACAGACGGTTAACCAGTACAAGCAACTACGAAAATATTATGTTCAGAATGTGATCAAACCAGTACTGGCCAGTGGCGTGTTGAAACCGGGTATTGAACACCAGGGAAAGAATGACCTTGTGCCGTTACCAGCAACCATGATTCATGATTTGAGTGATCTAAGCAAGCAATCTAGCCATCAGATAAAGTTATATAGTGATTTTCCTTTTCCCAATAGATCGGCCAGAAAACTCGATGATTTCCAGCAGCGCGCCTGGCGCTTTTTAAACGAAAACCCTAATGGAAAATTGGTGGAGCGACAGTTGATCAATGGTCAGCAGGTGGTCCGAGTTGCGATTGCAGATCAAATGGTTGCCGATGCCTGCGTGCAATGTCATAACAGTCATCTGCAAACACCAAAAAATGACTGGAAAATGGGTGATGTTCGCGGTGTACTTGAGATCCAGTCTGCAATTGGCGAATCGCTTTCTATTGCCAGGTCGGCTTCAATTGAGATTCTTGCAGTGATGATTTTAGCATCGATCATCAGCATTATTATCTTGCTGGTAACATTCAGAAAACTCATCAGCAAACGTATTAACTCTATGGAGCAACTGGCCCAGTCAGCAGGCGAAAATGGCGACCTGACAGTACAGTTTGATGATTCGGGTAAGGATGAAATTAATCAGATTGCCCGTAGCTTCAACAGTTTTATCACCAAAGTTCATAGCATGATAGGCACCATGTCGGATAGCTCCGAACAAGTTCGATCTATGGCACAACAAATACAGGATGCTACCCAGGTTTCATCCAGCAGCGTTTCTCAGCAACAGGTCAGCACTGAACAAGTCGCCAGTGCAATGAACCAGCTCAGCGTATCGGTGCGTAACGTGGCAGGAAATGCAGGAAATGCCGAAGTTGCAGCCAGAGCTGCACATGATACTACAGAGCAGGGCAGGCAAACTGTGGAAGAAACCATGTCTGCAATTCGTCAACTGGAAAAAAAGATAGAGATTACAGCCGAGGCTATTCGGTCACTGGAAACTGAGAGCAGTAACATCGGAACGGTGCTGGATGTGATAAAAGGTATTGCAGAACAAACCAATCTGCTTGCGTTGAATGCGGCAATCGAAGCTGCCCGCGCGGGTGAGCAGGGTCGCGGTTTTGCAGTGGTCGCAGACGAGGTGCGCTCTCTGGCCAGCCGCACCCAGGAATCTACTGAAGAGATCCAAAGCATGATCGAACGTTTGCAAGCCGGTTCTAGTAAAGCGGTCAGGTCTATCGAGGATGGTAAGGAAAATGCGCAACTTTGTTTAGATCAATCAGCCGTTGCTGGTGATGCTCTGAAATCTATTGCCAAAGCTGTTGAAGAAATTAATGAGCTCAGTGCCAGCATTGCACATGCCAACCGCGAACAGGCAATCGTTGTCGCTGACGTTGAGCAACAGGTCACTGAGATTGCGTCGGTTGCATTTAATGCCGCTGACGCGGCAAAAGAGTCAGCGCAAAGAAGTCAGGCAATGGGTGGTGTGGCTGATAATATGTCGTCTCAGATTGGGCAGTTTAAGTTGTAGTTTTATTTCAAGTTATGCGGATAGTTGATTTTTGTTTTGTTTCACGCACCTTGGCTTTTTGTGTTCCGTAGTTACTAATAATCTCGTGCACTTGCTCCATATATTAACGACGGAATAAAAGCGGATAAAGTGTGTGAAAAATTAAACAATTAAAGCAATTGCAAATTCTTGATAAAACGAAAATCCCTGGAATTGTAAGTCAATAGATCAAGTTTTTTGTCTATTGCTGTTGCTGCTATCAATGCATCGGGAATATCCAGATTATGGCTTTTAGCATTTGAGGTAACGAGTTTTAAGGCGATTGCCGAAATATTGGCATTTAGGGGAATAAGGTCAAATTTAGTAATAAATTGCTCTAACCTGGATACTTCCTGTTTATTTCGTGCACCGTAGATCAGTTCCATGGCAGTAATTGAGGATATTGCCAGCGGTGTTTTAACTGTAGAAAGCTGACTAATTGTTTTCGGGTTATTTTTAAGAACTTCAATCAGGATATTGGTATCCAATATGGTCATTTCCAGGCCTTTTCGCGAATACTCTTCTGGTTGGTATCATAATCTTGCCACATACCGGCAAAATCTGAAAAATCGATAGACTGTCCCTTTTGATTTTGTTGTTTAAGTTCAGCTTCCATTGTCGCTCGAATATAAGCTGAGATTGATAGATTCATATTGCCAGCTTTTTGTTTTATCGCTTCAAATAATCCCTCTTCAAAATAGATTTGTGTTCGATGCATGGTGTATACCCTGTTTAAAATGTACATTACCATTGTACATTACTTTAAGGACTTACTCGACTCAAATCTTCCAGCGACCATCTAGGCAAAACATCAAAAACCCCTTCATCAACCTGGCCGGCAGCCATCCTTAACCCGCCAGCATAGGCAATCATGGCGCCATTGTCGGTACAATATTCGATTGCCGGGAAATATATCTGCCCGTGCGATTCTTTTACCATTTGCGACAATACTTTTCTCAGCTGCAAATTAGCCCCTACGCCACCTGCAATAACGAGGGATTTATACCCCGTTTGCTGTAAAGCTCGTTTGCATTTTATGCGCAGGGTATCGACTACTGCATGCTGGAAGGCATGGGCGATCTCAGCTTTGTCAGAATCATTGATTGTCGTATATTTTTCAACGGTATTCAGTGCAAAGGTTTTCAGGCCGCTAAAGCTGAAGTCAAGGCCCGGCCGATTGACCATAGGACGAGGAAAAACCAGCTTGCTTTGTTCGATGCTATCTGCAAGTTGCGCCAGCTCGGGGCCACCAGGATAGGGCAGCCCTAACAGCTTGGCAGTTTTATCGAAGGCTTCTCCCACGGCATCATCCAGAGATTCGCCAAGAATGCGATAGTCTCCTAGCGACCTGACATCAACCAGCATGGTATGGCCTCCAGATACCAGCAAAGCGACAAAAGGCAACTCTGGTTTTTGATTGGATAGCATTGGTGCCAGTAAATGGCCTTCCATGTGGTGTATTCCTAGCACTGGTTTTTGCATGGCCCAGCCCAATCCACGAGCATAACTTGCTGCAACCATCAGAGCACCGACTAGCCCAGGTCCACGTGTATAGGCGATGCCATCTATCAATTTTAAGCCACCAATTTCGTCGGTTACTTCTCGTACCAGCGGTGCCATTTTCACCACGTGATCACGCGAAGCCAGTTCGGGTACGACGCCGCCATACTCACGATGTTGTTCAATCTGAGAGTAAAGTCGTTGTGACATCTGACCGGTTTCAGTGTCAAATACGGCAACACCCGTTTCATCGCAGGAGCTTTCGAGGCCCAATATCTTCATTTTTTATTAAATTTAACCGTGAATGTTGAGGAATATGTCGGGAAATAATTGATATTTCAACAGGCGTCCATATAATTGTCCGCCTCTTGAAGCGGTGCAGGTATTTTCCAGCGCCTTTCTTAAACCAAACAGATGATCTAATATGCCATCAGTCAGAGTCAAGGACAACGAACCATTTGATTACGCTTTGCGTCGATTCAAGCGTTCCTGCGAAAAAGCAGGCGTGTTAACCGAATCTCGTCGCAGACAAACTTACGAAAAACCCACTGCCGTGCGTAAACGCAAAGCTGCGGCGGCGGTTAAGCGCAACTTCAAGCGAATTTCTAAAGATTTCGGCAGAAGAAGACGCCTTTACTAGACCGCTCGAATGTTGAGCGCATAAAATGCCGAGCACACAAAAAGATAAACTAACCAGCGATATGAAAAGCGCCATGAAAAGTGGCGAGAAAAAGCTGCTGGGTGTGATCAGGTTAATGCTGGCAGCAATCAAGCAAATTGAGGTCGATGAACGCATTGAACTGGATGATGATCGTATCATCGTTGTGCTCGACAAAATGGCCAAACAACGCCGGGAATCGATTGATCAATTTGCCAAAGCCAATCGACAGGATTTAATCGATATCGAACAAGCTGAGTTAAAAATTATTCAGCAATATTTACCCCAACCGTTAACTGAGGACGAGATCAATAATTTGATCGAACAAGCAATGTCACAGTCTGGTGCCAGCAGCATCAGGGAAATGGGCAAGGTGATGGGCATTCTCAAACCTCAATTGCAGGGTCGTGCCGATATGGGCAAGGTCAGTGGACTGATTAAAACGCGACTTAGTGCCGTTTAGGCGTCACATTCTAAAATGTCCAGCCCTTTCCAGTTTCTCGATGTCCAGCGTGGCGACCCTGATAAAAAAGCTGTCCATCAACGAGTTTCTGAATTTACAGAAATATATACCGACTTTAATACCCGTGATGCTGTTGCGCAATCAGAGCGATGCATCGAATGTGGTAATCCCTACTGTGAATGGAAATGCCCAGTCCATAATTATATCCCGGACTGGCTCAAGCTGGTTGCAGAGGGAAATCTGGATGAAGCCGTTGAACTGGCGCATAAAACCAATTCGCTGCCCGAAATGTGCGGACGGGTTTGCCCGCAAGATAGGCTTTGTGAGGGTGCTTGCACGCTGAATACCGGATTTGGTGCCGTCACCATTGGCGCGGTTGAAAAATATATAACCGATGTTGCCTTTGCCAAAGGCTGGCAACCGGATTTATCCCATGTGGTTGATAGCGGTAAAAAAGTAGCTATTGTTGGCGCTGGACCTGCTGGAATCGGCTGTGCCGATATCCTGATACGCAATGGTGTTAATCCAGTTGTATTCGATAATCAGGCTCAAATTGGTGGCCTGCTCACTTTCGGTATTCCGCCGTTCAAACTTGAAAAAGAAGTGGTCAGTCAGCGCCGGGATATTCTGGAAAAGATGGGCATTAAATTTCGTCTCAATACTGAAATCGGTAAGGATATCGAGATGCAGCAACTGGTCGATGAATATGATGCCGTATTCCTCGGCATGGGTACTTACAAGTATATGAAGGGCGGTTTTCCCGGTGAAGATAAAACCGGTGTGTTCGAGGCTTTACCTTATTTGGTCGCCAATATTCATCACCAGATAGATTTCAATACTAAAGATAAACCGGATTTTATCGATCTCGCGGGCAAAAATGTCGTGGTACTCGGCGGTGGCGATACAGCGATGGATTGCAATCGTACCGCGATTCGACAGGGTGCCAAATCGGTCACCTGTGTCTACCGTCGCGATGAAGCCAACATGCCTGGCTCAGTCCGCGAAGTGACCAACGCTAAAGAAGAAGGTGTCATTTTTCAATTTAATCGCCAACCTGTCGAAGTGGTGGGCAAAAAAAGGGTGAAAGGCATTAAAGTAGTGACTACTGAATTGGGCGAGCCAGACGAGCGTGGTAGAAGGCGTCCGATCATTGTTGAAGGTTCTGAACAGATCATCACTGCCGATGTCATACTGGTTGCATTTGGTTTTCAGCCAAATCCGGCAGACTGGTTTTCTGAGTATAATATTGATACCGATGATCGTGGCCGTGTTAAAGCGCAAGAACATAGCGAGTTTTCTTTTCAAACCGCGAATCCAAAAGTATTTGCCGGCGGTGATATGGTTAGAGGATCTGACCTGATAGTGACCGCAATCTACGAGGGTAGAACTGCTGCTGAAGGCATTCTAGATTATCTCGACATCTAACTCCCTAATCCACACACAGAAACACGATGCAAGCACAAATCTTTGAAAAATCTATCATTTTAAAATATTTCGCCGAACCTATGGGTGCGGCTACATATTTAATATGTTTATAAAAGCTCTATATTCTCCAAATACTTGCACTATCAATCACATTTCTATGTGTGGATTAGGGTAATAACAAAAGGACATCTTCATGAGTTTTCCACCACTAAAAAATGACAGGCTGATCAAGGCACTATTACGACAGGAAACGGACACCACTCCGGTCTGGATTATGCGCCAGGCTGGTCGATACCTGCCAGAATATCGCGCTATACGAAAGCAGGCTGGCAGCTTTCTTGACTTGTGCAAGAACCCTGAACTGGCCTGCGAAGTCACTATGCAGCCATTGCGCCGTTTTGATCTTGATGCGGCGATATTATTTTCCGATATTCTGACCATTCCCGACGCTATGGGGTTGGGACTTTATTTTGCAGAAGGTGAAGGTCCTAAATTCGAGCGTCCAATTAGAACACAGGCTGATATCGATCAGCTGTTTGTGCCTGACCCTTCTGAACAGCTCAGTTACGTTACTGATGCGGTGACTCTGATTCGCCATGAGCTGGATGGAAAAGTGCCTTTGATCGGTTTTAGCGGTAGCCCATGGACGCTGGCGACTTATATGATTGAAGGAGCCAGTTCAAAAGATTATCGTTTCACAAAAGAGATGTTGTATGACAAACCAGCAGCATTGCATCAGCTGCTTGATACTGTCGCTAAATCTGTGGTGGCCTACCTGAATGCTCAGATTGGGGCAGGTGCTCAAGCGCTGATGATATTCGATACCTGGG
>Ga0256847_1001540_pt1 | contig 11505 bp, 11 predicted proteins | sample TeddybearmetaG_FD_189099 | JGI IMG/M metagenome (GOLD analysis project Ga0256847, IMG submission 189099) | Hydrothermal vent microbial communities from East Pacific Rise, Pacific Ocean - Teddybear | ecosystem: Environmental > Aquatic > Marine > Hydrothermal vents | place: Pacific Ocean: East... | reverse complement strand
CTCAACAACTCCGGCTAAATGAACTCCGGCCAGACAACTTAGGTAGGGCCAGCAGCCCTACTCTCGGTCCAGGCCATAGGATTTTGCAATTAATTCAATAGGGTGAGGCGTGGTCTCAGGGATATTCTCAGCCCCTTCCAACTCCATCACCTGCTTTAGATGCTTGGCGGCCAGAGGGCACTCCGACACCAGATAAGCATTGCCGTTTCGCTTGGCTGCGCGACCGGCATTCTTACCGACCTTCAAGGCATGATCATGGGTCTCCTTCATGATCCCGAACGTGCCACCATGGCCCGAGCACCGCTCGATAACATCCACCTTGGTGTCCGGCAGCAGTTTGAGTATTTCCGCCCCCTTCTGCCCCATATTCTGGGCGCGGGCGTGGCAGGCCAGATGCACAGTCACCCCGCCATCGATCGGGGTCAGCCCCTCGCTGAGCCCTTCTTTCTTGGCAATGTCCACAACATATTCATCAATATCATACGTGGCGTCGGATAGTCGTTTCAGATCCCCATCATCCGGTAAGATCAACGGCCACTCAAACTTGAACATCAGGCCGCATGAGGCTGTAAGGGTAATGATGTCATACCCCTTGTCTACATAGGGCATCAGCGCCGTTTTAACCTTTGCACTCTGTTCGGCCACCTTATCGAGCGCCCCCTGCTCCAGATAAGGCATGCCGCAACAAGCGGGGTAAACAACTTCTGTTTCCACACCATTCTTGGCAAGCACGGCCAGGGCTGCGCGCCCGGTCTCCGTGGTGTTGAAATTGACAAAACAGGTGGCGTAAATCACAGCTTTGCGCTTACCGAACGCCGGGGCGTTCCTGTTCACCTGAACAGGGTTGGCGGCTGCTTGCTTGGTAAAGGGTTGCTTTGCATATGTTGGAAGGTCAACTCGGCGGTCAATCCCCGCCACTTTTTCCATCATCGGGCGGGTTAAGCCATTGTCGGTTTTCGATCCCCAATTGGCCAGCCCCGACACTTTGGTCAGTAGCTTACCATTGCGATCGGTCTTGGTGAGTTGCTCCACCGTTCTGTTCTTGAAACCCGCTTTTCGTTCGGCTGCCCGGTAACGCAACATGAGATGAGGAAAATCGAGATTAAACTCATGGGGTGGCACATAGGGACATTTGGTCATGAAACAGAGGTCGCAAAGCGTGCACAAATCAACGACGGTTTTATAATCGGTTTTGGCATCGATCCCATCGACCTCGCCAGTTTCAGACTCATCGATCAAATCAAAAAGAGTGGGAAAAGAATCACATAAATTAAAGCACCGACGGCAGCCATGGCAGATGTCAAAAACCCGCTCAAGCTCCTTTTCAATGGCATCCATGTCATAGAACGCCGGGTCCTGCCAGTTCAGGGGATGGCGTATTGGAGCACCAAGACTACCTTCTGACATGACCGTCCTCCTTTACAGTTTTCGGGCTACCGAAAACGGAGTGTTGTTTAAGAAATGGGGGTATCCACACACCGGCCAACTACTATTTAGCGGGGCCGGTGTGCGTAATGTAAGCGTGTTTGGTTGGCTTTAAGCGTCCATGCCATCCAGAGCTTTTTGGAAACGGCCTGCATGGCTTTTCTCTGCCTTTGCAAGGGTCTCGAACCAGTCTGCGATCTCATCGAAACCTTCATCGCGCGCGGTGCGTGCCATGCCCGGATACATGTCTGTGTATTCGTGAGTTTCTCCGACAATCGATGCTTTCAGGTTCAGATCAGTGCCGCCAATTGGCTCACCGGTTGCGGGATCCCCAACCTCTTCCATGAACTCCAGATGCCCATGCGCGTGGCCAGTCTCACCTTCTGCAGTGGACCGAAACACTGAGGCAACATCATTGTAACCCTCGATGTCGGCCTTCTGTGCAAAATACAAATAGCGGCGATTGGCCTGGCTTTCGCCGGCAAATGCTTCTTTGAGATTCTCCAGGGTTTTGGTGTTTACAAGTGACATTTAATCCTCCGTGATATGCCATTAGAACAGCTTATTTGCGATTTAGCGGTGTCATTGATCCGCTTAACCATAAGCTATCATGCATGCGATGCATGTCAATAATTTAGAATCACTCAAAGGAAGGATTTGACCTAATTATTGGCCTAATTTTTAGGTCTTGGGGGCGACCAACCGGACAATAACATCGATGCCTTTAATCACATGGCCGTCCGGCGCTGAGGGTAATCCACGGATTTCCACATCATCACCATCAATATCGACAAGCTCGCCCTTGTTCTCAATAAAGAAATGGTGGTGAGGACCCATATTCGTATCAAAGTAGGAGCGAGACGAATCTACAACCACCTCGCGAAGCAAATCGGCAGAAGTGAACTGGTGCAATGTGTTGTAAACGGTTGCCAGCGATACACGGATACCCTGTTCCTGCGCTTCAATATGCAGGCGCTCAGCAGTGATATGTCGGTTACCCTGAGAATAGAGAATACTGCTAAGGGCCAACCGCTGATTGGTCGGCCGTAAGCCTGCCTCACGAAGGCGCGTTTTCATCAATAAAATTTCGCGATCATCATACATCCATGCACCTGTCTACGTCAGTGTTTCCCGGTAGCCATACTCGAACTTACATTACCACCTTGACCCTTGTCGGCAAACATATCACCTGCTACCCCACATGGGAATATATAGGCTAGCACAAAAGTTTGGAACTATTCCAATCTATGGTTCTAAAATAGCCCATTGTTTCATATTTGCAAGGCTTAGCCTCACAATGTTCAATGGTAAGAGTATTTTACGGGCGGATATAAATGACAGAGCGTAAGTCAAGTTTCAAATATGATGATCTGATCGACTGTGCCCATGGCCGTCTGTTTGGCCCTGGCAATTGTCTGTTGCCCATGCCCCCCATGCTGATGATGGACCGGATTACCAAGATCACGGAAGACGGGGGTGCCCATGGCAAGGGCTATATCGAAGCGGAATATGAGATAAATCCCGATCGCTGGTTTTTTGACTGTCATTTTATCGGTGATCCGGTGATGCCGGGCTGTCTGGGTCTCGATGCACTTTGGCAGATGACTGGGTTTTTCCTTGGCTGGATGGGTGGGCCCGGTCGAGGCCGGGCGTTGGGACTTGGAGAATTGAAACTCCGGGGAATGGTCCTGCCAACGGCCAAGCTGGTAACCTATAAAATCGACATCAAACGCCTAATTATGCGCAGGCTGGTGATGGCGGTTGCGGATGGAACAGTTAATGTGGACGGTGAGCAAATTTTCACTGCAACAGATCTAAGAGTTGGCTTGTTTAAGCCTGAAGAAGAGGAAAGCTGATGAGGCGTGTTGTTGTCACTGGCATGGGCGTTGTGTCTTCAATCGGAAACAATGCTGACGAGGTTTTAACCTCCCTGAAAGAGGCCAAATCCGGCATAACCGAGGCCGATGACTATGTAGAGCTTGGGTTCCGCAGCCAGGTTCATGGCGCGCCAACCATCGATATTGCAGCCCATGTTGACCGCCGTGCGCGCCGGTTTATGGGCGATGGGGCCGCCTGGAATTATATTGCCATGGATCAAGCCATCGCAGATTCCGGGTTGGAAGAAGGCGATGTTGTGAATGAGCGAACTGGCCTGATCATGGGCTCCGGTGGCCCATCCACCAAATCGATTGTTGATGCGGCAGACACCACCCGTTCGAGAGGACCTAAGCGGGTCGGGCCTTTTGCCGTCCCAGCCGCTATGTGCTCCACCAATTCCGCCACGCTGGCCACTCCCTTCAAGATCAAGGGGATAAACTATTCTATCAGCTCCGCCTGTTCGACGTCGGTGCATTGCCTCGGCAATGCGATGGAGCAAATCCAATGGGGCAAGCAGGATGTGATGTTTGCGGGGGGCGGTGAGGAGTTGAACTGGCGACTGTCGGTTCTGTTTGATGCGATGGGCGCGATGTCGGCAGGTTATAATGACACGCCGGAGAAGGCCTCCCGGGCTTATGATAAAAACCGCGACGGCTTTGTGATCGCTGGAGGGGCGGGTGTTCTAGTCCTCGAAGAGCTTGATCACGCGAAAGCACGTGGTGCAAAAATCTATGCGGAAATCACCGGTTATGGCGCGACCTCCGATGGTCATGACATGGTGCAACCCTCAGGCGAAGGCGCGGTGCGGTGCATGCAACAGGCCCTCGCAACGGTGGACGGCAAGGTGGACTACATTAACCCCCACGCAACCTCCACCCCAATTGGCGATATCCGGGAAATTGAGGCGATCCGTGAGGTATTCGGTACGGACATCCCACCGATCTCGGGAACCAAATCTCTAACCGGGCATTCGATGGGGGCTGTGGGTGTTCAGGAAGCGATATATTCGCTGCTGATGATGGAGAATAAGTTCATCTGTGAAAGCGCCAATATCGAAGAGATCGACCCGGATTTTGCCGATATTCCCATAGTCCGCTCACGGATGGACAATGTGGAACTCAATACCATCCTGTCCAACAGCTTTGGCTTTGGCGGCACCAATGCGTGCATGGTCTTCCAGAAATATAACGGGTGAGGGGGAGATCGATATGACATCCACCTCACCGGCACTGATGGAGGGAAAACGCGGGCTTATTATGGGCGTTGCCAATGACCGCTCAATCGCCTGGGGCATTGCCAAGATGCTGGGGCAGCACGGAGCGGATTTGGCATTCACCTATCAGGGTGAAGCCTTTGGCCGACGGGTGCTGCCGCTTGCAGAGAGCGTTGGGTCCGATATGGTTCTTCCCTGTGATGTGGAGGATGCAGATAGTCTGGATGCAGTCTTCTCTGCACTCTCGGAAAAATGGGGCAAGATCGATTTTCTGGTCCACGCCATTGCCTATGCCGACAAGGAAGAACTGAAGGGCCGCTATGCCGACACCTCGCGGGAGAACTTCCGCAAGGCCCTGGATATCTCGTGCTATTCCTTCACCGATATCTGCCGCCGGGCGTCGGCTATTATGCCTGATGGCGGGTCTCTGGCGACGTTGACATTTTTTGGCTCAAACCGGGTGATCCCGAATTACAATGTTATGGGTGTGGCAAAAGCAGCCCTTGAGGCCAGCGTCCGCTATCTCGCCTCTGATCTGGGACCGCAAGGGATCCGGGTCAACGCGATTTCGCCAGGACCCATGCGCACTCTGGCCGGCAGTGCGATTGGTGATGCCCGCTATATGTACCGGTTCAACCAAACCCATGCCCCGTTGCGGCGCACGGTGGAGCTGCAAGAGGTGGGCGGTGCCGGGCTGTATCTGTTGTCTGATCTTGGTAGTGGGGTGACCGGCGAAATTCATCATGTGGATGCCGGCTATAATACCATCGGGATGCCCCGCCCGGAGAATCTGCGCACAAATAGCAATGGCGCCTGACCCTAGATTTTATCAGTAATAGCGGGCAGTCTGATCTCCGGTAATTTGAGGGGGAAGACGATGGGTAAACCAAGAGGTCAAGAACCGCCATATCCGGACGTGAATTATTCCTGGTATGTGGTGGGCGTTCTCATGCTCGCCTACACATTCAGTTTTATTGACCGCCAGATATTGTCTCTACTGGTTCTCCCGATCCGCCGTGATCTGGCGATCACCGATACTCAGATGAGCCTGTTGCACGGGCTGGCCTTCGCCATCTTCTACACATTTCTGGGGCTACCTATTGGGCGGATTGTCGATTCCCGTTCGCGTCGCAAGGTGATCATCATCGGCATTACAATCTGGAGCCTGATGACCGCCGCCTGTGGCCTGACAAATCGCTTCGTGACCCTGTTTCTCGCCCGCATGGGAGTAGGCGTCGGCGAGGCCACCCTCAACCCGGCCGCCTATTCCCTGATTGCGGATTATTTTCCTAAGGAGAAACAGGGGCGGGCCTTAGGGGTCTATGGTATTGGCATCTATATGGGTGCCGGGCTGGCCTTTATCGTCGGCGGGCTGGTGATCAAATGGACAATGACCACCCCAACCATTGACCTCCCGGCAGTGGGAACGATCAAAGCGTGGCAATTGGTCTTTTTCATTGTAGGCCTACCGGGTCTGTTAATCGCCCTCCTGATGCTGACGATAAAAGAGCCTTACCGGCGCGGCGTCGAGGTGCAGGGCGCTGACAGCATCCCGCTGGCCGAGGTGGCGCGCTATTACCGGCTTAATCTCCGCACCTTTATCACCCATAATTTCGGATTTTCCCTGTTGGCCCTCCTCGGTTACGGCACGGCGGCCTGGATGCCCACCTTCATGGCCCGCAAGCATGGCTGGATGCCAGGGGATTTCGCGCCCTACTATGGCCTGATCATCATGTTTGCGGGCACAGCAGGCGTGGTGTTTGGCGGCTGGTTGACTGACCGTTTTATCCGCAACGGCCGGACGGATGGGGCGATGCGCACCGGGATTATCTGTGCCTTGGGTACGCTTCTTCCAGGAACACTCGCAACCATAGTTGCTGACTGGCAGACCGCCTTATCACTCATTACTCTGGGAACATTTTTCTCGGCCTTCGCCTGGGGCGCAGGGCCAGCGGCGGTGCAACGAGTAACGCCCAACCGGATGCGCGGGCAGATTTCAGCGGTTTATCTGTTTGTAGTGAATATTATCGGACTGGGATTGGGGCCGACGGCGATGGCCCTGGTGTCTGACAAGATATATGGCACGGATCAAGCGATCGGCCTGGGAATGGCCTGGATATCCGGGATTGCCTGCGTGTTGGCCACATTACTGTTTTTGTATGGCCTGAAACCCTATCGGGAGAGCGTAGCCCGCGCCGATGAACTGGAAGCCAAACAGACCACATGAAAAGGGCGCCCCGAGGAGCGCCCTGATCTCATTCAGATATGATGCGGATCAATCCTCTTCGGACTCGACCTCTTCGCCGGTTTCCTGATCGATGTTTTTCATCGACAGGCGCACCTTGCCACGATCATCAAAGCCCATCAGCTTGACCTTAACCGCATCGCCTTCCTTAACGATATCGGTGGTCTTGCCAACCCGGTGATCGGCGAGTTGCGAGATGTGCACCAGGCCGTCCTTTGGACCGAAGAAGTTGATGAAGGCGCCGAAATCAACGGTTTTCACAACGGTACCATCATAGATCATCCCGACTTCCGGCTCGGCAGTCAGCTCATGAATGCGCTTTCTTGCCGCCTCGATCGACGCCCCATCGGGGGAGGCGATCTTGATCGTGCCGTCATCACTGACATTGACCTTGGCACCGGTGGTTTCCACGATGTCGCGGATTATCTTGCCGCCGGTTCCAATGACGTCACGGATTTTATCGACCGGGATCTTCATGGTCTCAATCCGTGGCGCGTAATCAGACATGGCACCCACGCCATCAAGCGCTTTGGACATCTCACCGAGAATGTGCATGCGCCCATCCTTGGCCTGCTCAAGTGCTTTTTCCATGATGTCTTTGGTGATCCCGGCGATTTTGATATCCATCTGAAGGGAGGTGATCCCCTCTTCGGTACCAGCCACCTTGAAGTCCATATCACCGAGATGATCCTCATCGCCGAGGATATCGGAGAGCACTGCAAACCGGTCTTCTTCCTTGATCAAACCCATGGCAATGCCTGCCACCGGCCGCTTCAGCGGAACTCCGGCGTCAAGCATAGACAGAGACGCACCACACACGGTTGCCATTGAGGATGAGCCGTTAGACTCAGTAATCTCTGAGACCACCCGCATGGTGTAGGGGAACTCTTCCGCATCCGGGATAACAGCCTTCATTGCCCGCCAGGCGAGCTTTCCGTGACCGATTTCCCGCCGTCCGGTAAAGCCGGTCCGTCCGGTTTCACCCACTGAGTAAGGAGGGAAGTTATAATGCAGCAGGAACCGCTCGCGGTAGCTGCCCGGAAGCGCATCGATTATTTGCTCATCTTCCCCGGTGCCCAATGTGGCAACGCAGAGAGCCTGAGTTTCGCCCCGAGTAAACAGAGCCGATCCGTGGGTCCGTGGCAGAACGCCGACCTCCCCGAGAATGGGCCGAACGGTTTCCAGGTCACGACCATCGATCCGCTTGCCTGTGTCGAGAATAGAGCCACGGACAATTTCCTGCTCCATCTTCTTGAACGCGCCTTTGACGTCGCCTTCATTGAGCTTGCCCGCTTCAATGTCACCGGCCAGCTTTTCCATCATCTTGGACTTCACGTCTGCCACAGCGTCCTGACGATCCATCTTGTCGGCGATGGAAAAGGCTTTTGCGAGGCCTTTCTCGGTGATTTTCTTGACCTGCTTAAAGGCTGCCGGGTCCGCCGCTTCCGGCAGGGCCCAGGGCTCGTTTCCGGCTGCTTCAGCCAGATCCATAATGGCGTCCATCACCGGTTGCATCTGCTCGTGACCGAACATAACGGCACCGAGCATCACTTCTTCAGAGAGCTCAGAAGCTTCAGATTCCACCATCATAACGGCGTCCGGCGTACCAGCCACAATCAGATCGAGGTCTGTGTCTTCCATTTCATCCAGTGTCGGGTTGAGGACATAAGCGCCGTCCGTAAAACCGACCCGTGCGCCGCCAATCGGCCCCATAAACGGGATACCGGAAATGGTCAGAGCCGCGGAGGCTGCAATCATCGCCACAATATCAGGGTCATTCTCCATGTCGTGGGAGACCACCATCAGCATGACCTGAGTTTCGTTCTGAAAGCCCTTAAAGAACAAGGGCCGGATCGGCCGGTCAATCAGCCGCGAGGTTAGTGTTTCTTTTTCTGACGGGCGGGCTTCACGTTTGAAAAATCCACCCGGGACCTTACCAGCCGAGTAAGTCTTCTCGCGATAATCCACCATAAGCGGGAAAAAATCGATCCCTTCGCGGGGGTGTTTGTCGGAAACAACCGTGCCAAGCACAGAGGTTTCCCCGTAGGTGACGAGCACTGCGCCGTCAGCCTGCCGGGCAATCCGCCCGGTTTCCATGGTGAGCGTCCGCCCACCCCATTCCAGTGATACTGTCTTCACATCGAACATACTTATATTCCTTGATATTCTACGGCCTAGCCGGATTGCCGGGCCGGTCGTCATCTTTATTTTCGCTTGGAGTTAGTGCGTTGAATTTCTAATTTGTCTGTATCAACAAACGACTACAAGCGCGACGCACGGCAGCTCTACTCCGATGAGAAGTCTGCCGCGCAGTTCTAACGGCGCAGACCGAGCCGTTTAATGAGGTCCGTGTAACGCGCCTCTTCCTCACCCTTGACATAGTCAAGGAGTTTACGGCGCAAGCTGACCAGTTTAATCAGCCCCCGGCGGGAGTGATTGTCTTTTTTGTGGGTTTTGAAATGCTCGGTCAAATTAGAAATCCGCTCAGTGAGGATTGCAACTTGAACCTCAGGGGAACCGGTATCACCTTCACCCTTGGCATATTCTTTGATTAACTCTTGTTTTCGTTCAGACGTAATCGACATCGGGTTTCCTTTCATTCATCGAGTAATAAAACACGCTTGGGGAAAAACTGACCGCCTCGACATGATCCCAGCGCCAGGGGCTTTCCATCCACCTTGGCCAGAATATCCATCTCTAGGACGGGGTTTATTCCACTTGCGCTAACGGCTTGTCCTTGCCGGACTTTGGCCGCCTCAGCTCCGGTCAAGGCCAGCGCCGGGATGTCGTCCAGCGCGGTCTCAATCGGAATGAGCGCCTTATGGCGTACTTCTTCAATCTTTTCCAGCGAAAAAGCCTGATCTTCGCCGAACGGTTCTGCCCGGGTCCGGCGGAGTGCCACCACATGGGCACAAGTGCCAAGAGACCGGGCGAGGTCCCGCACCAGGGACCGGACATAGGTTCCCTTGCCACACCGCATTTCCAGCACCACGTGATCCTGATCAGGGCGCTCAATCAACGTTAGGCTCTCAATGTGCACCGGCCGGGCTGCCAGATGCACCTCCTGCCCTGCCCGTGCCAGCTTATAAGCCCGCTCGCCTGCTACTTTGATAGCCGAAAATGCAGGAGGTATTTGGGATATATCGCCTGTAAATGCAGGTAAGGCCGCGGTGATCTCCACATCTGTTGGTCGGATATTGGAGGTTGCTGTGACCTCGCCCTCAGCATCGTCGGTTGTGCGTTCCTCACCAAACTGGGCGGTGAAACGGTAGGTCTTGGCACCATTCATAACAAGATTTACGAGTTTTGTGGCCTCTCCCAGAGCGACAACCAATATACCTGTGGCAAGCGGGTCGAGAGTGCCGGTATGGCCAGCCTTTTGGGCGTGAAGCAGCCAACGCACTTTGTTGACAGCTCCGGTCGAGGAAATCTCCAGGGGTTTGTCCACCACCACCCAGCCATGGATGGGATCACCTTTTCGCCGTCGCCCCAAGGTTCAGTCTTCCTCTGGGCGTTCAACTAGATCGGGGGCAACCAGATCGGGGGCAACATGATCCGAGCGCAACAGGGCGGTTATCCGGTCTGCCTCATCGAAGGTCTGATCTGCCTCAAAGTGCAAATCCATTGCAAATTTCAGATGCACTTCTTTCGAAATCCGCCCCTTCAGATAGGCACTATGCCGATTGAGGGCTACGGCGACCTCTTGAAGGTCCTGCCCGGAGAGTGGAAGAAAATAGACCTGCGCCGACCGGAGATTTGGAGAGGGGCGCACCTCCGTGATGGTCACAGAATGGCTCTGGAGCACATCATCATGCACATCTCCCCGCGACAGGATCTCTGCGAGTACCCGGCGGACAAGCTCCCCCACCCGAAATTGGCGTTGTGAGGGGCCTTTCCCCGCTCTGGAACCACGGCCCATAAGGATTAGCCTTCGAGTTTACGGGCGATTTCTTCAACTTCGAAAATCTCGATCACGTCGCCAGCCTGGATGTCGTGATAGTTTTCAAAGGCCATGCCACATTCCTGACCGCCCTGAACTTCCTTCACTTCATCCTTGAACCGCTTGAGGGTTTTCAGCGAGCCTTCGTGGATCACCACATTATCGCGGATCAAGCGCACATTGGCATCGCGGCGGGCAACCCCTTCAGTGATCCGGCAGCCGCCAATTTTACCGATTTTCGAGATATTGAAGACTTCAAGAATTTCAGCATTGCCGAGGAAGGTTTCCCGCAGCTCTGGTGAGAGCAAGCCTTCCATCGCCGCTTTAACGTCATCGACAAGATTATAGATCACCGAATAATAGCGAATTTCGGTTTTCTCCGCTGACGCCAAATCCCGGGCTTGCTTGTTAGCCCGGACATTAAAGCCGATCACCGGCGCATTGGAGGCACCGGCCAGGGTGATATCAGATTCAGTAATCCCGCCAACCCCGCCATGAATGATCTTCACACTCACCTCATCCGTCGAGAGCTTTTCAAGCGCGCCTGTGATGGCTTCCAGGGACCCCTGAACATCAGTTTTGACGACGATTGCCACCACCTGACGCTCACCCTCGGTCTTCTGGGCCATGATCTGGTCCAGGGTCCGTATGGCAGGTGTGGATTGCGCATCACGATTCTTGCTTTGACGGTACTCCGTGATTTCCCGGGCCCGTGCTTCAGTCGAGACAACCGAAAAATCATCTCCCGCATCAGGGGTATCAGACAGCCCCAATATTTCAACGGGCATAGACGGTCCCGCTTCA
>Ga0256847_1001539_pt1 | contig 11515 bp, 13 predicted proteins | sample TeddybearmetaG_FD_189099 | JGI IMG/M metagenome (GOLD analysis project Ga0256847, IMG submission 189099) | Hydrothermal vent microbial communities from East Pacific Rise, Pacific Ocean - Teddybear | ecosystem: Environmental > Aquatic > Marine > Hydrothermal vents | place: Pacific Ocean: East... | reverse complement strand
ATGATAGAATTTGAAAAAAAATATAGTTCACAATTAACAATTGTAAGTAAACAAGTTATAAATCAATCTGTATATTTTCAAAAATCAGAGGTAGAATTTTTGCCGGGGTATTTACTTTGAGTCCTAATTTTAAGAATGGAGTTGGGACTTTAGTCCCATAAAATTGCTACTCTTGAATAGAAGCAGTCCATCCATTCACAAAGGCATATTTTTATCAATTAATTAACTTATAGGTATAAATTATGATAAAAAAACAACAATTCACCCTAACTGCCACACTATTGGCAGTATTTTTATCACCACAGATGGGAATTGTCCCTACAAGACAAAAAAAATATTTATTATTATTCTAGGGACAATGATTTGTTAAGTGTTTTTTATTAAAGGGGAGGAGTAAAAAAACTGTTGTACTAAACAAATACTATGGTATGGATATTTCCGCTTTCCAGTACTAGTGCAAGAAAGCGGAAATATCCATACCTTATGTTAGTAAGTACTCAAGCATAAGTTTTAATGCATTTTGGAGGGAGTTCAAAGCAAAGCTTTGTTGGCTGCATTGACAAAGATTCACAAAGCTTCGTTTTGAACAACTCCAAAATACTTGATAATTTGTGATTCAGTACTTATTGTGGTAGCCTTTACCTTAACTTAAAATCTTTGACTCTAAAAGAATCAAATTTAAATGGTTGTTTAAAGTATACTACTTCTCCTTTTAATTGTTCTAAAGCTTGATTTAAGTCAACTAATTGTTGTTCTAATTTAGATGATTTATTTTGGTTTTGAAGTACTTGCTTCTTCAGAATAACTATTTCTTTCCTCTGTTTTTGAGCCAAATATGTCACTTGACGCAATTTATCATTCAGACCTTTAATTTCCGAGTCATGTTTGCGAGCCACTTTCACCAACTTGTCTGCTAATTGAGTCTTGAGTTTAACTATTTTATGGTTCATAGTAACGATTTCTTCGTTCTGTTTTTTAGCCAAAGTTGTCAACTTATAAATCAGTGCTTTAATTTCCAAGTCATGCTTGCCAGTCAAAATTGTCAACTTATCAGCCAGGATTTTTATCTCCGAGTCATCCGTGCCGCCAACTTGACGCAATTTATCAGTCAGACCTTTAATTTCCAAGTTATGTTTGCGAGCCAAAGTTGTCAATTGACCTGATTGTTTTGCAATTTCTTTCACCAACTTGCCTGCTAATTGGATCTTGAGTTTAACTAATTGATTGTTCAGAACAACGATTTCTTGGTTCTGTTTTTTAGCCAAAGTTGTAAATTTCTCAGTCAGAGCTGTAATCTCCGAGTAATAATTGCCAGCCAGCTTGCCAGCCAAATATGTCACTTGACGCAATTTATCAGCCAGAGCTTTAATCTCCGGGTCATGCTTGCCATCCTCAATCAGCTTGGTGATGGCTTTAGCATTATCAATCCCTTTTTGATCAAGACATAAAATGATACTCTGTAGTAATTTTGTTTCATGAAAACAATCGGTTTCCGCAGCTGCGACATAAGGAAATGTCATAGCCAGCAACGATAGTATCAGAATATTAGTGTTTTTCAATTTCATTTAATTTATCACCTATTTTTTTAGTTTTAGCCTTTTACAGGGGCACAATAGTAGAATTATACATCAGGCATAAGTGCCGTTAGTTTTGCTACCATTCCTTTACATTGACCAATATCGCGGTATAATGTATTCGTAAACTTAGGGTATAGATCATTCAAACAAATATCTGCCTGTTTTGAAATTTTCTCCCATTGCTTATATAGAGAATCTGTTTTGCATGTTTTGGCAGTTACTTTCTTCTCAAGAGCAAATTGAGTTTGCTTATTGTCAGTCAGACATAATAGATCATTATATAATTTTTCCGCTTTTATTGGTTCATTTTTTAAGTGATTTTTGAATTTAATATTTTGCCAGTCTTGATCTCGACTTAAGATGCGCTCAAATTTCGATTGGCAGTTCATTGTTGCAAACTGGTAAGCCTGAAGGGCGCGATATTTATTTTTTAGCATAGAATAAATTATCCTGTATAATCATATTCATAAGAATGAATGGTTGTTTCAACATTGTCGAAACATAAAGATTTATAATCTTCAGTGGTTAATGAAAATCCGCCACCAAGAACAGGTGTTCGCCTCAGATCATTTAATAATTCTCCATCAATAACTATTGTTTCTGCCAATACCGATATTGGTATTAGTAATATTACAGCATAGATAGTTAGTATAATATTTTTCATCATAATAATTTCCAAAATTAAAGTTTATGTGACATCAGACCTGTCAGGTTTTTAAAACCTGACAGGTCTTTAGGATGCTAAGTTTATGGTGCTGCTTCTCCGAAATTAGGCAATTTACCACGAACTAGTAGTAAATTAGCTTCATATGGAATCTTTGTTTGAGCATTTTGTTTTCCTTCTGGAAATGATAAACTGCCCATATAAAACATTTTCTTATTAGACCATCTAAACCAATAGTTACCGTCTGCTATGATCTTGTCATATTTTTAACTACGGTTGACTAGCAGATATAAAGTTTCAGCTTTAGCTAGTCGCCAATCTGAAAAACCGCATTTTTTTTTGCTTATTCGCTTGCTTGATAAAGTATGAGTTATCGTGTAACCATTTAATTGCTATTTTTTTATTTATGTATCCTCAAAAAAAGGAGTGTCTTTTAGTTTTTTAAATCGTTCCATTGTTAATGAAAATGGAGATTTGCCGGATACTAAAATCAATCGTTGCTTTTTATTCTTAGGTTGATGATTATCAACTCCATAACGAAAATTGACTGTCCAAACTTTATCTAATTCATTCAGAACTTCGGTACTTGACCAATAATTATCTTTGTTATCGAAATAGATGTTTGGAAAAAATTCTGTTTCTATCGCTGGTTTATCTGTTGAGCGTTTTGCAAGCCAATATAATTCTTCGATAGTCGGCAAACGCCAATTTGTTAATATGCATAATTTAGTCCGTTTTGCTTGTTTGAGAGCTTCATCGAATTTGAAACTTGATGAAAAGCTTTTCCAAATTAATCCGGTTTTTCTATCATAGACACAATCATCTATTTTTGCGAAACGCTTTTTGTCATTGTGTAACCATAGATAGTGTCGCGCTAATTTGCTTGGATTAGTAATTACTGGGATGTTTTTTGGTTCTGTATTAGCAAGTACTGGTTTTTTGGTTTGATAAAGCTTCACTTTAGTATTATTTGCTGTAATACGAGTCTTAATGCCTTCCTTTTGATCCCAAGCATAAAGGCTAGTATCTTTTTCTGAAATAACTCCATAATCAAATCCTTCAATTGTGGCACCTTGCAATCTCAGTTCGCCGGCTTTGACATGAATACCAATTCCATTGTTACCACGTAAAGTAATTCCTTTTAGGTATAGTTTCTTGTTTGCACTCAAAGTAAGTGCGGCTTTATTTTCTGTAAGTTTATTAAATGTCAGCGTCGCCGGACCTTCAATATATATTGTCTTAACAGGTAAATCCTCAGAAAAATTTAACGCCGTTTCAGAAACTCTATCATTGATATTGGTAATATGTACAAGCTTAGCTGAACCACATTTTGTTTTTATGTTAGTAATTAGTTGTTCTAGTGGTAGATTTGTCATATCAATCTCGCAAACTGGAACTGCTTCCGTAATTTGACATTCAGTGTAACGCAGTTTTTTATGTTTTAACCATTCAGGCTTAATGCTATTACACCAACCATAATAATTATTGTCTATTAATTTATAATGAGTTGGCTTGGTAGGGTTAAATTTACCTAAAGCAAATACATAATGTAATTTATCATTGATTCCATGATGAGTCGAATTTAATGTTTTAATCAAAGTGCGATAGGCACGGTATCTAAAGTAAATACTGGATACATTGATGTATTTGGTATTCGCAGACTTGCGCTCGAAGTATTCAAACAACTCAGTATTACACTTATTCAACAACCAGCGAGGGCTGGTTGATAATTTGACAAGATCCAAGTGTTGTAACTCTTTGAAAGTATAATTACTTTGTAAGCGTTTATTAAACCATTTGACGAATTTTTCTTGTTTTTCATACTCGCTCATAATAGGGCAAGCTATTGCATTTAAACATAATGATGCTAATAATAAAACTACAAAAATACGTATCATAATTATTTTTTTCTTGTTAGCTTTCTCGTTCCCACGCTCCAGCGCATATCCTTATACACAAGTATGTATTCAATCCGTGTAATCTCATATCCAAATGGATACTCTAAACGAGAATGTCCCAATAATTCAAAGTCTGCCTTTACCGTGTAGCTTATTTGAATTGGCAATCTACGTATAGGTATATTGAACCAATACTTTGATTTATTTACAGAATAATTTGTTATTGCTTTTTTATCTTCGATAAATTATAATAACTGGGAAGCACTAATAATTTGTTTATTGCATTGTAATTGGTTATTGTATTCTTCACATTCTTTAATTTCCAATTTTGTTATTTGACGTTATAAGCCTAAGCGTCTAAAAAATAAAGGTAATACTGCTATTTTTGATTATTTTAGATCTTTTATACAAACACGTTCTATTTTTTCCTTTTGACAAAAATCTTGAGCACCAATTTGTAATATTTTCTGATAACCCACATTCGGTGTATGCGAAGTCTCCCAAGCTTGTTCTAACTTTACTGTGATATATGGTTGTTAAATTTTATTGACCTTCAGAATTCACTTTATCCAAGTAAACCAAAGAAAATACTTTTGTGTTTTCTTTGGTTTACTTGTGTTAGATGAGCATGGGCAAATCCGCCTAATTTGTCTTCTTTTGAGGTAATTTTGGTGCCGTTAATAATTACATAATATTGATTTGGCTTTTCATTATGGTTTTCTCGTCCCTTATAGACAAAGCCCCAAAGTAGTTTATTGCTATCGCTTGAAAAAAGCAAATAGCTACCTGATGACATGCCTTCATATTTGGATAATCCTGCATAGCGGTCATAAATATAATAAGCTTTTTCATCATAACTTGAATTATAACTAATTCCCCATGAACGTCCATCTGCTGTGATATATGGTCCTTGTATATCATTGAATGGTCCTAAAGTTCGGAAATGGTCTTTATATTTATACATGACCAAATATTGTTTTTTGTTTGTATCTATGCCTACGTAGCCCCAAAATTGTTTAGGATCATTACTAATCGTTAATTGTTCAATAGAATCAAAATCACATTCTACTTCTTGACAAGCATTAGCTGTAAAGGAAATTTCTGTTTGTTCATTTTTTAATGGATAAATGTCTATTTTCCAATTTTTTAGCGTAGATTCTCGATAAGAAAAAGCGAAAAATTTCCATTAGGTGCAAAGCTTAAGGATTCAATATATGAATGAGTTGGAGCTTGCTGAGAGAGCCATTTTTTGGTATTGATAAATATACTATTCTTATCGCCTGAATTATTATATATATAGCCCCAAGCTTTAGATTGGTGTGGACTATGTGCAAATTCCAGCATTTCCATTCCATCATTAGGTAGCTGCAATATTTGTTCTTTGTTATCAATTTTTATGAATATTTGTTCTTTGTAGTCGTTCAAATATTTTATCGCCCAAGCATGACCATCAGCTTTTCTCCAATTCCCTAAATAATAAATATTATTTATCACATTATATGGCCATTTAGCTGGTTTATTACCTTTTTCTTGAACATAACACTTATCATCAGCACAGCCAGCTAATAACCAATTACTACCATCTGGTGAATATAGCATTTTAGGCAAGCCTGAGTTGTCATTTGAAGGAATAAAAGAATAAATATGACGATTATTTTCATCAATAATATTTCATGGAACTCCCCGTGAGTAAAACTGTTTTTTTAGCGACAAAAGAAAAGTTATCAATTGCAGAAAATTTAAGTTTTTCACAGTGATCAAAAGGTCCAAACTTTTCTAAGTTGATCATAACATAACATTCATTGTTTTTTTGATAGATTAATCCCCAGCGTTTACCTCGCGGTGAAAGAATAGGTCCTTCTAGTTTTTCGTTTTCGCCAATGATAAATTCTAGCATATTACTCATGGTGATCCCGGCTTGAATCTTTAGCGGAATAATTGCAATGAGTAGAAAAATACTTAATTTTATTAGTTTTTGTTGCATAAATTGTTACTCGTTCATAAGACCTGACAGCTATATTATTACATAATAAATACATGGTGATTTATAAATAAAATTTCGACACCGCTGCGCGGTGTTAAAAGGGTAAAGGGTAAAATGGCAAAGGGCTATTTAGTCCACGCAGCCGCCATAACGACACGGAAGCCGAGGCCGTCGAAGCGGTTGCCCGGGGTATTCTTGCTGCGGTCGGCAGTACGAACGTACCTCGGCTTGCCGTACCACGACCCACCACGCAACACTAGGTTTTTAATGTTATTTTTATTTATACATTTATTTTCTTTACCATTATATTTATTTTCATATTCAGAACATGTCCACTCCCATAAGTTTCCTACAGTGTCATATAAACCAAATGGATTAGGCTTATAATTTCCTACTGGATAAGTTTTACCAAGGTTGCGGTTATAATTTGCTTTACTTTTATCAATATCATTACCCCACCAATACTTAGTTTCCGTACCAGCCCTAGCCGCATATTCCCATTCTGCCTCTGTAGGAAGACGATATTCTTTACCAGTTTGATTACTTAGCCATTCTGTATAAGCAACAGTGTTGTACCAAGAAACACCTATTATTGGATGATTTTCATTTGTTAAAGCAGAACCAAATTTCTTATAATAATCATCTGATCCGGTATTAATATTATATGAACTATCTTCTTCTAACCATTCAGGATGATTACTATTAGTTGCTTTAACAAAACCCATATATTCACCAACAGTAACTTCAAATTTTCCCATAGCAAACTTATTCACATAAACAGAATGCACTGGCTGTTCATCACTAGAACCACCGCCTTGAATATCACCCATTCTAAAATAACCAGCAGGAATAAGAACCATTTCTGGACCGAAACCACCATTTTTTAACTTATCACGAAAGAATTTAGCCCGAAATGTCTTTTCTTTTTTGGCTAATTCAGACTTTAATTGTCGAATTTCGTTGTTTAGACATGAAATAATTTCATATAGGGTTTCGTTGTTGTCTTGAAGACAATCGGTTTCTGCCACTGTTACTAGGGGTGTTGCTAGTGATAGTAGGGTTATTGTGTATTTTAATTTCATATTTTTTATTGCTTCATAATAAGCTAGCTATAGGATAATAATCTGATAAATGAAACCTATAACTACATGGATTGCATATAAGCAAGGATGTAGTTATAATAAAAATTATTTTATCCATGTATAATCTAATTTTTATTGGCACGGATATATCAAAAATTGCCGCTGCGCGGGGCTTTAAGTGTAAAGGATAAAAGAGCAAAAGGGCAAAGGGCTATTTAGTCCACACAGCCGCCTGAACGACACGGAAACCGAAGTTGTCGTAGCGGTCGTCCGGGGCATACCAGTAGCGGTAGGCAGCACGAACGTTCCCCTGTTTGTCGCCCCACGATCCTCCACGCAACATTCTATTTTTATTACTATTTTTATTTATACATTTCTTTTCTTTACCATTATATTTTTCTTCATATTCAGAACACATCCATTCCCATACATTACCCGAAGTGTCATATAAACCAAATTGATTAGCAGAAAAGGAACCTACTGGTGATGTATATTTAAAACTATTTCCACAATAATCATGATAACAGTTAGCCTTATTTTTACCAATTTCATTACCCCACCAATACTTAGTATCTGTACCAGCCCTAGCTGCATATTCCCACTCAGCCTCCGTAGGAAGACGATATTCTTTTCGAGGCAAAAGTTTTTTTTCAAAAACATTTGCCTCGAAACCAGTTTGATTACTAAGCCATTCTGTATAAGCAGTGGCATCATGCCAAGAAACATTAATCACTGGACGATTACCACGTCCCCATCCACGATCATTAGGCTTACTTCTACCAGTGGCTTCAGCAAACTTATCATATTCAGCAAAGGTCACTTCAAATTTTCCCATAGCAAACTTATTCACATAAACAGAATGCACTGGCTGTTCATCACTATAACCACCACCTTGAATATCACCCATTCTAAAAGAACCAGCAGGAATTCTAACCATTTCTGGACCTAAACCACCATCTTTTAGCCTATCACGAAAGAATTTAGTCGGAAATGTCTTTTCTTTTTTGGCTAATTCAGACTTTAATTGTCCAATTTCGTTGTTTAGACATGAAATAATTTCATATAGGTTTTTGTTCTTGTCTTGAAGACAATCGGTTTCTGCCACTGTTACTAAGGGTGTTGCTAGTGATAGTAGGATTATGGTGTATTTTAATTTCATATTTTTTTATTCCTTAATAGTAAGTCAAAAATGATCAGCTAAAATTACAATTGGTAAGCAATAATCATAACATTAGTAGCTTTTAGCAAATGCAGAATTGAAAATTTAGCACTAACTATTCGTTGTTGTTATTATTAGTTGTACTTAACAGAGAATATTGAGTACAACTAATAATAACAACAACGAATAGATATAAACAAAACGATACTTTTGGTAAATTTTATATAAAATACAATATTTATCCATATAAATATAAAAAAATCGCCGCTGCGCTTTAAGGGTAAAGGGTAAAGGGTAAAAGGACAAAGGTCAAAGGGTTATAGCCTGACCAGCCGGAACCCGTAGTCCTCGTTGCGGTTAGTCGGCACGTTTCTGTAGCGGTTAGCCGAGCGCAGGGCCCTCGGTCCGTAGTTCCACGAGCCACCGCGCAGAACAAAGCGGCTTGAATATGTAACACATTGTTTTTCAACATTATTATATTTATATGTATATTTAGAACACGTCCATTCCCATAAGTTTCCTACAGTGTCATATAAACCAAATTGATTAGGCTTATAATTTCCTACTGGATAAGTTTTACCAAGGTTGCGGTTATAATTTGCTTTACTTTTATCAATATCATTTCCCCACCAATACTTAGTATCAGTACCAGCCCTAGCTGCATATTCCCACTCAGCCTCTGTAGGAAGACGATATTCTTTTCGAGGCAAAAGTTTTTTTTCAAAAACATTTGCCTCGAAACCAGTTTGATTACTTAGCCATTCTGTATAAGCAGTGGCATCATGCCAAGAAACATTAATCACTGGACGATTACCACGTCCCCAGCCATTATCAGAAGGCTTTTTTCTATCAGTAGCATCAGCAAACTTATCATATTCAGCAAAGGTCACTTCAAATTTCCCCATAGCAAACTTATTCACATAAACAGAATGCACTGGCTGTTCGTCACTATCACCACCACTTTGAATATCTCCCATTCTAAAATAACCAGCAGGAATAAGAACCATTTCTGGACCGAAACCACCATTTTTTAACCTATCACGAAAGAATTTAGCCGGAAATACCTTTTCTTTTTTGGCTAATTTAGACTTTAATTGTCCAATTTCGTTGTTTAGACATGAAATAATTTCATATAGGTTTTTGTTCTTGTCTTGAAGACAATCTGTTTCTGCTACTGTTACTATGGGTGTTGCTAGTGATACTAGGATTATGGTGTATTTTAATTTCATATTAAGTTCCAAAATTTTTTATAACTTAGAATCATATAATAATATTGTTTGAACCGTTTGTTCGGATAATTTTTGAGGTAGTTTAAATATTTCTGCACTTAAACAAGCTTTATCAGTGTTTTTTAGTAATTTTAAGCAATTATAGCTTAGGGAATCTAAACACTCTCGTAGAGAAGCATTATTATGTGTTTTCATCAGTTCTAAAAGCCGGGATCTATTGCATAATCGCAGCTTTTGATTTTCTCTTTGTTGGTGTTCTTTATAAAACTTATCCAGTTCGCATTTTGATTTATTATCTGTACAATAAATAGCTACTGTTGGATAATTTGACTTCCACGGAACTCGATATACTTGTTTTATTTTTCCTCCTTTCGGTTGATAAACGCCTAATAGAGCTTGATTAATCCAAGCTTTTATTATTTTTTTCTTCTTTGGAGCTTCCACTTTACCAATGCCCCAAACTTCCATATAAAGTTTGATTGGAATTTTGCCTATATTTGTTTGTTCCAGTGTTTCAAACAAATTGCCTGATAAAAATTGTTGCAATTTTTCTGCCTGTTCTATTGTTTCTGGATAATAACTGATCCATAAACGCATTGAACTTTCGATGATCGAAGATTCGATATAATGAGTTCCGCATTTGCGGTAAAATTCTAGCATATTACCAGCATCTAGCCATCCTTGAGCATCCGCAGATAGTTGTAACAATGGACCGTATAAGCGTTTTTGTTTTTCTACTTTGATCGTTAGCACTAACGTATAATCATCAGTATTCGATTTAACGGCAATTCGTGCGCGTTCAATAAAGCTGAAATCATCATTATGAATATCCGCCTCGTTTTTAAGATAAGTCAGCCTAAAAGTCAATGCTTTTTGTCTGATTTTTATCGCCTCGTCTGGAATGATTAAACATGGAGAGGCTGAAACATCATTAAGAATGATTAGCCCCAAACATAGTAATATTAAAATTTTAATTTTTTATCACCACAACTAACATTTTTAAAATCAACAGGTTCAAGAGGGCAATAGCTATCAATAAAACCAAAGGCAAAATAAGATGGCCAATTTTGAATTAAGGTTTCTGTATCTACACAATCTATAAATTGATGATATGCTTGTTTAGCTTCGCTCAATTTTAGGTTGCGAAAGCAATCATCTGCATATTGTAAGAGTCGTTGATAACGATTTTGAATTTTTTTCAGTTTTGATAGTGTCAGATTTTCGCGAAAAGTTTTAAGATTAATTATCCGTTTTGGATCACTGGGTGAGCTATGATTTCTAAAAGCTAAGGTTTTGGGTACACAGTCTAATAAGTTTAAGGGTAAGTTAAATTGTTCGGCTATGTAGCGTGCATTTTCTTGAGTCAAATAATCATAAGTCAATTTTCTATGACATGATTTAGCTTGAGCATATTTTTCTTGTAAGTTATCAATTTCACTAGAAACTTGTGACATAAATTCTAAATTAGCAGTGAAATTTTTCCATTCTCTGAATTTAAATTCAGGTAGATGAATTCTAAAAGCTGTAAAGTCACTCCAAGCCATTAATTCTAAATAATTTAGAAATCCACCCTGTTGTTCTTGCATCAATTCCACTGCTTTTGCCATCACGGTTTTAAAACTTTGCAAAGATGTTGGAAAATATTCCGCAGTAAGTGCGCCCCAATTACCAAGCCCTTGAGCTTGTATTTGTATTCGCAATTGGCGATTTTTTAAGATTTTACTTTCATTAATTTTGCTAAATCCTTGTAAATAATCTAGTAATTGATTGTGAAATTCGGTGTCAGACTTATCATCTATTTCCTGATAACTGAGCAATGCTAAAAACAATGAAGTTTTGCCCACCGAGCGTACAAAGTGGCTACCACAAAGACTCATAAATGTAGCAATACCTCCTTTATCTTGAGCTTTGCTGAGTAGAGC
>Ga0256847_1001538_pt1 | contig 11530 bp, 5 predicted proteins | sample TeddybearmetaG_FD_189099 | JGI IMG/M metagenome (GOLD analysis project Ga0256847, IMG submission 189099) | Hydrothermal vent microbial communities from East Pacific Rise, Pacific Ocean - Teddybear | ecosystem: Environmental > Aquatic > Marine > Hydrothermal vents | place: Pacific Ocean: East... | reverse complement strand
GATTGAACGTACGCCTTCTGATGCAGCAATAAGTTGCTTACTTGTGGCTCCTTTTTGAGTCGTTAGCAATATAACCTGTTCCCCTTTTTTATCATCGGGTAAACTGCATGAAGCATGTTGTGCATCTGGCCAGGCTTTGACAGCATGTGTCTCAACAGCTGTTAATGACACCATTTCTCCACTTACTTTAGCAAATCGTTTACTTCGGCCTCGTATACTGACAAATCCCTCATCATCAATATTAACAATATCTCCAGTATCGTACCAGCCTTTGCCATAAATAGATTCTGGTGGAATTAATTTTCCAGGATTGTCAGGGAGTAAATAGCCTTTCATGATATTTGGCCCAGCAACATGTAACTGGCCCGCATCTTCAATACCGGGTATTTCAGCCAATTTATACTGTATTTCAGGCATAAATAGACCTACTGTTCCCTGTTTATTGTCCATAATAGTATTAACAGATAAAACTGGAGCCGTTTCTGTTGCGCCATAACCTTCCAGAATTCGGATACCAAACTTTGATGACCATAAATCACGTGTACTTTCATGTAGTTTTTCAGCACCTGCCACCACATAACGCATATTATAAAAATCATAGGCATGAGCTTTATGACCATAAGCAGCTAAGAAAGTGTTAGTGCCAAACATAATCGTTGCACCAATATCGTAGGCTATTTCAGGTATAACACTATAGTGCAATGGTGTAGGGTAAAAGAAGGTTTTCATGCCATTAAGAACAGGCAACATGGTTCCGACAGTAAAGCCAAATGAATGAAACATTGGTAGAAAGTTCAGTATCACATCCTGGGCATTAAACGATATCCTGGCTCTTAATTGGTTATGATTAGCCAGGATATTCGTGTGGGACAGAACAACACCTTTAGGCTGCCCTTCTGAACCAGAGGTAAACAAAACAACCGCAGGGCTTTCTGGACTGAATTGATGATGATTGTACCAATAGTTTGCCGTTTTACATTGAACCAGACCTTTCAATTTATCCAGCACGGAAATACTTTTCGCCAAATCCTCCAGATAAACCAGGTTAACCTCTTCCCCCAATCTTTCCGCATCATCATGGATTTTTGCCATATTGATAAATCGACGTGACGTTAACACAGTCTTTACTTGTGCTGTTTTACAGGCTGACGTCATTCCACTGGAACCAGTAGAAAAATTTAACATGGCTGGAACGCGCCCATGCAGTTGCAAACCCAGAACTACATATAATGTTTTGGTTGAATTTGGCAGAAAAATACCAATATTTTCTCCTTCCTGAGTAATTTCTTTTAATGCATTTGCAATACAAATCGTACGGGTGATTAAGGCATTATAGGAAATAGTCTCTCTATCCATGTCTTCAGAGACAATATGCTTTCCACCGTGTATGGTTCGCGCTTCCAGCAGAGATGAAAATATAGTTTGTTGATAATGACTAGTAGCAAAAATCATCTCACTCATTAATTGAGTTAGAACATGTCCGCAAAGTTTACGACGGGATTTACCACGTATTTCTGGTTTTACATTTAAAGTTGTGTGGGGAAGAATCTGGATAGTGATTTTGGGGAATAGGCGTAAACGTACAATATTGCGTAGTCTGGAAAAATGTGTATATTCAGCACCATGTATACGAACCGGTAATATTGCAGCCTTTGACTTGTCAGCAATCATCCCGGTACCGTCGTATATTTTCATTAATGAGCCGGTAACAGTGATCCGCCCCTCCGGGAAAATCACCGTTTTCGTATCCGTTTGTAAATGATTTATTAATGCCTTTAGTGATAAAGGCTGAGTAGGATCCATCGGAAAAACATGAGAAAGAGCAAGGAATGGTTTTAACCACCACCGCTCAGAGATATGAGTGTTAATTGCAAAGGTAATATCATCGGGTAAGAATACGCCTAATAATAAAGGATCGAGGAAAGATGTGTGGTTAGAGATAATAAGCACTCTATCCCCAGCTTTTTCATAATTATCAAGACCTTTAACTTCAACTTTATAGATTAAAGTAAGTAACCAGTGTAGAAAATTTTTTAGCATTTTATGTTCTCCTGCTCTGAGCTTAGCAGATATAAAGGTTAGAAAGCTACTTTTCTATCTCAAAAAAATGGGCCTATCTGAAATAATTGATCTAACGTGTAGAATATACTATACAAAATAATTAAACATTGTTCAATTATTTTTTCAATATACCCTCCAGCTTGAATGTTTCATTGGCCTTTAGCAGTTGTATACTCTCAATAACCTTCATATACATTTATGAAATCCGCAATATATTCCAGCAAGGTATATAATGAACCAATTTAACGCTCGCAACCGGCTCAGAGTACATTAAAGCCAATGAAAATACTTAATCTATATTTCAAAAACATTAATTCGCTAGAGGGAGAAAGTCGAATTCATTTTGATCAGGCACCTATCGCTGATGGAGGTGTTTTTGCTATAACAGGGCCCAATGGCTCTGGTAAATCGAGTATTTTAGATGTGATTACCCTTGGTTTATATGGCGAAACATATCGTTTTGACAGGCCTGCCGATTACGTGATGACCAAGTCGACTGCTGAAAGTTTTGCTCATGTCGAGTTCGCTTTGGGAGATGAAAATTTCAGATCTAGCTGGCAGGTTAAACGAAAAGATGGTGATGCTACCGGGGAATTATTATCACCAGAAATGAAATTGGTTCAATTGAACGGTAGTGAACAGGTTTTAGAACAGAGTACACAAAAGGTCCGTGACAAAATTGCTGAATTAACAGGAATGGATTTTCATAAATTCAGTAAGTCAATGGTGTTGGCCCAGGGAGATTTTGCAAGTTTTTTAAATGCGCTGGATAGTGAGCGCATGGATATTTTAGAAAAAATCAGTGGAACAGATGTTTATGTTGAGTATAAAAAGCAAGTAGAAGAAAAGCATACTCAGGCCCAGGATCAATTACAGCTACTAGAACAGGATTTAAGTGCAATTCCAGTGATGGATGAACTAACCATGGAAGCAAGAGAGCATGACCTGGTCGATTTTAAAGAGCAACAAACCGAGCTTGAAACCGAACAAACAGAGGTTCAGCAGCAATTAAGCAGCGCTAGTAATATAACTACTTTACAAGCCCAGATAGAAACTCTACTCAATAAGCAGCAGAATATTGAAAGTCTACTGCAAGAAAATCAAACTATTATTGATAAAGTTGAAGCGACACCAGATGTAACAGGTCTCCAAGACGAAATAGTGGAGATTGAAAATAAAGCCGAGGAAGCCCAGCAAAGTAAAAAAACATTAGATTCATATCGTAGTGAATTGAAAATGTTACAAGAACAGCTTAAATCTGATGATCTGGATGAAAGCACTCCAACTCCCGAGATAACACCTGAACAACAAAAGATCAATATAGATGACATAAAGCAGCAGTTCAACGAGCTGAAATTAGATTTACCTCAAGAAACCTCTTTATTACAATCATTAAATCTGCAAATAGACGATAAAAAATCGATTTTAAGTACGACTGAAGATTGGTTACAAGAACACGATGCTGATAAAACTTTGCTGGAAAGTTTTCCAGAAATAGAAAAGTTAAAACACACTAGAGTTGAGCTTGCTATATTGGCAGAAAAGCTACAGACCCAGACAAAATGGTCAAATAATACTAATGATGCATTAGCAATAAAAAAGTCGAGTATAAATACACTTAAGCAAAAAAACAGCGAACTTCTTGCGCAGATAAAGCAGGATGAAGATTCATTGAAAAGTTTAGCTGACGGACATTCTTTGTACGAATTACAAGAAATGGAAATGGAGCAGCAGGAAAGGGTTGAAAACTTTACTGAGTTGTATAACTTAGCTGCTGTAAATTCCAAACTAGGTAACAAAGGACTTTTTAGTCATTTTTTCAGCTCTAAAGACGAACACTCAGAAGAACAACACTTAAGAGAGAACGCTGACCAATTGCAAATAGAAATTGGCTTAGAGGAGAATATAGTTCAGACTATAGAACTTGCAATCAAGAATGAATTGTTGTTACAAAAGATGCAGCCGGACAGAGAACATTTGATTGATGGAAAACCATGCCCATTATGCGGTGCTATAGATCATCCATACGCCACAGAGGCCCCAGCATCATCAATATTAGCTGCTAGGCAAGCTTTGGTTGATCAAAATAAAAAAGTTAAAGCACTAAATGCTGAGGCTAAGGATATTGAAAAACAAATTGATTCGCTGCAAAAGCAGAATACGTTAGATGATCAAAAAGAGGGTAAATTACAGGTTGTAAACTCCCAATGGAATCGTTTGGCTAATAAATTAAATGCCGCTAGTCTAGATCTTGATATTGATAATTTATCATTAATGAAAAAGTTACGATCAAACGAAAAAAAGGAATTGGTCAGTCTTTCTAAATTAGTTAAAAAATACACTAAACAGCAAAGTTTAATCACTAAAGCATTATCAATTATTGAATCGAATAAAGTGACTATGGATAGGCTAAGTGCAGAATTTGAAAGCCTGGAAATAGAGAAAAACAGCCGTCAAGATGTGTCTGAGGTAGCCGAACAGGAACAGAGCTATAATCAACATCAAAAACAAGAACAGGTATTGGCTGAAAAAGTGTTGGAGCAATTAAACCTGTTAGGTGAAATAATGCCTGAACCAGGAGAGGAAGACGATTTAAATGATCAATTAAACATTCGAAAACAAAACTATCATTCGAGAACAATGCAACAAGAGGCATTATCTAAAGAAATTCCTGCTTTGGAAGCAAAGATCAAATCTTCTATCAATAAAGTTGATGAAATCACACAGCAGATTGAGCTATTCTCAGGACAAGTACAACAGGAAGAAGTTGCAGGGCTGCACTTATCCTTAATTGAAAAGCAAAAGCTAATTGCAGAAAAAGAAAAAGAATACTCGCAACAGCAAACCGATTTAAGCAGTTTGAAACAGAATTTATCCGCCAATACGGCTGAGAGCGGACAAGCAGACCTAAATGAATTGAAGGATACAATCGCTTTAGTTCAACGAAAACCTGAGTTACAACAAAAGCATCAGGAATTAGAACTAAATATCAATAAGATTACAAGTGATTTGGATAAACTTAATCTTCAATTAGAACAAGAACAAACACAGCAAGTCACAAATAAAACAACGGAAGAACTCCAACAGCAGCAGAAATTAACTAAAGAAAAACTGGAAATCGTAAAACAAGAAGTCGATTCTTTACAGAACAAATTAAGCAAACAAGATGACTTGAAGGCAAAATATGAAGAGCTTGCAGCTAAAGTTGAAAGTCAGAAAGCAGAGCTTGAAATATATAAAAAGGATATTCAATTAGTTGCCGATGAAAACAACCTGGATTTCAGACATAAAGTGCAACAAGTATTGACAGATAAATTACTTTCTCAGGCAAATCAAGTATTGGAAAAAATTAGTGGTCGTTATTATGTTCGCAAGGTAGAAAGTGAGCATGGATTAGCCTTAGAAATAGAAGATACCAAACAACATAATGTTCGTAGATTACCTAAAACATTGTCTGGTGGGGAAAGTTTTATCGTTAGTCTTTCTTTAGCCTTAGGTTTATCTGAAATGGCGAATGATAGTCATGCCATCAATTCTTTGTTTCTGGATGAAGGATTTGGAAATCTGGATGCCGACTCTCTTTATATGGCAATGACAACACTGGAAAGCCTTAAAACACATGGTAAGACTGTAGGTGTTATTTCTCACGTTGATGGAGTCCGTAAGAGAATTAAAACCCAAATTGAAATGATTAAAAAACCAAATGGCTTAAGCGCAATCAAAATGGTTTCCTAATATTAGCTTGTTTAGCAGACTCTAGTTAGTAACGATAAACGAAAAGCCTGCTCTATAAAACCTATTCCTGAAGGCGAAAAACTTCACCATAGGAAGTGTCAGCGTCAAAATCATCCCAGACATAGGCTGGATGCACGACCTGTTTAGTTGGAATTGGGGCAGTAATTACATCCATAGTTCCGACAATGATTCTGCCAAAAGTGTTCAAAACACCTTGCCCAAACCCACCAACTGCACCAAAGGCAAGATTGCTGTCATTTGTTACGTTAATGATGCTTTTTGGAATTTCCAACAAGGATGTCGTCATATTAACAAAACCATTAAGCGCTTTATTACCTACTTTGGAGCCATAACTCTGTTGATCATTTGCAAGGCTAGTTGACGATACTACCATTAATAGGCTTAGTAATATTGAACGAGTGCGGTTAATCATAATTAATCCTGCTTACTTATTTGATATGGATAGTTTTTTTATCCTCCCATTAATAACAATTTAGAGTATATTTAATATACTCAGATCAACTACTGATGGGAGTGTGGTATAGCAATAAAGTATAGCAGAGGTTTTTATTTCTAGTAGTTCACCTGCTATGAATTGATGGCTAAATTGTACAAACTGGGCAGTAGTCCAAGATTAGAAAACCTACTTCCACCTCTTCAACCTAAATAAATCAGTCGAATCACGGTTTCTAGCACAAGCCAAATAAACAGGAGCTATCCTATGCAACTTAATTACTTGGGAAATACAGGCATAAAAGTAAGCAAAATTTGTCTCGGCACCATGACATTTGGTGAACAAAAATACCGAAGCCGAAGGCCATAGCCAGCTGGATATGGCTCTGGATTATGGTATTAATTTTATTGATACTGCGGAAATGTATTCTATACCTCCGCGTGCAGAAACTTATGGCAGTACCGAAACCATTATTGGGAATTGGTTGCAAAAGACCGGTAAACGGGATCAAGTGGTTTTGACAAGCAAAGTCATAGGAAAAGCCGATGACTGGATGCCACATGTACGAAATGGCCGAGCCCGGTTAAACCGGAGTAATATAGAAACAGCGATTAATAATAGTTTAAAACGGCTTAAAACTGATGTGATTGATTTATATCAAATACACTGGCCGGATCGCAATACTAATTTTTTTGGTCAATTGGAATATCAGTACCAACCAGATGATTCGGCAGCCGCTATAGACGAAACCTTGTCGGTATTAAAAGACCTGGTGCAAACAGGTAAAGTGCGTCAGGTCGGCGTATCTAATGAAACGCCATGGGGATTGATGGAATATTTAAGGCTGAGTGATAAACTGGATGCGCCGCGTATTGTTTCAATCCAAAATCCATACAATCTGCTTAATCGCAGTTTTGAAATTGGTCTTTCCGAATTTTCTCACAATGAAAATATTGGCCTGCTGGCCTATTCGCCATTGGCTTTTGGTGTATTAAGCGGAAAATATCTTGAGCAGCAGCCTGCCAATGCTCGTCTGACTTTATTCCCCGCTTATCATCGATATTCCAGTGAAAATGCACAGAAAGCAACAGCTGCTTATGTTGGGCTAGCACATGATAATGGTTTGTTGCCAGCTCAAATGGCTCTGGCATTTGTCACTAGTCGGCCTTTTGTTTGTGCCAATATTATCGGAGCAACAACATTAACCCAGCTCAAGGAAAATATTGAAAGTATAAATATCACTTTATCTGATGAAGTGTTAGGTGGCATTGAAGAGATACACCAAAATAATACCAACCCATGTCCTTAATTTCCTTTTTTACCCCTTACTTCTAAAGAAGTTTGATTAAAATTTTTGTATTTAACAGATATTAAATATGCAGGATAAGACTAGCTTAAACAGAGTTATTACCTTACCTTTATTGGTGTTCTATGGTGTTGGAACAATTTTAGGAGCGGGTATTTATTCACTGACGGGAAAAATAGCAGGGTTAAGTGGAATTTATGCTCCCATCTCATTTTTATTATCCGCATTGATTGCAGCTTTTGTTGCATTTTCCTATGCAGAATTATCCAGTCGTTATCCAAAAAGTGCTGGGGAGGCTGTTTATGTTCACCAGGCTTTTTCCAAATCATGGCTCACAGCTTTGGTTGGTTGGGCAATTGTGTTTACTGGAATTGTTTCAGCTGGTGTTTTGGCACATGGTTTCCATGGGTATCTGAATGAATTCGCTGAGATTTCAAATGCAGCAGGGATTATTTGTTATGTTCTTTTCATAACGATTATCGCGTTATTGGGTATTTCTTTATCTGTAAAGTTTGCCGCTCTGGTTACCATCATTGAAGTCAGTGGCTTAGCGTTGATTATATACGTCAGTCGAGACAGTTTGCTGACTTTGACCGATAGATGGCATGAGTTTATACCTCCCTTTTCCTGGAGTATTTGGCAGCCTATAATTTTTGGTGCATTTATTGCCTTTTATGCGTTTATTGGTTTTGAAGATATGGTCAATATTGCAGAAGAGGTGATAGAGCCGGAAAAGAATTTACCTGCAGGCATTATTATTACTTTGATCATATCAACACTTATTTATGTTTTAGTTTCTTTTGCCTCAGTATTGTCATTACCTATTGATAAGCTGGCCGATCATGCAGCACCTTTTGCTTTGATTATAAAAGAAAATAGTCAGGTTCCTGTTTCTATAATCAGTTTAATCAGTCTGATTGCAATTCTAAATGGTGCACTGGTTCAGATAGTGATGGGTTCCAGAGTTTTGTATGGAATGGCCATGCAGGGTGTCGCACCGTCTTGTTTTAAAGCAATTCATCCTAAAACCAGAACACCAGTAGTGGCAACACTATTTTTTTCAGCACTATTATTAGTAATGGCTCTTTGGCTGCCGATTATGATGTTAGCTAAAATCACCAGTTTTGTTATTTTGGCAATTTTTGCCCTGGTCAATTTAAGTTTGTGTGTGATTAAATTTCGTTATCATGGGGCAAATAATGAGGGATATCTAAATGTACCTCTAGTTGTTCCATTGATTGGATTTGTTATGTGTTTTAGCTTTATTCTGTTGCAATTTTTATAGATGGAAGTTCTTTTTTCTATTAGCCAGAAGGCTTTGTTTAGGGGGATTACAGACTGTCGAATACAATGGTTAAGTCTGCTTATTTTCTGTTACCTAATGCCTAATATAGGATGCGCCTCCTTTGTCGTCACATCCTACGATAAGTGCTTACATCGCTTTTATCAACACCTCTTAATTCTGTTTTGGAAATAATTTTTCCAGTCGAATTAATTGAGTTTCGCCGTTTGTATCTTCGACACCATTATTGTCGTTAATGACATATGCCGTACCGTTTTTAGTGACGGCCAGGCTTTCTAATTTTTCCAGCACCAAACCGCCGGTTGCTTTCAAATCTGGAATTAAATCACGTACTAATGTTTTGGAAACGACTTCAAAATTTGGTTTGTCACTACCATCATCAGTTTTTAGTGTCATGCCTGTTACAGAAAATTGATAAATACGTTTAACCTTAGCATCTGCTCCACTTTGATTATCGCGTTCTAAAACTGCAAATTGATCATTTCCAACATAGGCTATATCTGACAAACCTATCCAGCTGCCTGAGTTTGATTCAACCTTATCCAATGGATAATATAAAAATCTCCACTGCTCTGTCTGGGTGTCATAACGACCAATGCGGACATGGCCTGTTTTGTCGCCTTGCCATTCACGTTGAAAGACAACGAAAACTGCTTCTTTATCATTTTTTTCTACTGAGCTGACGCCTTCAAATCCAAAACTCACTTGTCGATTATTAACAGTTTCTGGAAGTAATACGACTTGTTTAATTGCGCCTTTTTTTCCTATTTTAAGCAATAAATTTTTATTTTTAAGTGGATTACCATTGTCTTCTATCGCTCCCGAACCTTCTGACACTACCCAAAAACCTTTCGATTTTCGTGTGGAGATACCTTCTAGATCGAGATTGACACTAAGGTCTGAATTGACCAGCTCAGGTTTAATTTCTTTTAATAAGCCTTTGCTATCAGATAATTTAATAGCTTTAGTGATTTTTGCTGGCAATTTTTTTAGATTCATCTGTAGAATCGTACTTTGTTTATAGCTATTATCCTGCACAGCATAAGCCTTATCAGATTCTTTATTATCAATAGCTAAACCTGATAAAGCTCCCCATGCTATCGGCGTTCCTTGTTCTGTATTTTTAGAAATTATTGAAGGATAATTTGCTTTATCTTCCAGTCTGTAAATGCTTAGAGCTGAACGTATTTTGTCATCACGAGCATCTTTCTCTCCAGCAGCAATAAATAAATTTCGACCGGGAATTGCCAGTAACCCTTCTGGTTTGACTGCAGTGGGTAATACTTGCATTAATTTTGGTGCCTGGCCTAATTTGCTTGCTTGTTTATAGACCAGAACAACACTGGAACGCTCAGATCCGACAAATAAAAAGTCGCCTGTTTGATAATGTCCAAACTCAACATTTTCCGTCTCGTTGCCTTTTTTACCTGCTCTCTTTTCAGGAAAATGTCCATGACGAACCATCGTATGCTCAACAGAATTAGCTGAATCATAAGTTAGGGAGCCATTCATATCAAAGATACTAAAACCACGACTTCCACCTTTTAAATCTCCCTCGTTTGCAGTAGCAAATTGATCGCCATTCAACCATGTTATGCCATCAGGTTCACGTAATACTGCTTGCAGAGAATTATTTAAAGTAATTAGTCCATCATTTTTTGTATCGATTTTTTCAAGATCAACTGAACCGGCATTAAATTCTTTAATCACCTGAGCTGTTGCTAAATCTATCAGCACTATCGCATTATTTTCCTGCAATGCAAGCACTGCAATATTATCTTTGTTGATATCAACATATTCTGGCTCTGGGTCTTGTGGGTAAAGCGGGGTGGTTAATCCTGTCAAAATCACATTTCTGAGTGGCATTAGGGGCATTCCATCACTAGCCAGGTCTATAATTTGCAATAACCCAGCAGGAAACTGCGGTAATCCACCTTCAACACCATTAACTTCAACTTTTTCATTACGCTCATTTTCTATCGCTATGGCGGCATAACGACCATCTGGGCTAACCGCAATTGAATCAGGCTGGCCTGCTAAAGGGTGTGTAGCAACAATATTATGACTTGTAATATCAACCACTAGCAAATTGCCCGAAACGTTTATGTAATTTTCAGACGTATTTACTACAACCAAAGCATACTTACCGCTTACAGCGAGAGAAGTTGGCTCCCCTCCGACAGCAATAAAACCAGCAGCAACTGGATTTGCAGGATCCGCGATAGAGACAAAACCTATACTTTCCATTTCCCCATCAGTATATATCAGGGTGTTATTATCTTTGGAAACAGAAAATATTTCAGCTACGGTTTTATTGCTGATATTACTGTTTAAATATACCGGAAAAGTTGCGATACGATTAAACAGCTGATCATTATTTGCCGAGCTTGATGTGATCGACAAAAAAGCCAGCAAGATACCGCTTGTTATTCCTATTTTTAAAGTGTCTGTTTTCATTATTAATTGTACTCATTAAGTTTAAATGAAATGAAAAATATAAATATCTTATACTTCGCACAGCCTCAGTTGCGGATTTCTAGCGGTTGATTTTATACCGATAGCGGTGTTGCTGAAACAGTTACATAGTTTGCTATGCGCATGTTCCAGCGTCTTGCTCTCGACAAAAATCAACTCGCTATAAATTCCGCTTCCGTGCCCGCGTAAAGGGGTG
>Ga0256847_1001537_pt1 | contig 11531 bp, 8 predicted proteins | sample TeddybearmetaG_FD_189099 | JGI IMG/M metagenome (GOLD analysis project Ga0256847, IMG submission 189099) | Hydrothermal vent microbial communities from East Pacific Rise, Pacific Ocean - Teddybear | ecosystem: Environmental > Aquatic > Marine > Hydrothermal vents | place: Pacific Ocean: East... | reverse complement strand
TGGCTTCAATATCAGCCGCCTGAATTGAGGTTACAGACATCAGGCCTGTTAACCCAAGCATTACCGCTTTGATGTGGCGAGCTTTCATAAGATCTCCTAGTTAAAAATGAATACAGAAATTTTGGGGCGGAATGTATATCATACCTGTCCAATCTATTCAATACAGCTGTGTCTTATGTCTAACCTATATCAACAAGCCAAGTTCATTACCAGTGCATTTGAACTGACCCAACTGGTTGAAGATGTAGGTCTCGAAATTGCCTTTGCCGGTCGATCTAATGCCGGAAAATCAACTGCCATTAACCGCCTGACTTCTCAAAAAAATCTTTGTAAGACCAGTAAAACACCAGGTCGCACTCAATTAATAAATTTTTTTGAGCTTGACGATAAACGCAGACTGGTTGATTTGCCCGGATATGGATTTGCCAAAGTGCCCAAGAAGTTACGCGAACATTGGAACACCGTTCTTTCCAGTTACTTACTTGAACGTAAGTCATTAAGTGGCCTTGTGATCGTGGTAGATATTCGCCGTGGCTTGACTGACCTGGACTGGGGTTTAATAGAGTTAATGGACGAAAAGACTCCTATCCATATATTACTAACAAAAGCAGACAAGTTAAAAAATGATGCGCGTAAAAGAACAATTATGAAAATTACCGGACAATTAAATGCAAATGGTATGAGTGTTTCGGCTTTTTCTGCTTTAAATGGACTGGGTTTGGATGAATTTATCATTCACTGCGATAATTTACTTGAAATAAGGTAATACCCTCTGTATAAACATCGGCTTATAAAAATTAATAATGCAAATAAACCATTTGGTAATATGTAACTATTTGTTTTGAGTGGGATCTAAACGAATACTGCTACTACCCATGGTCAAAAAAAACCCCGGCTAGAGAATTAACTCGGCCGGGGTCTAAGTAACGATCCGGTGGGGTTTCCGGATCCGTCCGTTCAACAGGAGGGAAGAACGAACTTGCGCTGGGCTTTAGCGCATTACCAGTAAGACAAAATCATTAAATTAAGGTTCCTTCTGATATCTTATTTATAGTCGCTGTTATTGCTTTTACTGAACTGTCCGACAGTCGGCATCAATTCAGTTATCAGTGAGCATCATTCCAGTTTTTACCAACGCCAGCTTCAACTTCCAGTGATACCGATAATTCTGCTGCAGAGGTCATAAGCTGTGAAATATTATCCTTATAATAATCCACTTCATGCTGATTAACTTCAAACACAAGTTCATCATGAACCTGCATTACCATCTTTATTTTTTCATTCTCACTGCCAATCCAGTCATCCACTTTAATCATGGCCAGCTTGATGATATCGGCAGCTGTGCCTTGCATCGGTGCATTAATAGCCGTTCTTTCTGCATATTGCCGACGTTGTGCATTTCTAGATTTTAATTCAGGAAGGTATAACCTACGTCCAAAAACGGTTTCTACATAACCTACTTCATGTGCCTTCTCTCGAGTTTCATCCATGTAATTTTTCACACCCGGATATCTTTCAAAATACAGGTCAACATATTTTTGCGCTTTATTTCTGCCAATATTCAATTGTTTACCCAGGCCAAATGCCGACATGCCATAAATTAGTCCAAAGTTTATGGCTTTTGCTGCTCGACGCTGATCTGTTGTCACCATCTCAGTAGAAACCGCAAAAACTTCTGCTGCAGTAGCTCGATGCACATCCAGTCCATGAGCGAATGCATTTAGCAGACTTTCATCTCCTGACAGGTAAGCCATGATGCGTAATTCTATTTGTGAATAATCCAGAGCCATTATTTTAAAACCATCCGGAGCAATAAAAGCTTCTCGAATACGCCTGCCCTGCTCTGATCGTATAGGAATATTCTGTAAATTTGGATTGGATGAAGATAGCCTTCCAGTAGATGCGACTGCCTGATGATAAGAAGTATGAATCCTGCCAGTATGTAAATTAACTTCCTGAGGTAACTTATCTATATAGGTTGTTTTCAGTTTATTCAGTCCTCGATGTTCTAATAATAAACGCGGTATTTCATGATCCCTGGCCAGCTCTTCCAGAACGTCTTCTGCCGTCGAGGGCTGTCCTTTGGGTGTTTTTCGAATGACGGGTAAATTTAATTTATCAAATAAAATCACCTGAATTTGTTTGGGCGAACTCAAATTAAAACTTTCATCAGCCAACTCAAAAATTGATTTTTGGATTTTATCCAGCTGCTCATCCACTTCCTGAGCCTGTTTCCGTAGTAATCCCTGATCAAGACAGACCCCATTTTGCTCAATGCGAGCCAATACATTAATCAGTGGCATTTCTATTTCACGATAAACCTTTAGTAATGATTCATCTTCTTTCAGTTTTTCATATAGAGTCTGGTGTAACTGAAAGGTGACATCGGCATCTTCACTAGCATAGGGAACCGCCATTTCGAGATCAACCTGATCAAAAGTGATCTGCTTAGCACCTTTTCCAGCTACATCTTCATAATGAATCGTTTTTCTATTCAGGTAAAACTGTGCCAAATCATCCATGTTATGGCGCGTAGCCGTAGAATTTAAAATATAGGATTGCAGCATGGTATCGTGTCGCATGCCTTTCAAATCGATACCGCATTTTTGGAAAATATGATGCTCATATTTAATATTTTGACCAATTTTTCCAATTTTAGGGTTTTCCAGAATTGGCTTTAAGGCTTGCAGAACTTCTTCTCTGTTAAGTTGCTGAGGTGCTCCTGAGTAATTATGTGCGAGAGGGATGTAACAGGCATGGGAGGCTTCCACGCATAACGAAAGACCAACAATTTCAGCATCCATATAATTAATGCTTGTGGTTTCAGTATCAATGGCAAATAACTCAACGTTGCTTATTTTTTTCAGCCAGTTATCAAATACAGATTGTTCCAGCACCACTTCATAATCAGCTTCCGGTGCTTCATCTAAAGTTTCAATTTCAAAACCTTCCGATTCTAGTTCATCTAACCAGCGCTTAAATTCGAATTTCTGGTAAAAATCACACAAGGCTTTTACATCGATCTCCTTTTGTTTTAATTCTTCCATTTTAAAATCGAGCTCAACATCCAGTTTTATTGTCGCCAGCTCGTATGACATTGGTAAAAAATCCAGAGAAGCACGTAGATTTTCACCAATTTTACCTTTGAAGCTTTCAGCACTGTCCATCACATTCTGTAACGTGCCATATTCATTTAGCCATTTACTGGCTGTTTTAGGGCCTACCTTTGGTACACCAGGAATGTTATCGGAGGTATCCCCCATTAACGCCAGGTAATCGATTATCTGTTCTGGTTTAACCTGAAATTTTTGCTGCACCATATCTTCATCCATCAACACATTGTTCATGGTATTGATTAATGTCACGTGTTCATTCACCAACTGGGCCATATCTTTATCCCCTGTTGAGATAAGTACCTGATATCCCTCAATAGAGGCCCGTTTAGCCAGAGTTCCAATCACATCATCGGCTTCTACATTATCAACTACCACCAGGGGTAAACCCTGTGCCTTGATAATTTCATGCAAGGGTTCTATCTGTATGCGTAAATCATCTGGCATAGGTGGTCTATTCGCTTTGTACTCGGCGTAGATATCATTTCTAAAGGTTTTACCTTTTGCGTCAAAGATAACCCCGATCAGGTCTGGATTTTCATCCAGTATTAATTTACGTAACATATTCAGCACACCATAGATTGCTCCCGTCGGATGCCCATTACTAAGTAAAGGAGGTAAACCGTGAAATGCTCGAAACAGGTATGAACTACCATCCACCAATACCAGTTTTTTTCTTTTCTCTTCAGTCATATGAATACGTTACAATTGGTTTATATTTGAAAATAATAATGTCAGAGCAGAATACCTGAATGAATAATAAAAACACAGTTAAGAGCAAGCAAGATATTGCCAACATTGAATCCGGGCTAACTCGCGAATCGTGGAAAATATTCCAGATCATGGCGGAGTTCGTGGATGGATTTGAAAACCTTGCCTGCATAAAACCATCCGTGAGTATTTTCGGATCGGCCCGAACCAGAGTGGATAGTCCGTATTATTTAAAAGCTGAAAAAATTGCACGCTTATTGTCTGATGCTGGTTTTTCTGTGGTCAGTGGTGGTGGCCCGGGAATAATGGAAGCAGCAAACAAAGGAGCTCATGCAGGAAAATCATCCAGTATTGGTTTAAATATTCAATTACCCCATGAGCAAACTACCAACCCTTATCAGGATATTTCATTGAATTTCCGACACTTTTTTACCCGTAAAGTCATGTTTGTGAAATATGCCACAGCTTATATTGTGTTACCGGGTGGTTTTGGAACTCTGGATGAAATGGCTGAAATTTTGACTCTGGTGCAAACGGGTAAGACCCGTAAGATTCCCATAATTCTGGTTGAGTCCGAATTTTGGTCTGGACTCATTAACTGGTTTAAAAACACTCTGGTTAAAGAAGGTACTATTAATGAGTCTGACCTTGATTTAATCAAAATAATCGATGAGCCCCAGCAGGTTGTGAATGAAATATTTGACTACTATCGAAGCCGGACCTTTGAACCATCAGCCGAAGAAAAGGAACGCATGTTACGACTTTAGTCTGTCGTGTCAGTTTTTACCTCTGTCTGCACTTCAGACATCGAGCAATTTCTGAAACACTATCACTGTGGTGAATTGACTGATTTTCAGGGCATTATCGAAGGAATTTCGAATAGTAATTTTCATTTAACAGCGACAGGCGGTGAGTTTATTCTCACTATTTATGAGCATATCGAAACCGAACAACTAGAAAAAATACTAGAGCTACAAGATCATCTTCATCAATCTGGAGTTTCCTGTGCCAAAATAATGAAAACTCAGTCAGGAGCCTTATTTAATTCGCTTGCCAATAAACCTGCTTCCATTATTGAAAAACTTCCAGGCAACACTAAATTTTCTGTTACAAATCACCTTTGCCAACAAATAGGGCTAACTCTTGCTCAGTTTCATTTATCTGCTGTAAATTTTGATTTTGCAATTCAAAATCCCAGGGGAGCTGCGTGGATATCAGCAATTTCAACAAAGCTTATGCAGCATCTTTCTGCCAAAGATCAGAAAATCTTACGGCAGGAATTAGATTTTCTCAGCAGATATTCACAACTCTCTCTACCGGCCGGAGCAATTCATGCAGATCTGTTTCCTGATAATGCTTTAGTTAAAGATGATATTTTAACCGGCATTATTGATTTTGATTTGGCCTGTCACGAAGTTTATCTGTTTGATTTATGTATATCTATTAATGCCTGGTGTAGTCAGCCGGATGGACAACTGGACAGGATTCTCATGCGCGACATGTTAACCGCTTATAGTTCTGTTCGGTCACTTACACAGGATGAAAATATATCGATACCGATGATGCTTAGAACCACCGCCTTACGTTTTTGGTTATCACGTTTAAACGATAAAATTTTTCCCGCTGATGGAGAATTAACTTTTAACAAAGATCCTGACGAATTTAAAAATATTTTACTGGCCAGAAGACAACGGTTATCCGGGATGCAACGTTAGCTTCATTAAAAATTTATTTACCGACACAGAAACTGGAAAATATTTTTCCTAATAAATCTTCGGTGGTAAATTCACCGGTTATTTGATTCAGCGACCGCTGCGAATCACGCAAGTCTTCAGCCATTAATTCACCCGCTTCAGTTTGTTCAAAGATAGACTGAGCATTGAGTAAATTTTGTAAGCTGTTTTTTAGTGCTTCTACATGCCTTTTTCTAGCAATAAAGGTACTTTGATTTTGATTGTAGTCTGCATAATTTTGAGTTAGTAAATCAATGACTTTATCAATACCCTCACCCGTTTTAGTAGATACTAGACTATCTTTAATCAATTCTTTTTGCTGCAAACTGATCAAGTCAACTTTGGTATAAAGAGGTAAAACATGCGCACCTTGCAAACGCTGTTTAATTTTTGAATCTTCATCAGAAAACCCTTTTGACGCATCGATCAACAGTAAAACCACATCTGCTTTTTCAATTTCGTGCCAGGCTCGTTTTATACCTTCCTGTTCAATGGGATCAGTGGAATCTCTTATCCCAGCAGTATCAATCACTTTTACCGGTATACCCTTTAATGCAATATGTTCTCTTATTACATCTCGGGTTGTTCCTTCAATATCGGTCACAATGGCTGCATCATAACCAGCCAGATAATTTAACAGACTCGATTTACCTGCATTCGGACGACCGGCAATAGCCATCGTCATACCTTCATTCAACACCCTGCCTTTTTCAGCTTCGGTCAGTATGTTTTGATTAGTGTCGATGATTTGTTGAATTTGCTGATTGATGTCCGACTCTTTTAGAAAATCAATTTCTTCTTCTGCAAAGTCCAATGCAGCTTCAACGAAGACGCGCAAATTAATAACTGATTCAACCAGACTATTAATTTGCTTCGAAAATTCACCCTGCAAAGAGCGCATTGCAGCCCGGGCCGCCGCCTGGCTACCGGATTCAATCAAGTCAGCAATCGCTTCGGCCTGAGTCAAATCCAGTTTGTCGTTATGAAAAGCCCGTTCCGAAAATTCACCGGCATGTGCCAATCTTGCTCCCAGCTCACACACACTGTTCAACAACATATCCTGCAACACGATGCCACCATGCCCCTGAAGTTCTACGACGTCTTCTCCGGTAAAAGAATGGGGTGATTTAAAATATAAAACGATGCCATGATCGATAATTAGCTTATCGGCATCATAAAATTTTCGAAACTGGGTTGTTGATACCTGTAAAGAGGATTGCGTTAGGGATTCGGCAATTGACAGTGCATTGCTGCCAGATAATCTGATAATACCTATGCCGCCAACTCCTGGCGGAGTTGCAATGGCGGCAATGGTATCCTGAGACATTCTAGTTGTTAAGAAAATACCTTATTTTTCTTCACCCGATTCTATACGTTTTGTAATAATCCACTGCTGAGAAATTGTCAGGATATTATTAGATACCCAATACAAAACGAGCCCTGATGGGAAGAACGCAAAAAATACCGTGAAGACCAGCGGTAAAGCCATCATCATTTTAGCCTGGACCGGATCAGCCATTGGAGTCGGACTTAATTTTTGTTGAATAATCATGCTAATACCCATGATAACCGGCAAAATATAGTATGGATCCATCACTGATAAATCCTGTATCCAGAAAATAAACGGTGCCTGACGTAAATCGACACTTTCTAACAGTGCCCAGTACAATGCGATAAATACCGGCATTTGTACTAACATCGGTAAACAGCCACCCATCGGGTTTATTTTTTCTGTTTTATACAACTCCATCATCGCCTGATTCATCTTTTGACGATCATCACCGTAACGCTCTTTGAGTGCTTTAAGACGTGGACCCACCTTACGCATGCGGGCCATAGACTTGTAACTTTTTTCGGATAATTTATAAAAGATAGCCTTGACCGTTAAAGTCAAAAGAATAATCGACAGACCCCAGTTACCTACCAGATCATAGAAAAATGATAATAACCAGTAAAGCGGTTTAGATAAAAATGTCAACGCTCCATAATCAACGGTTAAATCAAGTCCTGGAGTAATCTCTTCCAGTCGTTTTACTATTTTAGGACCAATAAATAACTCACTATTGAACTCACCTTCTGAACCAGCATTAATTTGCTGATTTTCAGAACGCATGCCTATGGTATAACTGGCTGGATAACGTTTAGTATTAGCGATTGAATATAACAGATTGGATTCTTCTGGTTTGGCTATCCACGCAGAAAGAAAGTAATGATGAATCATCGCTGCCCAACCACCATTAGATTGAAGCTGGAAGTTTTTCTCTTCCATGTCATCGAAATCTATTTTTTCGTATTTTATCTCTTCGTTATAAACCACCGCCCCGGTATAGGTGTACAGTAATTTACTAGTTTCTAAAGGTCGTGAACGTTGCAATTGACGATACTGGCTACCAACCCAGTCACTGTCACTTTGATTAATTACACGATGATTTAAATTTATTAAATAATCACCACGTTTAAATTCATAAGTTTTTATAACTTTAACGCCATTTTCCTGCCATTCAAAAGGAACTCTTAAAATGTCAGATGAATCGTCCATTATATAACGATCTTTCGTTGTAGAATAGGAGCTGTAATGTGTTGGTGCAGCGCTGGCAGAAGACCTTAAACCATTTTGCACAAGATATATTTCATCTTGTTTATTATAAAGAAGCTCCAGATATTCATCTGGATGCTCAATATCGATCGGAAATTTTTTCAGTTTTAAAGACCTTATCACTCCACCCAGAGTATCGATCTGGACATCAAATACATCAGTTTCAACAGAAATTAATTTACCCTTTGTAACGACTAAATTATTTTCAACTGTTGAGTCCGTCTTATTATTGATACTAGCTAGTTCTGGTAGATCATTTGCTATCGAAGGGGTTTGTGCCTGAGATCTAATAGCTGTTGAAGATTCCTGTTGCTGTTGAACCGTAGGAACAGGTTGTGGACCATAATCGGCTTTCCACTGCTCCCAGATGAGTAATCCAATAAAAGCTAATGCTGCATATAGAAAAAGTCTTGAATTATCCATAGTGTCTTAGTTGTAGTAATTAATGTTTGGGTGGAACCGGATCGTATCCACATTTCCCCCAGGGATGGCAGGAAAATATTCTTTTGATGGCTAACCACCCACCTTTCAATGCGCCGAAACGTTCTATTGCTTCGATGGCATATTCGGAACAGGTAGGTGAAAAACGGCAACGACTGATTAAAAAAGGACTAATCGCATAACGGTAAAACAGGATTGGCAGTATTAAAATTTTTCGCATTGTTTTATTACTTTGCGCCAATGTTTTTCCAGTCTTGCAAATATTTGCGCATTATCTAACTGTAAAATCTTGCAGCGCACCATAAAGACAATTCCCGTGTTCGGCAATTCTATTTGATGCCGGCGGAAACTTTCTCTGATAATACGCTTTAACCTGTTCCTCTCAACAGCACTTTTTATCTGTTTTTTTGCAACAGCAAAGCCAATTCGTGCTACTAACCCCTGTTGTTTGCCAACCAAAATGGTGAAACAATCATCAGATACACGAATGTTATTTTGAAAAACCTGTTTAAAATCACCTGCAGAAGTGAGCCTGGACGACCTGGAGAAAGATTCTCCAGCCCTGGAATCCACAGCTAAGGCGTTAAACGCGCTCTACCTTTTGCTCTTCTCGCCTTGATAACAAGACGTCCACCACGAGTTTGCATGCGTGCACGAAAACCGTGGGTTCTAGCACGTTTTAAATTACTAGGTTGAAATGTACGTTTCATATTTATATCTCACACTGATCAGTTGCCTAAAAAAGGCAGGCGCGACACGATACTGGTAAGCACTTCATTCGTCAATATTATTTTTTACTAATATTGCTTTATTTGCCTATTTCTAATAAATTTTTTGCACGTCCTGTGGATAAGTACGATAATATCCTATTCGTGTGGATGATCGCTTAGTTTTCTTTGTACTCTTCCTAACTGACTTAAATTTAATCCATTAGGAAGTAGAGCTTGAAAATCAAATTGTGGGAACAGTGTATAACTCATCTTGAAACAGAGCTGAGTGAACAACAGTTCAATACCTGGATTTTGCCTCTTCAGGTAACACTTGAAAATAATACGCTGCAATTATTAGCGCCCAATAGATTTGTAATGGATTGGGTCAAGAAAAATTTTCTCGAACAGATTAAAGTAACTATCAATAACCTGGACGATACCAATTCTATTCAAGTTAATATTTCTATTGGTAGCCAGGTTAAACCTGTCAGTTCAACGACTAATAACAAAACAATAAATACACGGCCTGCAAAACAGGCTTTCCCATCATGTCTCAATGAATCTCAAGTTTTTGAAAACTATGTGGAAGGTAAATCAAATCAGCTTGCACGGGCAGCATCTATTCAAGTAAGCAGTAAACCGGGTTCAGACTATAACCCACTTTATATTTATGGGGGTGTTGGCCTGGGCAAAACTCACCTCATGCAGGCTGCTGGAAATCAAATTAAGAAATTAAGACCAGATAGCAAGGTTGTTTTTGCAAGCTGCGAACGTTTTGTTTCCGACATGGTAAAAGCTCTGCAACACAGTAAAATGAACGAATTCAAGAATTTTTACCGAAGTGTGGACGCACTATTGATTGATGATATTCAATTTCTTGCTGATAAAAACCGCTCACAGGAAGAATTTTTTCATACATTCAATGCATTATATGAATCAAAAGCACAGATGATCATCACCTGTGACAGGTACCCAAAAGAAATTGATGGTCTGGAAGAAAGAATTCGTTCACGACTAGGCTGGGGCCTTGCGGTCGATATAAAACCACCCGACCTTGAAACTCGAGTCGCCATTTTACAAACAAAAGCAGAATCAGCCATGGTTCATTTACCTGAAGAAGTCGCTTTTTTTATAGCCAGTAAATTCAAATCTAACATTCGAGAACTTGAAGGCGCTTTAAAACGTGTAATAGCCCACGCCCACTTTACTGGCCACCCAATTACTCAGGAGTTTACTCGTGAAGCACTTAAAGACTTACTAGCTGTTCAGGAAAAAAAGGTCACTATCGAAAATATACAAAAAACAGTTTCAAATTATTTCAAGGTATCAATAGCCGATCTTCTGTCAAGCAGAAGAACACGGTCAATCACCAGGCCCAGACAAATAGCAATGGCATTGGCAAAACAGTTAACCAGACATAGTTTGCCCGAAATAGGAACTGCTTTTGGGGGACGTGATCATACAACCGTTTTACATGCCTGCCGCAAGGTAGCCGAATTATGCAAAGACGATCATGTGATCAATGAAGATTTTGAAAACCTGTATAGAACTTTAAGCAATTAATGAGTTTAGAATGTTACACTTTAATAAACATGTTAAATAACTGTGGATAACTATTGAGTAAAAATATTAGTGAAATTTATCCATCACTTATCCACAGTTTACTGATAACATAATGACAATATAAAAATACATTTTTAATAACTTAAGTCACTGAAATATAACGTTTTTTCACTTTTATTCACAGATAGCATAGTTACTAATAACAACAACAGTTTATATATATAATGAATATTATTATTAATACAGAGCAAATACTCACTCCCTTACAGCATGTAATAGGGGCAGTAGAACGTAAACAAACTTTACCTATTTTAGGCAATGTATTAATTCAAGCTGAAAATGGAATAGTGACTTTAACCGCTTCTGATTTAGAAATTGAACTGATAGCAAACTTAAACATTTCTGTTGATGAAGATTTTTCAACTACATTACCTGCTCGAAAGTTACTAGATATTTGCAAAGCTTTACCAACTAATTCAGACATAAACTTTACTATTGAAGAAACTAAGGTACTTCTTGTATCTGGAAGAAGTAGATTTACTTTAGGAACCCTACCCTCCAAAGATTTTCCTCGAATAGATGAAATAAAATCACAAAGCCAATTTAGCATCCCGCAAAAAAACTTCAAGCTGTTGATTGATAAAACAGCATTTGCAATGGCTCA
>Ga0256847_1001536_pt1 | contig 11535 bp, 7 predicted proteins | sample TeddybearmetaG_FD_189099 | JGI IMG/M metagenome (GOLD analysis project Ga0256847, IMG submission 189099) | Hydrothermal vent microbial communities from East Pacific Rise, Pacific Ocean - Teddybear | ecosystem: Environmental > Aquatic > Marine > Hydrothermal vents | place: Pacific Ocean: East... | reverse complement strand
TCGATAGTGCCTGTTTGCATTTCTTTATTGATCATGTTTTCTGGTCTAAGTCTTACATCGCCGGTTATGCAAACCACAAACTCACTGCGGAGATCCTCAGCTTTGGCAAACAGTTCCGGCTGATCGGGTTCGATAACAACCTGAACTATACCGCTTCGATCACGAATTTGGAGAAAGATCAAACCTCCTAAATCCCTTCTTCGATGAACCCAACCCGCAATGACAACTGACGAGTTGTCCTCACCAGTATGAGGTAGATTTAGCAATTCATCGATATAGTGACTACGCATAACAAAATCCTAACTAGACTAGCCGAACCAAAAGGAGCAAAGTTTGAGCCCCAAAAAACCGCGTATGTTACTGGATAACAGGGTCAAAGTCATTAAAACTAACGAGCCTTATTGAACTGATCAAATTGTCGAACGCATTCAAACAAACATACCCCGGTAGCAACTGATACATTCAAACTAGAAACACTACCTGCCATGGGAATATTGATCAATTCATCACAATTTTCTCGCGTTAGGCGCCGCATCCCCGCCCCTTCCGCACCCATAACGAGGGCCAGCTTGTTAGGTAACTTAACTTGATAGATTGACTGCTCAGCTTCACCTGCGGTTCCAATAATCCAAACGAAGTCATCTTTAAGTTGTTTTAAGAAACGCGATAAATTGGTGACTTTTACTAACGGTACATTTTCTGCCGCACCACAGGCCACTTTACGAGAAGTCGCGTTAAGTGAAGCCGAACGGTCTTTGGGTAGAACAATCGCATCCACGCCAGCAGCATCAGCAGTTCTAATACAAGCGCCAAGGTTATGGGGATCAGTCACACCATCTAATATAAGTAGGAATAACGTTTCCTGTTCCTTTGCTAAATCTAGCAGTTGGGACTCATCCATTACAGCGTCAGAAACTTTCACCTCTGCAAATACACCTTGATGATTGCCGTTAGTACGATCATCCATTTTCTTCCGTTCAAGAGTTTGGCATTTGATGCCGGCTTTTTTTGCCAGTGATTCAATATTATTGAGTACTTTGTCTTTTCTATTTTTCACTAGAAAAAGTTGAATGACGTTTTGTGGTCGCCGTGAGAGTACACTCTCTACTGCGTGGATACCGTATATTTTATCTATTTGACTCATAACAATTTCTATTTGTTTTTATTTGCACTTCTTCTGGGCGTCTTGCCTAACGCTTTGCCCGCAACTTTCTTTTTCTTGCTTTTAATCGATTTTCCTTTACCGCCCTTATCGCCTTTAAACTCAGCACTCGATTTTTTTGATTTTCCTTTAGAAAACTTATTTTTTGATTTGTTTTGTGCTGTTTTATTAACATTGGCATCAAGGCTTCCTCTCTTACTAATTTTTCCACTCTTAGAGTTACTCGAACCATCCTCAATTAATCTAAAATCAATGCGCCTCAGATCAATGTCGACATTGGCGACTTCAATTTCTACTATGTCGCCAATAGAAAAAGTCTTGCGAGTCCGCTCCCCGATCATCCTCTGCTTACTAAAGTCATAGTGATAATAATCATTACCTAATTCAGTAACATGGATCAATCCTTCTACATAGACTTCATTCAGACGAATAAACAAGCCAAAATTAGTGACGCTACTAACCTCTCCCGAATATTTATTGCCAATATGTGATTGCATATACTCACATTTAAGCCAATCCATGACATCTCGAGTCGCCATGTCAGCGTTTCTTTCAGTAATGGAGTTTGCTTGTCCGATGGATGAGAGCTTTTCGACAGAATATAGCTTTTTAGTTTGATCTTTTTCTTGTTGATTTTGCAATTTTATGTCGGCTACTTTCGCTTTAATTATTCGGTGTACGATTAAATCGGGATAGCGGCGAATAGGTGAGGTGAAGTGAGTATACGCATCAAAAGCCAATCCAAAATGACCTTCATTGTTTGGGCTGTATTCTGCCTGACTCATAGATCGTAACAACATGATTTGAATGTTCTCAGCATCCGGGCGATGTTCAATTTGTTCTAAAAATTTTCTAAAGATACTAGGATCGGGCTCGCTGCCTCCGGTTATGAATAAACCTAATTCTGCTAGGTAGGAGCGAAATACTTCTAATTTTTTTTCCTTAGGCCCTTGATGAACTCGGTATAAACCCGGTAATTTATGTTTAATAAAAAACTGTGCTGCTGCCACATTAGCACAGATCATACATTCCTCAATTAGCTTGTGAGCATCGTTTCTGACTACCGGTAAAATCTTTTCAATTTTTTTATTGTCATTAAAAATCATTTGCGTTTCAGTTGTCTCAAACTCAATCGCTCCTCGTTTTTTCTTTCGCTTAAGTCGTGCTAAAAATAATTTGTGTAATTCTTTAATCGGCTTAACTAAATTATTGTATTCTTCTTGTAGAGCTTCATCACCCTCTAAAATAGACCACACTTTGTTATAAGTCATACGCGCTTTAGAATGCATCACTGCCGGATAAAATTTGCTACGTCCCGGCTTTCCATCTTTACCAATATTAATTTCGCAAACCATGCACAAACGATCAACCTTAGGCTTTAATGAACAGAGTCCATTGGACACCTGTTCTGGTAGCATAGGAACGACAGAGTTGGGGAAATACACCGAGTTACCACGCTTTATGGCTTCTTGATCAAGTGGCGATCCTGGTTTTACATAGTGACTTACATCAGCTATAGCTACATAAAGCGTCCAACCACCTAGCGCGCGCGGTTTACAATAGACCGCATCATCAAAGTCTCTTGCGTCTTCACCATCAATGGTAATCAAGGGGAGTTTTCGTAAGTCCTCTCGACCTTTCAGCTCAGATTCTAAAACCTCAATAGGCAGCTGCTTAAGTTGGTCATGAATTTCATCATTCCAAGAGTTTCTGATGCCGTACTGTGCTATCGCTATTTCAATTTCCATTCCCGGCGCTAGATATTCTCCAAGAACCTCAACCACAGTTCCAACGGCTTGGGATTTAAACGTTGGACGAACAACTAACTGAATAACAACCACCTCATCATTCTTAGCTCGAAGTGGATCATCAGGTGGAATGAGTATATCTTGAGAAATTCTAGGATCTTCTGGCCTGACAAAGGTAAATCCGTTTTCCTTGTGATATCTACCAACAATCTTGAAGGGCTCGTCGCTTTCCAATACTTCTACTATTCCCGCTTCCTTTTTATTATCTCTGCCGCTGGTTTTTTCACGAACTAGCACTTTTTCACCCGGAAAAACTCGTCGCATTTCCCGAGCGGACACAAACCAATCTTTGCCGCCAGATTCTGGACTAAAAAATCCGAATCCCTCTTTATGCCCGATAATTGTACCTTTCACTAAATCTAATTTATCGACAATACCAAAAGCTCTTTTCCTATCTTTATGTATTTGACCATCACGCTCCATGGCGCGCAGTCTTCGTTCAAGACCGACTATTTCTTCGTCGTCATAAAGACCAAGGCCGTTTTGGATTGCCTTAAACTTGATAGGTCCACCGGATTTTTCAAGAAAAGACAGGATGAATTCGCGGCTGGGAATAGGATTTTCGTATTTCTGAGATTCTCGATCAAAGAAGGGATCTTTGTTAGAGGATTGAGGCGGTACTTTTTGGGTCATGTTGTTATCTATAAATAGTGTGGGTAAACCTGTTACGTGAATCGGTCGTTTTGGTAATTCGCCTAAATCACGCTCAGAGTTAGAGGCGGCTATTTTATCTCAATAATCCTTCTACTACGATAAGTGATTCTAGATTAAGATGTTTTTACGCTTAATTTAAGCCCATTTATCATAAATGCTTGCAAATTCAACGAAATTTGACAAACTTAGCCACAAAACCTCACTCAAGCATAATCAAGGGATGGATTTTTTATGTGTTTTATCAGTAAAACCAAGCTGCTCACCGCTATTTTATCTATATTAATTATCTTCGCTTGTTCAGATCACAATTCCACTACCAACAATAGCCAGTTAGCCAACTCGGAGCAAACATTGACAGACTCAAACAAAATCAAACGAAGCGACCAAGCACATACACCTCCTAAGGCCGACAAGAAAAGCCATATTTTGAAAATACATGGCCACAGCAGAAACGATGAGTATTTCTGGCTGAGAGACGACTCTAGAAAAAGCAAACAAGTATTAGCTTATCTTGAAGCAGAAAACCTCTTTACAAAAACGAAGTTAGCTCACACTGAGGAACTACAGCAAAAACTCTATGACGAAATGACAGGAAGGTTAGAGCCAAACGAAGAGAGCGTTCCTTCATTTGAGAATGGCTATTGGTATTGGTCAAAATTTGAGCAAGGAAAGGATTATCGCATTTCAATGAGGCGTAAAGGCGATGCTAACTCAACTCATGAAAATGTATCAGAAGAAATATTAGTCGACCAAAATAAGCGAGCCGACGGACATGATTACTATCGATTGGCCGCATTAGAAATCAGTCGCGACAATTCGATTATGGCAATTGCCGAGGACACCATAAGTCGGAGGATTTATGATATCCGGATCTTTGATCTCAATAAAAAAGAATTCTTATCGGAGGTCATCCCGGGAACTTCAGGCAATCTGGTATGGGCTAATGATAATAAAACACTCTTTTATGTGAAAAAAGACCCTACCACGTTGCTCCCTTATCAGGTTTACAAGCATACTCTTGGTACGACGATCGATAAAGACACACTTGTTTATCAAGAGGAGGATGACACTTTTTATACTCATATTTATAAAACTCGTTCCCAAGACTTTATCGCGATTAGTATTGAGTCCACGATGAATAGTGAAGTGAGACTAATTGACGCCAATGATGTTGAGAAGCCGCTGATCACATTCCTTCCGCGTGAAAAAGACCATCTCTATTCGGTTGATCATATTCATAATCGTTTTTATGTTCAAACGGATCTTAACGCGCTTAATGAGAAAATAATTTCGGTAGAACAAAGCCTCATTGGAAACAAAAAACATTGGAAAGAAATAGTCGCTCACGACGAAAATACACTGATACAAAACGTAGAGCTATTCGCGAATTTTATGCTTGTTAATGAAAGGAGCAATGGACTCGAAAAGCTTCGATTAAGAGGATATGACGGCGAAATTATAAAAGAAATCAATTTTGAAGAAGGCGCTTACACCGCGGGAATTGGCAATAATCCTGAAGCTAATACCAATCAAGTTCGCTATTATTATTCAAGCATGACCACGCCTGATTCTGTTTATCAGTATGATTTTGAGACAGAGCAAAGCGCGTTATTGAAACAAGACAAGGTGATAGGCGAATTTAACCCTAAGGATTATTTTAGCGAACGTATTATGATCGAAGCTAGAGATGGCAAGAAAGTGCCCGTTTCATTAATATATCGCAAAGATCAGTTTAAATCATTTAGCGACAATCCGCTGCTACATTACGCCTACGGCTCTTATGGATCAACTATCGACCCCAGCTTTAGCAGTGCGAGGCTCAGTCTGCTGGATAGAGGGTTTGTTTATGCGATATCACATATACGGGGTAGTAAAATGTTAGGTCGTCAATGGTACGAAGATGGCAAAAAACGAACCAAAATGAATACCTTTACCGATTTTAATGACGCGACTAAAGCACTGGTCAAACTAGGATATGGCAACAAAGATAAAATTTATGCTATGGGCGGCAGTGCCGGTGGAATGCTGATGGGGGGGATCATTAATATGGAGCCTGAGCTTTATCATGGCGTTGTTGCTGCGGTACCTTTTGTTGATGTAGTCACTACTATGTTGGATGAGTCGATTCCGCTCACCACCGGAGAGTACGATGAATGGGGCAATCCAAATGAGAAAATTTATTATGACTATATGCTCAGCTACTCGCCTTATGATCAGGTTAAAAAACAAGCTTATCCTAATCTGCTGGTGACAACGGGATTGCATGATTCCCAAGTGCAATATTGGGAGCCTGCCAAGTGGGTCGCAAAACTTAGAGATATGAAAACTGACAATAATGATTTGTTACTCTATGTCGATATGTCAGCTGGTCATGGCGGCAAGTCTGGTCGTTATCAACGCTATGTGGATACAGCACGGGAATATGCATTTTTGTTGGATTTAGCGGGTATTAAAGAATAGTACTGTCGCAGCACTGAGAATGAAGGAGCTATTTTCAGCCTAGCTGAAAATCACTTAACAAATAAGATGGTTGTTTATAAGCTCACCTCAGAGCGCCTACTTTTGGCGCCCTACGAACTCGGCTAGAAAACCTGCATGTTGAATAATTGCGGGTATAAGCAGTCATTAATGTAACAAATTGATGTACGACAGCCGAAAAAAAACCGACGCCAGGTCGGTTTCTCAAAATATGTGTTGTGCCTACTTTAGCCGTTTGCAGCCCTGGAGGTTAAAAACCATGAAGTATTCTTGTCACGACGGTCAGTACTTAATCGTCTGTCCAAACCGAAATTTTTGAGTAGGCGCTCAACTCTTTCATGACCTTGTTCGCGTCGACGTTCCATACGACGATCAACGCCAACATAGGCGTCACCGCTATCAATAACTTTCATATTCGACTTTGCTGTATTTTTAATCATGTCTAAACCCAGGATCATTTAAGATCGAGCTGTTGTTCTTGTAGTCATAAGTGTAGCGTGAATCGAGCAAAAATCAAACAAAACAACGATAGATGGTTAAATTTAGTCGATAAATATCGATTTTTTGTGACTTTCTACGAGCAAACTCTCCATTTCTTTGCTATTAGCAATGATAGGAGATAGTAAATAGGATTGATTGTGGTAAAGTCCTTATCAATATAAAACAAGCTCAAACTTGGACATCTTTATCTAAAAGGCACTTCACTATGCATAAATCTTTAACCATTATTTTGTTTCTAATTTCTACCTTGGGCTGCTCACAAACAACCTCGGCTGGAGCAAATCGATGGCAAGGAGTCCCATTCCCAAAGTTTGAGTTATTCGACCAAAATAAAGTAACTAAAAACAACAAAGATTTTTCGAACCAATGGGTTGTTTACTTCTTTTACCCCAAAGACAGGACTCCCGGTTGTACTGAGGAAGCCAAAAATTTCGTTGACGACTATAACCAGTTCACAGCGCTAAAAACGGCTATTGTTGGGATTAGTTACGATGATTCTGAATCCCATAAGGATTTTGCAGATACCTATGAGATGCAATTTACTCTGTTAGCCGATGTTGACAAGAAACTAACCAAGTCATTAGACGTAGATAGCTTTCTTCCCTGGCCTCATCCGAGTAGAGAGAGTTTTTTGGTTAATCCAAAAGGTATTATTGTAAAACACTACAAAGATGTAGATCCTAGTGTCCACTCGGCTGAATTATTGGTGGATATTAAGGCAATGCAGAAATAATAAAGCCCCTGATGTCAAAGGCTTTGTAGTGTGTTTTTATAAGAAATGGCTCTGATGATTGCTAAAACGGGATATCATCATCGAATGAATTGTCGAAATCACTAGCTGGCGCTGCTTGATTTTGGGCTGGTTGATTTTGTGGCGCTGAACCTTGAGCTGGCTGACCTTGTTGTGGTGGGCGTGATTGCTGAGCACCACCTTGTGCAGGTTTATTTCCACCCATTGGCGCATCTCCGCGGCCACCTAACATTTGCATTACGCCATTAAAACTATCAATCACAACCTCGGTGGTATATCGATCTTGACCGGATTTATCTTGCCATTTTCGCGTTGTTAATTTTCCTTCTACATACACCTGCGAGCCTTTGTGTAGATACTCACCAGCAATCTCGGCTAATTTGCCGAAAAATACGACTCGATGCCATTCCGTTTTTTCCTGCATCTGACCAGTGTTTTTATCTTTCCAGCTGTCGCTGGTCGCAATACTAATAGTAGTAATAGCCGCACCACCTGGAGTATAACGAACCTCTGGATCTTGCCCTAAGTTTCCAACTAAAATGACTTTATTTACGCCTCGAGTGGCCATGATTTAACTCCTAATTTTATTCTTATCAATTTATTGTCTCTCCCGTCTGTTACTTTGTTCGTTTAACGTTCTCCTTCTGGGAGTAGGCTATGGGAGAACCTTCTTAATACCTTATACTATCTTATCACCTACCATATTTCGACAGTTTCTCTTCATCAAGTTGCTTTTTATCGACTTTTAAATATACTGCGCCGGCTTCTGGCAATGCGATGGCCTCTGACACCCCTTCTATCGCCTTAATTTCATCAACCAGCGAAGGAAAAGCATCTTTTGCCACATCAGGCATTGTCAGCGTGTAAGCAGTCAAGACCGGAGGATTCTTTAATCCAAGTAAAATAACCGTCCAAATCAACGCCATAAAGCCACCAATAAGATAGACACCATTCATTTCATAATATTGAATGGTCAACCCAGCGATTGGACCGCCCATAAAAGCACCTAAAAACTGGCTAGTAGAATACACGCCTAATGCAGTACCTTTACCCGATAAGGGTGCAATACGGGAAATCATGGAAGGTAAAAGCGCCTCCATAAGATTAAAGCCGGTAAAATAGACAACCATCGCTATTAAAACGAATAAAATGGGAAACTCAAACAATCCAAAACTAAACTGTACCGCCGCAATTAAAATCACTCCCAGCAACATCACCCTAGCGTGTTGTCGTTTCTTTTCAGCAAAGATAATCATCGGCAACATCAAGATTACAGCCGCCACCATAGTCACTAGGTAAATCCAACTGTGATCCGAAAGCTCAATCTCAAATTGAGCAAGTCGCATGGGGAAAGCAACGAAAAAAGATGTGAGCAAGAAATGCAAGGTGAAGATACTAAAGTTAAGCCGCATTAATTGGGCATCACCGAGAATTCTCGAAAACTGTCCTTTGCTGGCTATAGCATCTCGTTGATCAAACTGGTGCTCTGGATTGGGGGTTAAAAAATAAATAACCAACATAGCAATAACTGCCAACACCGCGATAATGCCAAACAAGCCGTTTAAACCAACTAACGAGGTTAAACCCGGTCCTAGAATCATAGCTAGCGCAAAAGCAGCACCAATACTCATACCAATACTTGCCATTATTTTGGTTCGTTGTTCATCGCGCGAGAGATCCGCCGCCAACGCCATAATAGCGCTGGCGATTGCACCGCAGCCCTGTAACAACCGTCCAGCAATAACGCCATAAATATGATCGCTCATCGCAGCAACAACACTACCTAAGGCAAATAAAACTAGACCGAACAAGATAATAGGTTTACGACCAAAACGATCCGACAACCAGCCGAATGGAATTTGAAATATAGCTTGGGTCAAACCATACGCGCCAATAGCGAAACCTATCAAGGCAGGTGTATACCCATCTAAGGTTTGTCCGACCAAGCTAAAAACAGGCAACAGCATAAACAAACCGAGCATACGCAAGGCGAAAACACTGCTCAGAGTTATGGCAGCCTTCCTCTCTGTTGAGTTCATTTTATTTTTGTTATTCATTTTGCTCTTTAACCTGCTAACAAGGTACTATAGCCAGTTCCGTTTTGAGGCATGGAGTATACAGAAATACCGATGAAGCACATAGAAGTAAGAGGCGCAAAAACCCATAATCTTAAGAATATTGACGTTTCTATTCCGAGAGATAAATTAACCGTAATTACAGGGCTTTCTGGCTCGGGAAAATCCTCACTTGCGTTCGACACATTGTATGCTGAAGGGCAAAGGCGTTACGTTGAATCCTTGTCGGCTTATGCTCGTCAATTCTTATCTCTAATGGAAAAACCCGACGTTGAACATATTGAAGGATTATCACCGGCAATTTCCATCGAGCAAAAGTCTACCTCCCATAACCCGCGCTCTACAGTGGGCACGATAACCGAAATTTACGACTATCTACGCTTGTTATTTGCCCGTGTAGGCGAGCCTCATTGTCCAGAACACAATCTCGCATTGCAATCTCAAACCGTTAGCCAAATGGTTGACCATACCCTGGCAATGCCCGAAAATAGTAAGATGTTATTGCTTGCACCGGTGGTTAGAAATCGCAAAGGTGAGCACGTTAATCTATTTGAAGAACTGCAAGCGAAGGGTTTTATTCGAGCGCGTATTAACGGCAAAACTTACGAGCTTAGCGAAGCGCCAAAATTAGAACTACGTAAAAAACACACCATTGAAGTGGTCGTCGACCGATTTAAAGTTCGCCCGGATATGAAACAACGTCTCGCAGAATCCTTTGAAACCGCGCTTGAGCTTGCAGATGGTTTGGCGATGGTAGCGCCAATGGATGAGTCCGACAAATTAGACACCCTACTTTTTTCCGCCAAATTCTCCTGTCCCGATTGCGGCCATAGTTTATCAGAATTAGAACCAAGATTATTTTCGTTTAATAATCCTGCTGGCGCTTGCCCGGGTTGTGATGGTCTTGGAGTCGATCAGTTTTTTGATCCGGATAGAATCGTAGTAAATTCTGAAATTTCTCTAGCCGGTGGAGCGATAAGAGGATGGGATAGGCGCAGTGTTTATTATTTTCACATGCTCAAGTCCCTAGCCAAACACTACAAATTTGATATAGAAAAACCGTTCGAAAAATTGAGTAAGAAAATTCAAAATTTTATTCTCTACGGCAGTGGAAAGACAAAAATCGAATTCAACTATAGCAATGACCGCGGCGATGTTATGAAGCGGGTACATCGTTTTGAGGGGATCATTCCCAACATGCAGCGGCGATATCACGAAACCGAATCCCTCGCAGTTAGAGAAGAGCTGCAAAAATACATGACCAAGCAATCCTGCCCTACTTGTAATGGCACCCGTTTAAAAGAAGATTCTCGATTTGTCTTGATTAAGAAACGAAATTTACCCTCATTAACCAATCTGCCAATTGAAGATGCGTTTGAATTTTTTAGCAAACTGAAACTTCCAGGAAAACGCGGTAAAATTGCTGAAAAAATTCTCAAAGAAATCTGTGACCGTTTAGAGTTTTTGGTTAATGTAGGTTTAGAATATCTATCGCTAGATCGAAGTGCCGATACGCTTTCTGGCGGCGAAGCCCAACGCATTCGACTTGCTAGCCAAATAGGCGCCGGATTGGTTGGTGTGATGTATGTATTGGATGAGCCTTCGATCGGCTTACATCAGCGAGATAATGAACGGTTGCTAAAAACACTCCGACATCTGCGTGATCTGGGTAATACGGTAATTGTGGTTGAACATGATGAAGAAGCGATAAGAACTGCCGACTATGTTTTAGATATTGGACCTGGCGCGGGCGTTCACGGCGGCGAAGTAGTCGCTAGAGGAAAGCTGAAAGATATTCTAAATAACAAACGTTCACTCACCGGCAAATATCTTTCTGGAAAAGAGTCAATAGCCATTCCTAAGCGGCGCATCCCAGCAAAAGACAACCAGTTTTTCGAATTAAAAGGGGCTACCGGAAATAACTTGCAATCGGTTGATCTTAAACTGCCCATCGGCGTGTTCACTTGCGTAACCGGTGTGTCAGGCTCAGGTAAATCCAGCCTGGTCAACAACACTTTATTTCCGTTAGCCGCTACCGATCTAAATAGAGCGTCAACCTTAACCGCGTCTCCTTATGAGTGTTATAAGGGTATGCATCATTTTGAC
>Ga0256847_1001535_pt1 | contig 11536 bp, 12 predicted proteins | sample TeddybearmetaG_FD_189099 | JGI IMG/M metagenome (GOLD analysis project Ga0256847, IMG submission 189099) | Hydrothermal vent microbial communities from East Pacific Rise, Pacific Ocean - Teddybear | ecosystem: Environmental > Aquatic > Marine > Hydrothermal vents | place: Pacific Ocean: East... | reverse complement strand
AGATGGGCTAGAATTATTTAAACAAGCTGGTAGCAATGATACTGTTATATTATTTTTTACTGGTTATGCTGTGAATCAGGATGGCAAATCTTATATTTTACCTAGTGACGCTAAAGCATTAAGTAAAAACTGGCAAGAATCTACACTATTAGAATGGCAAATTCTACACAAGACTTTGGCAGCAGCGCGAGGTAGAAGAATATTATTCATTGATAGTAATCATATGCAAAATAGTTTTAATCCACGTTTATTGAAAGATGCAGTAAATGCTAATATTGCAGTTATCAGTTCCAGTAATCGTGATACGATTACACAAAAAATAGATGGATTAAGTCATGGAGTTTTTACGCATAGTATACTTAGAACCTTAAATAAACCCTATGCAGATAAAAATAAGGATAATTTAATTGAACTTCATGAGTTAAGTAATTATATATCTAAGCGCACAGATGAGTTAAGCAATGGAAAGCAAACACCAATGTTATACATACCCAAGGGAATGAACAATTTTGTAATACTAAAAAGGTAGGTAAATATATGACAGATCGTCACAGTATTCTGGTGAAAGAAATAGATTTAATTCAATCAGTTATTAATAGAATGGCAAATACCTCGTTTTTAATTAAAGGTTGGGCTATTAGTGTAATGGGCTTTATTTTTGCCTTACAATCGAACAAGGATATAATGTTTGTTGCGGTAATACCAATACTGTTATTCTGGATTTTAGACACTTATTTCTTACAACAAGAAAGATTATATAGAAAACTATATACATGGGTAATTAAAAATCGTATGACAGATGATACTCATATGTATAGCTTAAATGCTACTAGATTTGAAAAATCATCTTATAAAAATGTAATGTTTTCTATAACACTTGGACCATTTTATGGTGGAGGTATTATTTTAGTGCTTTTAGCTTCTATTATCGCACAAGGGTTATAAGCTAAACCTGTCAGGTTTTTAAAATCTGACAGGTTTTTTTTAGAATCTGAAGCTACAACAAAAGCGGCTGCTGTTCGCTTTAATTAAATGGATTATAAATGTTTAAATTGATAACAAAAACCATATTTAACAAATACTTCTGGCTAATATTTTTTCCATTGTTCATTGGCTGGATCATTTTAGCCAATCGCTTAGAAGTCAGAACATACAACGCCATGTACAAGCAACTCAATCTAGTTAAACAGATATGGGGCGGAAATTTAGCTCAACCAATGCCCTCAGTACGTTACAAACGCTTTGGTTCAGACGTATCATCATTAAGCAAAGGAGAAATTAACGCTGCGGATATTTCTGTGACACTGGAAATGGATTATAGAAAAAAAGGATTAGTCTATTATACCGGATATAATGCTAAATTTATTGGCAAATACACCATCAAAAATCCTGAAGATGAAAAAATATACTTATCTTTTATATTTCCATATCCAACTCAACAGGGTGAAGGTGTACTACAAAATGTAAAACTTTTAGTCAATGGCAAAGAAGATACAAAAGACACTGAATATCAACCAAATCTCAGTTTATGGACAGGATTACTTGATCCTTCAGATACGCTTGAAATGACAGTTGAATATGATGGTAGAGGGCTAAATCAATTTAGTTATGGCTTTGAACCCGGTAAACAGATAAATAACTTTAGTATGAAACTTCATGTGCTAGGAGCAAAAGCCTTAGATTATGCAGAATCAACCATGCCACCCACCCAATCGCCAACAGAAACCCCAGAAGGCAAAATTTTATCTTGGCAGTTAGACAAAGCTCTAACCCAACTCAACATAGGTGTTATATTGCCAGACAAACTCAATATTGAAAAGCAACTATATCTTATGACTTACCGAGCACCTGCCTTCTTTATACTATTTCTAATCTCCTTGATTCTAATAATTAGATTATTCGGCAAATCACTGAATTTTCTTCAAATTGCTATCACCAGTATTGCTTATTTCTTATTCTACCCATTGTTTGCTTATTTGCTAATCTACTTGGGCGTGATTTACTCTTTTCTAATATCCTTTGCAATAATTGGATTGATGATATTTAACTATATTAGAATTTTACATAGTTTAAAAATGGCACTTACCGTCGCAATAGCTTATATATTTTATCTAGGCATTACCTCATTAGCAGCATTACTGCCAACTTATACTGGATTAATTTTAACAGTCGAAGGTGTTATATTGATGGGAATTATTATGCAAGTGTTATCACAACATAAAGATTTAAATATTGAATCAATAAAGGAGAAGAACAATGAAACCATATAAAATTTTGCTATTTATTAGCTTTTTATTTATAAGCTTACAATTATTTGCTGAAGATTCAGGGAGCAAAGTTACCTTATCTTGGGATGAAATGAAACAACTACTTCATGAAATTGACACATTAAAACAAGATATTAAACATTTGAAAGCCAAGCAAGCTAAAGTTAAAATAATAAAAAAAGACCCATTGCCAGTGAGCTATTCAATTACAGAATCCCACTTTACTGGCGAAGTTCAAGGCAAATCAGCCAAATTTTTAGCTAAATTTTCGGTGCAAATTTTGAAAGATGGCTGGGTAAAAATACCTTTTTTTAAAAATGATGTTGGTATTGAAAGCATAACTCTCAATGAAGGTTCAACATTTACACGAGATGATAATGGCTATTATTTATTAGCAAAGGGTCCAAAAAAATTAAATTTTGAAATAAATTTTAGAGTACCAATCCAAGTACAAGAACTCACTTATAGCCTTTCATTTATCCCGCCACGTTCGGTGATTAATCAGATTAATTTGCGAATTCCTGAAAAGAGTGTAAATATTCTTAAAATGACAACTCATAGTAAGATTATTCAACAAGATGATTTCACGACAATCAAAAGCATATTAAGTGAACGTGAACCTCTGAAATTGAGTTGGAAAATCGAAAAAGATAATAGTATAAATAGAAAAAGCCTAGCAATAGTCAAGTCTTTGGTATCAGTGGATAAATCATATTTTTTAGTTTCAAGTACTATTGTACTTAAATATTTCAAATCACTTAATAAAGTAGCCTTTAGTTTACCATTAAACGTAGAAATCTTAAATGTAAGTAGTTTGCAGATTGAACAATGGTCAACTGAAAAATCAGCCAAGGCGCAACTGATCAAAATTTCTGGACAATCTGATCCACGCACAGAAGTACAAATTGATCTATCGTACCGATTACGGCTCTCTAAACTACCAATAGAAACTGCGATACCAACCGTAAAAATTATAGGCACAGATACACTAGAAGGATTTTTGGGCGTAGAAGCTGTTGGAAATATTGAAGTTAATGCAAAACAAGTAAAAAATGGAATACTAATTCCAGCCAAAAATATACCAAATACTTTATGGAAAAAAGCATCAAATCCACTACTTTACGGCTACCAATTTTACAGCAATAGCTTCAGTTCTTTGCTTAAAGTTAAAGGTTTTCAAGAAATTGAAACTGTAGTTGCCAATGTAGATTTTGTAGAAGGCATGACTCACAGAACCTTAGAAGGCAAAAGTATTACAAGGCTTCTTTACTTCATTCGCAACAATGACCGACAATTTTTAACCCTAACTTTACCGAAAAAATCACGCATATGGCAAGTTTTTATAAACGGTAAACCAGTAAAACCGGCTCAAAAAGACAGCGGTGAAATTCTCATACCGATGAAAAAATCAAGCTCACAAGGCGGAGATTTAGAATCATTCTCAATTGAAATTGGCTACATTACCGAAGTAAATAAACTCACTTTAAAAGGTGATATTCAAAACCAACTACCAGCGATTGATATTCCGATAAGCTATCTTCGTTGGAGCCTATATCTACCATCATATTATCAATATTCAAAATTTGAAGGCTTGCTCAAACAAGTAAAACAATTTTCAAAAACGATAAAAAAACCTCAAACCCAAATAAACATACCAACTCAAGGTAAAAGGTTTCGATTTGAAAAATACTTAATAGTGAATGGCAGACCATATGTGCATGGTAAATATGGACAATTTTTAGGAGATGATATATTTCTATCATTGCCATCCAACAACACTAAAAAGTATAATCGCTTGCAAGTGACACCTAATAGATAGAAATATTGATGTTAAGCTTCTAGCTTATTCCTGCAAGCGGGTATTTTGATACTTGTCTTGTGGTTGCCTTTACTAAATTTTGCCAAAAATGATAAAATGAATTCTTCATAGTTAAAAGATAAATCTCAATGCTACCACTAGTCAAACCACATATTGCCGCTATGTCGGCATACTCACCACCTTGGAGTAACTTAGATAGAAAGCAATATTTACGTTTAGATTTAAACGAAAATACTCAAGCTCCACCTGAATGTGTGAATATCGCGCTGAAAAATTTGATTGATGATCAACATCTACAAATGTACCCAGATTACAGTAGCTTTTTACCCAAACTGTGTCAATATATTGGTGTAGAAGCAGAGCAATTAATAATTACTAATGGTTCTGATCAAGCAATTGAAATTATTTTAAGGGCATATTTAGCAACAGGTGACGCGATGCTGATTGCTCAACCTGAATTTCCTATATTTACTCAGGTTGCTAAGGTTATTGGTGCCGATGTACAAACTGTACCTTATAATTCAGATATGAGTTTTCCTTTTGAACAGTTTCTAAAAGCGGTACAGCCAAATACTAAGTTAATTATTCTAATTAACCCTAATAATCCAACAGGTACTGCATTAAAATTAGATCAAATAGAAACCATTCTGGCAGAAAATCCTAGTTTGCCGGTAGTGGTGGATGAAGCATATTTTGAATTTACAGGGCTAACATGCAAACCTTTATTAGAACAATATAACAACCTAATTATTATTAGGACATTTTCAAAAGCATTTGCGATGGCAGGTTTACGCCTTGGATATATGTTTGCTCACCCAGATATTATTTCTCAATTTTATAAGATTCGTGCCCCATTTGATGTAAATAGTTGCGCACTAGCGGCAGCAGAAGCCCAATTAGAACATCCTACTGCATGGAAAAAATATGTAAATGAAGTAATGACAGAATCAAAACCATTACTAGAGAAATTTTTGAAACAACATAAAATAGACTACCATAGCGGTGCGGCTAATTTTATGTTAGTGAAGCCAAAAAATAGAGATGAAAGCGTCAACTACTTGAAACAACAAGGTATCTTAGTACGCCCAATGATCGCCCCCGGTATTGAAGATACATTTAGAGTAACCATTGGAACAATAAAAGATACTGAGCGTTTTATAAACGTATTTGCTAGTTCACTTTAATTAACTAGTTCACGCAATCTATCAAATTCAACCAATATCCGATCCGTGTTGTGATGATTAGTTCTACCTATTGTTATATGAATCACAGCAAATAATCTTGGTAAATTTTTTGTATTTAAAAGACTTGTTTCAGTTTTATATTTATCAGTAAATGCCTGAATTTTATTCAATGCTTGATCAATATATTTGCCTGTTGGATGATATTTTAGGTAAGTTACTGTAGTTTGATTTAACCAATCTAAGCTACATTCAAAATCGCAATTACCAATCTTCAAATTTTCAGCCGCTTGCCAGTCTATTTTGTCTGAGATTGGAAGTGGATAATATTTATCATGTAATCTCCAAAAAGCTTCTGAATTAACTAGCCATTTGCCATTGCTATATTCAAGCAATTGTTTATCAGCTTGCTTATTTAACCATGCGCTAAATCTCTGTTGTTGATTTTGAGTATTAATTGTATTAGATAACTTTTGCAAAGAGATTAAATGTGATAATTCTAATTCAGCGGCAGCCTCAATTTTTAAAGGCAACTTTGAACGTTCTATAGATTTTATTAATTCAATTTGTTCTAAAATAGTTGTTGATTTTTTAGGCAAGCGTAATTTTTGCCCTATTTCTAAAATATATGTAGATAGATTATTTAGATAAGTAAGATCATCAATTTTTATGTGATATTGTCTAGAAATACTATATAAAGTTTCTCCAGCAACAACAGTGTGATATTCATATTTTTCTTCAGTCTTAGGTTTCGGTTTAGGCTTAGGCTTAGGCTTATAATCTGTAGTAGAAAAACTTATCGTGCTAGTCTTTTTAATTTGATCTTGCATTAAAAGAGCGCGATTTAACGCCATTTTTAATGTTCTAGGAATCGGCAAGTAAAAACCTAATTGCGCATTTTTAGATTCACAAACATTACTCATCGGCTGTAAATGTAAACGCATTGCTACTTGTCTTGCTGTTACATGATGAAACGCAAATTGACTTAAAAAATCTATCGGAAGCCTATAAGTACAATCTTTAATCACAATTTCAGACCATTCTAAAACGTTAAATAATTCTGTTAGAGTTGTTGGCGTTTTATCTTTTAGACTTAATTTAATTATTTTGTCATTTAATAATGCTGCTAGAATATCTGATTCTAAAAATAAATCAGTTAATTTAACTGCTTGAGCAGACTTTGCTAAATCAATTACTCTAAAGTTGTGATCTATACTTGGATGCTTCATTGTTTTACAACTGGTATATTCTGTATCAGAGATTGTAGCTATGCTGCCAACAACTGATAATAGAGCAAAATTGCGTTTATATTCACATGGATTATTTTTATATAATGATTTATCCATTAAAAAATCAGCTTCAAAATTTTTTTGAGCTAATTGTGTAGTTGAAAATATTTGTCTGCCAAAAGGCGTTGTGGCGGTAATTTCGTTTTTTGTCCAACGAATATTGAAACCAGCACTTTCACCTTCCCAAATAACCGCCTGCGCGATATTAGTGAATAAATACAAGTAAATTATTGATATTAAAGTTATTTTTTTAAACATATAAACTCCTATGAATTGTAATATTTTTTTAATTGGACCAATGGGTGTAGGTAAATCGACGATTGGTCGTCATTTAGCTGATATTTTACATCAAGATTTTATTGATAGTGATCAGGAAATTGAAATCCGAACTGGTGTAATAATTCCTTTAATTTTTGAATATGAAGGCGAAATCGGTTTTCGCAAGCGCGAACAAGAGATAATTATAGAGGTAACTAATCTAAAAAATATTATTTTATCTACAGGAGGTGGGGTTGTATTAAATCCTGTCAATCGTCGCTTATTAAAAAATCGTGGTTATGTTATTTATTTACATGCTGATGTCGATGATTTATTGGAACGCACGGCTAATAATGATAATCGCCCCTTATTGAAAACTGGTAATCCGCGTGCGAAATTAGAAGCATTGTTAAAACAAAGACATCATTTATATACTCAAGTTGCAGATGTTGTTATAAAAACTGGAAAAAAAGATATACAAGAAGTAGTTACAGCAGTATTAAATCATTTAGGAAAATTATAATGAAAACTTTAAATGTTGATTTAGGATCACGCAGTTATCCGATTTATATCGGTCAAAATTTATTAGGGTTGGCTGAATTGATTAAGGCTTCAAGTCAACAAGTTTTAATCGTTACTAATGAGACTATCGCGCCATTATATTTAGAAAAAACACTTAGAGCTTTTAAGGATTATAAAGTTGCATCGGTAATTTTACCAGATGGTGAACAATATAAAAATTTAACAGTATTAAACCAAATTTTTGATAAGTTATTAACTGATCATTTTAATCGTCAAGTTACTTTAGTGGCTTTGGGTGGTGGTGTTGTTGGTGATATGACTGGTTTTGCTGCCGCTTGTTATCAGCGCGGTGTGGCTTTTATTCAAATAGCAACTACTTTATTAGCTCAGGTTGATTCATCAGTTGGGGGCAAAACTGGAGTTAATCATAGTTTAGGTAAGAATATGATTGGCGCATTTCATCAACCTCAATGTGTAATAATAGATACTGATACCTTAGATACTTTAGATAGTCGACAATTGAGCGCGGGTTTAGCTGAAGTCATTAAATATGGATTAATTAATGATTTAGAATTTTTTGAGTGGCTAGAAAATAATGTATCTGATTTATTGGCTCGTGATTCGCAAGCTTTAAGTTTTGCTATTGCACGCTCTTGTGAAAATAAAGCTAAAATTGTGGCTGAAGATGAGCGTGAAAGTGGGCGACGAGCATTACTCAATTTGGGTCATACTTTTGGTCATGCTATTGAAACTGGCATGGGTTATGGTAAATGCTTGCATGGCGAAGGGGTGGCTATTGGTATATGTTTAGCGGCAGAATTTTCTGCTGAATTAGGATGGCTTGCAAATGATGATGTCAGCCGTATTAAGAGACTGATAAAAAAAATGGCTTTACCTACCACTATTCCAGAAGCACTAACAGTTGAACAAATATTGCAATTAATGCAAGTTGATAAGAAAGTTCTTGATGGTAAAATTCGTTTAATTTTATTAAAAAATATTGGTCAAGCCATTATTACTGATCAATATGATTCACAATTATTAAAGAATACTCTCCAGAAAAATTATGCCTGAAGATTCTAGTTTTAATAATCCCTTTAGTAATACATCACATCGCTATTATTTAACGTCTGAATTAAGTCAGAGAATTAATTTAATTCGTCATTTAATAGAAAATAGTGAACAATTATTATTAGTATTAGCTGAAAAAGGCGGCGGTAAAACTGCTTTATTGAACCAATTAAAGAGAATCGCCGAAAAAGAATGTCAACATTGGTGGATATATACCCCTGATACTAGCCCAGCTTTATCTTCTGAAGTATTATTATCATCAATTTTGAATACATTTCATGTGCGTCATGAAGGTAAACCTTTTGCAATTTTACAAGATAGTCTGCGTAATCATATCGCGGCTACTCGTTATAATGGGCAAATACCGGTATTATTTGTAGATGATGCTCACCAATTACCTTTGGCTACTTTAAAATTTTTAATTGAGTTAAATATGCAAGGTAAACCACCTACTAGAATGAGGGTGGTATTATTTTGTGAACCACAAATTACTAGTATTTTAGCGACACCAGAATTTGAAATGGTACAAAATACTTTAATTCATACTTTGGATGTGCCGGTATTTTCTGATACTCAGGTACGAGATTATCTACAATTTCGTTTACATAATACTAGATATAGTCATATTCATCCATTTCATAGTGAGGTGATAAAAAAAATTTATGATAGATCAGAGGGTTTAGCAGGCAAAATAAATATGTATGCTCAGCAAATTTTACAACAATTTGCTGAGCAGAGACATGATATTCATTTACCTCATACATTCGCTCCTCAATCTAAATCGCTATGGGGTTTGGCTATTGCTTTGGTTTTAGTAGGTTTAAGTTTATTGTTTTATTGGAGATCTATAGAAGTAAAGGAAACTAGTTCAGCAATTTTTCAACCAATAGCTACAGTTCCTTCTTTTGTTCCAACGGAAGTAAAAGTAGAGGAAGAGCCATTACTAAAAACAGAAGAAGCCAAGGAGATATTAGATCAGCATGTTAAAGAAACAGATTGGTTATCAGTTCAAAATCCAAATCATTATACGTTACAAATTTTAGGCACTCATGAACTAAGCAACTTGCAAAAGTTTACCAAACGATATTCAGATATAACGGAATTCGCGATGTTTAAAACTATATATCGCAATAAAGATTGGTATGTATTAGTTTATGGGATTTATTCGAGTAGAACTGAAGCACAAGCAGCTTTGAAAGAAATGCCGGCAGAATTAAAAAATATTAAGCCTTGGATTCGTAGTATTGCTAGCGTGCAAGAGTTGATTTGATTGTTATGCTTTTTGCCATTACCAAACACCGTCTTGGAATTTATTCCAAGGCGGGTACGCTACAAGGCGGCTAAGTACCTGTTTTTAATAACAGCTCTTTAGGTCCCAAATTTATGATTTTTCTATTAGATTTCTGTTCTACTTTTTTTAAAGTATCAAATATTTTATCCAAATTATTATTGTCTTTTTCAGAATGCTTTTTGCGGTAATAACGTATTTCTTCGACAATTGGATCTTGGTACATTTTATCTTTCCTCAGAGTTCTTCTGGCGAACATAATATCGGACTTATAAAACCATGATTTTCAATGATTCTGGTAATTTTTGCTCTCATTGAGGCATTATTATTGATGTATTATGTAGGTTGGGCTGACGAAAGGAAGCCCAACACAATGATTCCACGATTCGTTGGGCTTCCTTTCGTCAGCCCAACCTACGGTGCGTCACATGAGTTAATATAACAAAATTTAGGTGTTTTAGTTGATATGATGTATAATTAAAAAATTAGAAATTCCTTGTGTGAGTGTGCCAAATGTTGTTGGTGGAGCAGATATTTATTCTGTAGATTTGATAAACATACCATTCAGCAAAGGTTTTGATGTTGATCTTAATACACTGAAAACACACACATTTCAATATTATTGTTTGGCAAATTACAATTTACCTTGTGTAAATGTGCCTAATGATAGGGATTATGTTATGGAAATGCAGCAGAGAACTGGTACGCTGATATTTGACTTGATTGATACGAAATGATTGTCAAACTAGTAATTTAGTTTGCGCTTAATCTTGACAATGAGAATTTTATTCTCATTGTCTTAAATTATTTTACCAAATCCTTTTTACTTCAATATTTTCCAAATAGGCATCAAAAGCACCGTCACGACTGATTAAGTTCATATTTTCCACAATTGCTTGTGAAACAATAATTCTATCAAACGGATCTCGGTGATGAAATGGCAATTTATTTTGCATCACTGTGTGAGCAAAATTAATAGGCACAATTGAAATATCATTTTCAATAACATCATTAATTACAGTTTCATAACCATCAGTAATCTGCAATTTACCAATTGCTGTTTTAATTGAAATTTCCCACAGACTAGCAATACTTATATAAACAGAATTATGCTTATTTTTGATCAATTTCTTTGCTGTTTCGCTTAATTCCATTGAACCGGCGACAAACCACAAAAATGTATGTGTGTCTATTAACACTTTCATGACATATACTCTTTAAAATCATCTAATGGCGCATCAAAATCAAGAGCTAATTGGTATTTACCTTTAGCACTACCAAAAGTTCTTGCTTTCGATTTTTTCATGATAAAACTGTTTTCAGTCTGCTTTTTGACTAAAAATTCAATATAATCCAAAACTTCCAATTTTAAATTTTCAGGAAGTCGGTACAGTTGGGAGAAAATAAGTTGTTCTGTCATGATATTGTTCATATCTAATTCAACATTTCATAAGTAATTTTATTAAATTAATTAAATCAATCAAAGATACTTTAGTGAGCTATCATATCATAAATTATTAATCTTCATAATCAATTGACAATTATTTTTAATAATGTATCATAAAAAATTTTAAGCAAGGAATAAAAACCCATGAAAAACATAATAAAAACGCTATTACTATCAATAATATCAATAAATACATACGCAATATGCCCGTTTCCGGCTGATACTAAGCCACCTAATCAGGGAATTATCCCTTGGCTTGGTGGTGGTTTTGATTTTGATCGTGAGCGTATTAAAGTTATCAGTTGTCTGAATGGGCAGAAGGTTCTGAATGGCGGTGGTGAAGTTAGTTTAAATACTACACTTTTGACTAGTCAGGAACAGGTGCTTAATGAGC
>Ga0256847_1001534_pt1 | contig 11539 bp, 13 predicted proteins | sample TeddybearmetaG_FD_189099 | JGI IMG/M metagenome (GOLD analysis project Ga0256847, IMG submission 189099) | Hydrothermal vent microbial communities from East Pacific Rise, Pacific Ocean - Teddybear | ecosystem: Environmental > Aquatic > Marine > Hydrothermal vents | place: Pacific Ocean: East... | reverse complement strand
AGCGGCAAAACACGCAGGGCGAACGAGATTCAGACCCATTCTGATCACGTCCGTAACTACTATTGCTGGTCTAACCCCGTTACTGGCTGAAACCAGCCCTCAGGCTCAGATATTAATTCCTATGGCCGCCAGCCTGGCATTTGGCCTGGTCAGTGCTACTATCACGGCACTATTTTTGGTTCCGGCGATCTATTGTATATTGTCTGACTTTAACGCATTGGGGAAATTGCATGATGAAACTTAAATTTGCCTGGATCGCTTTATTGCTTTACCCATCACTGAATAGTTTCGCTAACGAAGTCGATATTGTTGATGTCGGTGTCAGTTGCCATGCTAAATGCAATTTTTCAGTGACACTAAAACATGCAGATAGTGGATGGGACCATTATGCCAATCAATGGGACGTACTCGCTCCGGATGGTACTGTTCTGGGTACTAGAGTCCTGTATCACCCACATGTCAATGAGCAGCCTTTTACTCGATCACTGGGTAATGTTTTAATACCAAAAAATTTATCTCATGTATTCATTCGTGCGGCTGATTCTGTTCACGGCGAAGCCAGTAAAAAGTTTAAAGTTGATCTCCCCAGTAGAAAACAGTGAATGATTTACCTTAACCCTAATCCACACATAGAAACATGATGCAAGCACAACGCTTTGAAAAACCTATCATTTTAAAATATTCCGCCGAACCTATGGGTGCGACTACATATTTAAAAACGTTATATTTTCCAAATACTTGCACTATCAGTCACGTTTCTATATGTGGATTAGGGCTTAACGCGGACTATGTTAGGCTCTGAATAAATTTAATAATTGAACATCTAAATAGTTTTACCTAATAAAAATATGGATAGATTCCGTTTCACCGCTGCCCTTCTATTGCTGGTTTCGCTTTCAGGTTGTGCCAGCCTGATTAGTTCGGCCACGCAGAAGATGGCCGATAATCTGTCGCTGGCCATGAGTAATCAGAATGATCTGGAAACCGTGAAATCCGGAGCGCCTGCCTATCTGATTATGATTGATAGTCTGATTGAGGGTGATGAAGAGAATGTATCGCTGCTGCTGGCTGGTTCAAAGCTATATGCTTCTTACACTTCGGCATTTGTTGAAAACGAGACCCGTTCGAAACGTCTGGCCGATAAATCCTTAACTTATGCTCGGCGGGCACTGTGTATTGATTTGCCAGAACTTTGCCAAAACCTGGACTCAAAACTCGATGAAATTCAACCTCAAATTGACCGTGTTGAAAAAGACCAGCAACCATTGCTTTATGGATATGCTAGTGCCTGGGCCAGTTGGATACAGGTCAATACCGATGATTGGAACGCACTGGCGCAGCTGCCCAAGCTGACGGCGATGTTTCAGCACTCATTGGCTCTGGATGAAACATACGACTCTGGCGGTGCACATCTATATCTAGGTGTTTTATCTTCCCAAATTCCACCAAGCCTTGGTGGTAAACCAGAACAGGGGCGCGCCCATTTTGAAAAAGCACAAATTTTATCCGAAGGTAAAAACCTGATGGTCAATGTTTTATTTGCCGAATTTTATACACGACTGGTATTCGACCAGGAATTGCACGATAAATTATTGAAGGCCGTATTATCAGCTAATGGCGAAGAGCCTGGACTGACGCTAGTCAATACCCTGGCCAAACAACGCGCCAAACTTCTACTGGCAGAATCCAGTGATTTTTTCTAATTACCGACCAAAAAAAGTTATGAAAAAAATAACCCTGATATTTTCGATGCTGTTTTTCAGCGTTTTGTTTACACCATCCAGTTACGCGGTGAAATTAAAAATAGCCACCATCGCACCAGCCGGAACCAGCTGGATGAAGGAAATGAAAAAAGGCGCCAAAGCCATAAAAGAAAAAACAGAAGGACGGGTGAAAATAAAATTCTACCCCGGCGGCGTCATGGGCAATGATCAAAGCGTACACCGTAAAATTCGGATTAATCAATTACAGGGTGGCGCATTTAGCGCTAGTGGAATGTCCCACATCGATTCTGCTATTCAGGCGCTAAGTCTGCCGATGTTGTTTAAATCTTTCGAAGAAGTCGATTATGTGCGAGCTAAAATTGACGAGAAAATCAAACAACACGTCGAACAGAATGGTTTTGTCATTCTTGGCATATCAGAAGGTGGATTCGCCCGAATTATGTCCAGCAAACCGATCAACAACCTACAGGACATTCGCGACAGCAAGGTGTGGATACCGGAAGGAGATGAACTGGTGCAACAGTCTTTTGATACCATGGGTATCACGCCCATAGCACTACCTCTATCTGACGTTTTTACCGGGCTTCAAACCGGTTTGATTGAAACTATTTCCGCCACATCAACCGGTGCAATCGCTTTTCAATGGCATAGCAAGGTTTCTCATATGGTCGATATCCCGGTGCTTTACGTAATTGGTGTTTTTGCTGTTAGTCAGAAGGCATTTAACAAGATCAAATCAGAAGATCAGATAATTGTGAAGGATGAAATGAACAAGGTGTTTTCCACAATAGGTAAACTCAACCGCAAGGATAATATTGACGCGACCGCTGCATTACAGACACAGGGTATAATTGCCATAACTCCCTCTTCGGAAGAAATTGAGCGTTGGCAAAATTTCTCTGATCAATCTATACAAGTGATGATAGACAGCGGCAAAATAGACAAAACGATTGTGAATGAAATTCAACAATTGTTGTCTGAATTTCGTAAACAATAGTTTGTAATCAATAATAAAAATTAATTTTGAAAACCTTAAACCGAGCCATCCATTTTTTCGAAGACAGCCTGCTGATTTTTTTACTGGTCAGTTTGATTATATTAGCCAGCGGTCAAATAGCCCTGCGTAATTTTTTCGAAATAGGATTTATCTGGCTGGACCCCCTGTTACGAGTGTTGGTGTTATGGACCGGCATGATCGGTGCAACCATTGCCAGCCGCGATAATAAACATATTCGTATCGACCTGGTTTCCCGGTTTTTTTCGATACGGACTCGTATTGCTCTACAGGTTTTAGTGGGTCTGTTTACAACCTTCATCTGTAGCGTCATCGCCTGGCATGGCGCAAAATGGGTACTAATAGACTACCAGGACAAGTTGACCGGCTTTGCTAATTTGCCAGCCTGGTTACTTGAACTCATCATTCCACTGGCATTTGGGCTGATCGCCTTGCGTTATCTGATTCACTCTTTCTGCTGGATGGGAATGTGCTTCAATTTACCACATCAGGATTCTGATCAATCATGAGCCTGGTCGCACCAATTTTGTTTTTACTGGCAATCATTCGTACGCCATTATTCGTGGTCATTGGCGCCAGCGCCCTGTTCGGTTTTTACAGCGAAGAAATTGATTTATCGGTGATTTCAATTGAAATCTATCGCCTGGCAGAAATACCCTTCTTACTGGCTATCCCATTGTTTACCTTTGCTGGATACATGCTGGGTGAAAGCCACGCTTCGCAACGATTAGTCAATTTGACCCGCGCCCTGCTGGGCTGGCTACCGGGTGGGCTGGCAATTGTTGCAATAGTCGCTTGTGCCCTGTTCACCGCTTTCACCGGAGCTTCGGGCGTTACTATCGTTGCTCTGGGCGCACTTTTATATCCGGCTTTAAAAGAAGCCGGTTATAGCGAAAACTTCACCCTCGGTATGTTGACCAGTTCGGGTAGCCTGGGTTTATTATTTGCGCCAGCTCTGCCTTTAATTCTTTATGGTGTGGTTGCACAACAAATGGATCTCGACCAGCCGGTCAGTATCGACCAGCTGTTTATTGCCGGCGCTCTGCCCGGATTACTGATGTTATTCCTGCTTAGCATTTATTCGATGTTACAACGCAAAAAAATCCCGGAAGGAACGAAAGTAGTGAAGGTGGGTGTCCGGGATTCAATCAAAGATGCAAAATGGGAACTACCACTTCCAATTCTGGTTCTTGGCGGTATCTATTCCGGTTATTTTGCTGTATCAGAAGCCGCCGCCGTTACTGCTTTATATGTTTTGATCATCGAAGTTTTTGTCATCGGCGAAATTAAGATAAAACAATTGCCCAACATCATCCGAGAATCGATGATGCTGGTAGGCGGTATTATGATAATTCTCGGCGTTTCGCTGGCATCGACCAATTACCTGATCGATACCGAAGTGCCCACCCGGTTATTTGATTTCATTCGTGAACACATCGACGACAAACTCACCTTTCTGATCTTACTCAACATTTTTTTACTGGTGCTCGGCATGATGCTGGATATCTTTTCCGCGCTGGTCATTATCGTACCGATTATTCTGCCTATCGCCGTCGGTTACGGCATACATCCGGTCCACCTGGGCATTATCTTTCTCGCCAATATGCAGCTTGGATATTTTACGCCACCTGTTGGCATGAACCTGTTTATCGCTAGCTATCGTTTTGAAAAACCGGTCATGACTCTGTACAAAGCCACAATCCCGTTTTTTCTGATCCTGTTGTTTGCTGTTTTAATTATTACTTATTGGCCGACGTTGAGTTTGGTACTCATACAGTGACCTAAAAGATTAACGCTTACATAAAGGACGAAGATCAGGATTCTCCACCACCTTCACGATATCATCAACAAATTGCCCCAGTTCATCGTGACTAATGACGGTCAATAACCGATTCATCACATCGGGATCAACTGAAGCCAGTACCTGCTGTCCATCTACCAGAGCAACAGCTATGCCCACCTGATTTAAATTATCTTCACCCGCATCTTCCGCAACCAGCTTTTCATCCAGTTCCATCATCTGATCATAAAATTCTTCAATCTGTTCAGAAACAATATCTTCCAGATCATCTGCCAGAAAAATAGTGAAACCCTCAATATCAGTTTGATCTACGGATTCTTTAAGCACCGGTATATCATTTTTCAGCAAGAAATCTTTAAAACGCTGAAATGACTGTTGATGAAAAAAAATATACTCCATCATTAATTGTTCTTGCATAACTATCCTGATTCAAAGCGCTAGTACTCCAACAACATAATATTGATGGAGTACTAACAATTCAAATGAATTAATTTTGGCTATAAATGTCAACAGACTATTGCAATAGTTGATGAATTTGGTTAAAAATCAGCTGTTAACTTTTGGTTTACTTTTAGTCTGTTGATCTTCCTGGTTTTATGCCATATTGATCACAACTTATCAATCAGGAAAAGTCTGTGCCGATATATCCAATGTCCCGACCCCGCAGAATGCGCCGCTCAGAATTTTCTCGCCGTTTGATGCGTGAGAATCAGCTTACTAGTAATGATCTGATTTATCCGGTGTTTGTGCTGGAAGGCGAGTTACAGCGTGAGGAAGTTAGTTCTATGCCGGGCGTAGACCGCCTCAGTATCGATTTACTGGTCGAAGAAGCCAAGCAAATTCATGATCTCGGTATACCGGCCATGGCTATCTTTCCGGTCACACCTGTTGATGCAAAAAGTCTGGATGCTGCGGAGGCTTACAACGCAGAGGGTCTGGTACAGAGATCTGTTCGCGCGATTAAACAGACCATACCCGAACTTGGCATTATTACCGACGTTGCGCTCGATCCGTTTACCAGCCATGGTCAGGATGGTTTACTGGATGAAAATGGTTACGTTCTAAATGATGAAACCGTCGAAGTGCTGGTAAAACAGGCACTGTCACATGCAGAAGCTGGTGCTGATATCGTTGCCCCTTCGGATATGATGGATGGTCGAATCGGTGAAATTCGCGAAGCTCTCGAACAGGAGGGATTTCTCAATACAAAGATTCTGGCCTATTCCGCCAAGTATGCATCTTCTTTTTATGGTCCATTTCGTGATGCAGTTGGTTCTGCCGGCAATCTGGGTGGCGGTAATAAACATTCTTACCAGATGGATCCTGCCAACAGTGATGAAGCACTCTATGAAGTCGGGCTCGATATTGAAGAAGGCGCAGATATGGTGATGATCAAACCTGGGATGCCTTATCTTGATATTGTGCGCCAAATTAAAGACGAATTTCAGTTTCCCACTTTTATCTACCAGGTCAGCGGCGAATACGCCATGCTCAAAGCTGCAGCACAAAATGGCTGGCTCGATGAAAAAGCCACCGTACTTGAAGCTCTACTCTGTATGAAACGGGCCGGAGCAGATGGCATTCTGACTTATTACGCCAAAACTGTTGCGACCTGGCTTGATGGAAAGACCCATGGCTAGCGCCGACACTAGCGAAGACATTACCGTAGAAATCAACCAAGACCAGGAATCGCCTGACCTCTATGCTGTCGTGGGCAATCCAGTCAATCATAGTCTATCGCCTGAAATTCATCGACAGTTCGCGATGCAAACCGAACAAAACATCCGTTATGAAGCTTTCCAATTACCCGTTCATCATTTTAATGAGCAAATTAAATTACTAATTGATAAAAAAATTAAAGGCGTGAATGTTACCGTCCCCTTCAAACAGAAAGCCTGGGATATTTCAGACGTACTCAGCCCACGCGCAGAACAGGCAGGCGCAGTTAATACACTGATTTTTAGAGATGATGGCAGCATTGCAGGTGACAATACCGATGGCATTGGTCTAACCACTGATCTGACACAAAACCACAATGTTTTGGTCAAACATCGAAAACTTTTGATACTGGGCGCAGGTGGTGCTGTACGCGGCATCCTGGCGCCACTATTCATCCATCAACCGAGCAGCATTACCATTGCCAATCGCACCACAGAAAATGCCGAACAGCTGGCATTGGATTATGAAGAATTTGGCGATATTACGGGATGTGGTTTCGATGATCTTGAAAACCAGCAATTCGATTTAATTATTAATGGTACTGCTGCTGGATTACAAAATGAAACACCTGATATCCCGGATACCGTACTGGGCATTAACACCACCTGTTATGATCTGATGTACAACATACAGGAGCCGACGCCTTTTCTAAAATGGGCCAGTGAGCGCGGTGCCTATCGCGAAATGGATGGACTGGGTATGCTGGTCGAACAGGCTGCTGAGTCGTTTTATATCTGGCGCGGGGTACGTCCTACGACCCAGTTGGTGATCGAAATGTTGCGCAAGAGGCGGTTGCAAAATCCACGTTGATTACCAGGAGCCTGTCGGATTCAGGGTTAATCTACTTCGGAATATCTGGAATATGAGCAAACCCAAAAACAGTAATCCAATCAAAGAGAAACTCCCCGCACCATGTGAAATGACAACTGTCTCAGTATCATCAATCCGATTTTCGTCATGGATCAAATCTTCCAGCGCAATAGGATGGTGTTGAAGTTGATTATCCAGAACCAAACTGGCGACAACATCGGCATGATGCAGGCTGTGTAATTCAATCAACACATCATAATATCCAGGCGGATAGCCTTCCAGCAGCTCGCTCATCACCTCGTATTCGTCCAGAATTGAGTTGCCATAAATTTCAAACAGATCGGTAGTGAAATAATGACTCCAGTGACCGCCGTTTCGACTCAGGTATAACTTTGCATATACAGTCGAAATATCGTAGTTGGTGTCTGCATCAAAACGCACGAGAAGAGCATGATAAAAACCATCATCGTCGAGGTCACCTTCCAGCTCTAAGGAAGCTGAGTAGATTTCGAAGTATTCATCATGACGAGCGGACAAGTTTTCTGTTGTTTTGCCCTGTAACTGAGCCGGAGAAACTCGGCTTTCCGCTGTCGTATCAAACTTGTTGATCTTAATGATCGGAGCTGACTGGATCTGACGAGATAAATTGATTGACTGATCACTTACCAGTTTGCCGACACTTCTGCTGATTCTCTGCTCTTCAGCATAAGCCGACTGGATCAAAAATAACCCTGAAACAAACACTAACTTGAGTAGCGTGTTCATCTGTCACCTCCGGTTAACGCCAGCTTTTTTGATGTCGCGACTTTCTGCTGTATCCACCATGACTGTGACTCCGACGGTACGAATTATACCCATAATGATTATGATGATGCCTGACTCTGGGTTTTTTATAGTAGTGGTAACTATGATTACTGCCATGAATCAATAATCCACCTACGATTGCTCCAACCACAAAATCCGCTGGGTTATGATGACGATGAGAGGCATTCGCACAACCTGATATCAATCCGCCCACCAGCAAGATGCTCAGCAGCACCGAATTCTTAATTAAGTTTAATTTAATAGTCATTTTGCTTCCTCAGATGTTGTATCTGACCGTCATATTAGGAGCGAGGTATGAACAGAAGCTGAATTTGCAGAACTGCAGAATTATTTCACAGCTAAATTATGTAATAAGTCACATTAGGAAAATAATACTCTATCGTGATGCATCTGCTTGTGAATTGACTCCGTAATACCGTTCGACACTTAACACCATACGGAGTAAATACATGTCAAAAATAAACCCAATCCTCAGCTTAAGTATTGCTGCTGTTATTAGTAGTAGCTCGGCTTTTAGCGCGAGCCATCGCGAAGCACCATTCGTTAGCACCATGCCAAAGGTCGATTCCACTGACTTTTACATGTTTCGTAGCTATGAATCCGGTCGCGATGCCTTTATCACCCTGATCGCCAACTATCAGCCATTACAGGATCCATTTGGCGGGCCTAATTATTTCTCGATGGATTCTAATGCGGTCTATCAAATTCACATCGACAACACAGGTGATGCAATTGAAGATATCACCTTCTCATTCGATTTTAGTAATGCGCTGGCCAATTCCGGAATGGGTATAACGCTGCCCATCGATGGTGTTGATGTTGCGGTACCGCTGAAACATGTCGGTCCACTCAGCGCGGCAGATGATTCATCGCTCGGTTTCAACGAGAGCTATAGTGTCGACATTATCTCTGGAGATCGTCGTACAGGTACCGCTGAAGCAATAAGCAATTCGGCTGATGCCAGCACCAGCTTCACCAAACCTTACGACAATACTGGAGATAAAACATTTGCAGACTATGCGGCTTACGCTGATCAGTATATCTATAATGTTGATATTCCAGGCTGTACTGAAACGGGCGCCAGAATGTTTGTTGGCCAGCGCAAGGAATCTTTCGCAGTCAATCTTGGCGAGGTTTTCGATCTTGTTAACTTTGTACCGATTGATAATGACTTTGTTGCCGCAGGCATTTCTCAGGACGCAGCCAACAACGATCTGGCAGGCAAGAACATCACTTCGATTGCTTTAGAAGTGCCTATTTCCTGCATAAACAACGGTAACGATACGGTTGCGGCCTGGACAACGGCCAGTATTCCACAGGCCAGAATCCTCAATCCGAATGCTTCATTCGACAAACCATCGATAAGCGGCGGTGCATTGGTTCAGGTTTCACGTCTGGGCAATCCACTAGTTAATGAAGTGGTTATTGGCGTGAAAGACAAGGATCTGTTCAGCGTATCCGAGCCTAAGAACGACGGTACCAATTTTCTCACTTATGTGACCAACCCTACCCTTCCGTCATTGCTGAACATCCTGTTCCTGGATGCAGTCAACACGCTTGGCCTTGGGACTTTTACCAACCTTGCACCAACCAACTTTCCGCGTAACGACCTGGTTGCGACATTTCTGACTGGCTTCTCAGTACTAAATGCGGATGGCTCCACTGCAGAAATGATGCGACTGAATACCACGATTGCACCAACGGCGGCTGGTTCTCAAAATTCCCTTGGCGTGGTTGCTGGTGATCTGGCTGGTTTTCCCAATGGTCGCAGACCTGGCGATGATGTCACCGATGTTGCATTACGGGCAGTAATGGGGGTTTTGTGTCATCCGATAGCAGTCGATCTGGATGCTAGTGGAACAGCAGGAGATGCTGGCGATAATCTGGGTCTCTGTGCTCCGGCCGATGCCAGTACTGGCACCGTGCCTTACACCGATGGTGCACCCAGCAGCGATGCGGATTTCAATACCGTGTTTCCTTATCTCAAGACCCCATTAGCGGGCTCACCTAACTAGACCGGGAGGCAATCATGAAAAGTAAAATATTGTATCTTGTCATCCCTCTGGTGTTATTACTCAGTGCCTGCGGCAGTAGTGACAAGGATTCTGATGACGACACAGGAAATGACACAGTGAGCGACTTTAGCAGCTTTGTACGAGATGTTTTTAACAAATCAGCTAACAGTGAGCCGGTATCAGTAATCGAAGGAACTGATTTCAACTTTGCTGCCAGTGATCTGGATGAGGACTATAGTGATCTGTTGAATTAGATGGACTATCAGGCTTACAGGGATGTTGCCTGATTTATATCAACTATAGATAGGCTCAAGTTCACAGAGCATGACCGCTTTTCCATGTGAGTTCAACAGGTCGATGCAACACATGCGTTAAACCTCTCTGCCTGTGTCTCGTACCCTAAGGTTTTCCGAGGTCATTCATATGAATCACGGGAACTAGTGCTTACGGCCAGTTACCGACGCCCAGATTTTAGTACACCGGTTAAAATACAGAGTTTAATCTGTGAAAGTATCTAACGACTTTGATTGCATTTGGGTTATCAATTAGCAAAGGATCGTCTACCTGACAAACTAGCTTTGCCTGGCATTATAGGATTTACCAGAATGAACTATTTGAACTGGACAGGATCAAGTTCATTACAGTATTAATTTAGTTAGTCTTGTTTTTTCAAAACTAAACATTCTAATTGAACAGTTTTTATAAATGATTTCGTTTTAGTATGAGTCGGAGTGATTCCTTTTTTATACCAATGAGAAAAGTCACAATATGGAGTGGGAAAATAAAGTTTTTGTTTTTGATGACATTTTGACTAAAAAGCAACAGGAAGACTTGAAAAGAATATTGTTATCAAGTCAGTTTCCTTGGCATTTTATGCCTGATGTAACAGGCGAAGACAGTAGAGATGGGCGACCAGCATTTCAAAACAAATTGATATATGATGGTAAAGTAAATGTTGGCGGAAAGCCATTAAGCCTATTACATCAATTAATTGATAATTCCTTATCTAAGTTGTATGAAGAATTGAATGTGAAAGCGGATTATGAGCTTTTCAGAATTAGAACTTTTTTACAAATGCCTCTTGCAAACCTTAGTGGGTCAAGACGTGATGCTCACCACATTGATTACTTTAATAAAAGACATTTAAGCATTTTATATTATGTTTTTGATGCTGATGGGGATACGGTAATTTTTGAGAATATGTATCACCCAAATGATATAAAGGTTCCCGAACTCAATGAATTAAAAGTTAAAAAGAAAGTAACACCAAAGCAGGGGCGAGTCGTGGTTTTTGATGGTTATCATTGGCATACAGGAACTCAACCAAAAAAAGGTATGCGTTGCGTTATTAACAGTAATGTTTTTCAAAAATAGCCTGTTATTTCATCAATTTTTGATTTTTTCTGAATGAAAAGACAGTCTGCTTTTACCACGTAACTGCGTCTATTTACGCACTGATAATAGCTTTCTGAATGACTGCAAAGGGTTGTGAGGAGCCGATCACTTTTTAATACCAAACAGCGGCACAGGGCACTTTCCAGAGATTAGAAATCAATCAGCTGTAAGTCCGCAACGGGCATAATTGAGACTTTCCCTCTGTTAGGCTAATTCGAAACTTTTAAGCAATTCT
>Ga0256847_1001533_pt1 | contig 11540 bp, 15 predicted proteins | sample TeddybearmetaG_FD_189099 | JGI IMG/M metagenome (GOLD analysis project Ga0256847, IMG submission 189099) | Hydrothermal vent microbial communities from East Pacific Rise, Pacific Ocean - Teddybear | ecosystem: Environmental > Aquatic > Marine > Hydrothermal vents | place: Pacific Ocean: East... | reverse complement strand
GCACACGTCCAGACTTTGCATTGACTGTAAAGCGAACACGTTCGCCTTTTCCTGTCATCCAATCAATAACATAGACCTGACCGCCTGCGCGATTAAACAGGTTGGCGTCAATTTGATATCCACCATATTGCTGCTTCAGCTTACGGAAAATGTCTCGCAAGGGAACGACATCGCCCTTATCTCGGGCGTTACGGGCCTCATCAGCCGTAAACGAATTACCTAGCTGCGCCTGCGCCGTCATCGGCAGAGCCGCGACTAGCAGGGCACCAAAGGCCAGAGAGACAGCAATTTTCTTCATCACACTATCCATATGAATGAACAGCTCTGAATGGACAGTGAATAGTACACTCAGATTGCAGCTAGGTTCACTTGCCCTTGGCCCAGCTTCTCAAGCCAGCATCCTTCGGGTCATCAATTACAACTTCCAACCGCGCATAAAGATGCCCGGGTTTCGAATGCAGCTGAACGCCCTTACCTCGCAAACGCAGGGTTGCACCTGTATTGGACCCTTCTGGTATTTTCAGGGTGACCACTCCAGCTGGGGTCTGAACCTCGACGCTGCCGCCGAGGATCGCTGTGCGCAAAGGCACGCCGACGACCATCCGCAAGTCGTTGCCATCTCTGGCCCAGACAGCATTTTCACGGACATTGACTTCCAACAATGCGTCGCCGGGCGGGCCGCCGCTACGCGAGACTTGCCCCTGGCTTTTCAAACGCAAAGTCCGCCCGGTCTCAATCCCAGCCGGAATCGAGACATTCAATGTGCGGCCATCAGCCATCATCATTTCGCGTTTGGCACCTAATATAGCATCTTCAAATGCAACCTCGACCCGGTAACGCATGTCCGCCCCTTTGCGAGGGCCGGGCCGGCGCCGACCGCCACCAAACATTCCGGACAATATATCCTCAAACGGATCACCCTGCGCACTTCCGGGATGAAAGCCCCCACTAAAACCGCCGGGCTGGCCACCTGCAAACCCTTTGGGGTTTCCGTCGCTATCGATTTCACCGCTGTCATATTGCTTGCGCTTGGCTTCGTCGCCAAGGATTTCATAAGCAGCAGAAACGGCTTTGAAGGCATCGGACTTTACCTCATCGCCCGGATGCAAATCAGGATGCAGCTGTTTCGCCTTCCGCTTGTACGCACGGCGAATATCATCATGGCTCGCACCGCGTGGCACGCCCAGAATGGCATATAGGTCGTTACTCATCAGCTACCGTGGTTTGTGCAAGTTCCGTCGCGCTTACACTTAAGCAGCCAACAGCGGAATGGAAGCCCACGGTCCCATACGACCGTCATCGCCAATCTCAGCGACCCGAACTTTGTCGCCGCCAACAGAGATGGTTGCTGAACCTGTAGAGGCTTGAATAGCTTCCACAACAACGTTCTGAAGCAACACTTCGACCCGAAAATTACCCGTGTTGGTCGCCTCAGGGCGCGACCAATTGTCTGATATTTCCGCACCTCTCTTCGTCCATGTGAGCTGCCAATCAGTTCCAGAATTGTGTGCTCGCAAATGACCTACGCACCATGGCAAGCTTCCTAAATCGTCAAAAATAGCCGTGACAGGCGTACTGTCGCCTACGGTCCAAAGCAGTGACAATCCAATTTCCTCACGCGCTAGCGGCACTTCGGCCACGTTTTCATCGACCACAATAACAACGCTGCCGCTCAATGCGCCGCCAAAGCTGGATCCCACCAACCCCCTCAACAAGCCGGTTAGCGACCAATGGCTATCACTCACCAAAACAGCATCACGATAAGCAAGTAATTCCCAACCTGCCTGCCCCTGCACCAATAAGAGCCCAGCTCCATTGAACGCAGCTAGCTGGCTCAATGAGGAAAAATCTGCACCCTCCATTTTGACCTCAAGCGCAGCTGCCTCATCCCAGCGCCCCAATGGCCCAGCTGGCAGATCAACCAGCAAACGCCCCATACTCGCGGGCGTTCGAATAGCACCTCGATCGCTCAGCGTGGTTTGATCTGGACCTACTCGTATTCGCGCGTCCCCTAGCCATGGGTCAGCCGTAGCAGCGACCAATGGTTGCCCCCCCGATCGACCCGGCAGAACAGGTCCATCAATGACGATGGCGACGGGCTCAGCAGGCACAATCGCAGCCTCGCCAGCATCACCCACATCAATCGACCTCTGCAGCAGGCCGCGACCGGTATCTGCGCGCAATTGCACGTCTCGGCGCAGCCCATCATCACTCAACTCCTCCACGACCCAAGATGCACCATCCAACTGAACTCGATCACCGGGCTCAAAACTCAAACCAGAAGGCCCGGTTGCAAATGCACCGACATCTGCTGAAACCGCCTGCCCCAACAACTGCACCGCCAAGTCATTTGCTCTGCCATCTCCCAAGACCAGCGGCATGTTGAGTCGGATCGAGTAACCACGGTCTCCATCATCATTGCGCGCCTCGACAATCGCAGGCTCGTAAGCACCAGCCCCGCTCACATAAGTGAGCAGCAACCTGCCGGGCACTTTATCCAACAAGGACTTCGTCCAATTCAGGCTGCTCTCGGTGAGCGCGGCCTCATCTACGTCACTCACCAACCCCTGCCCCTGATGCAGAAAGACCAAAACCCCCTCACTCTCAACACATTCCAGCCCAAACGCCGCCTCAAGCGGTGCCAGCCCACTCCGCAGCCCGGTAATGCCATCAATCGCGAACCCTTCAACGAAGCCTTCAAGCTTCGACACATCAACAATCACACCAGCTCGAGCAGCCAGATCCTCCACAATTTCGGAAAGCTCAATCAAACCCGTGCGCCCGTTGAGCCAATGCCCGAACTGCCAGTTCGGACCATCCGTCCAGACATCTTCGCGGGCTGGATAATGCGGCCATGGCCGTCCATCCCAAGCCCAAACCAACGCCTTCTCGACGAAGCCCTGCGCTTGCCAGAAGCTCAACGCAGCCGACAAGGCCCGCCTCTGGAAAAGGTCATCGCGCGCACCGCTGGAATAAGGTGGCAGCGCGCTTTCATCACTTTTCGGATCAAAGAACAGGTTCGGCGCATTGCCGCCGCGATCAATCGCCGGAAACCCGATCTCGTTTAACCGAACAGGTTTCAACCCCGGCGTCCAAGCCGTCGCCGCCGCATCCCGCACACCGCCCGGCCGCGCTTGATGACTGGCAGTCCACCACCCGGCTAAATCCTTGGCGCGAAAGACCCAATCCTCACCATGCGCTGTGTCCACAATCGGCGTACGCACTTGCGCGTCGCGGGCCGCCTGATCCGCATAATACCAGTCATAGGCCTCACCGCCCGCCATATTCGCCGCCAAATAAGCAGCAGCATCAGCCGCCTGAAACCCTGCAAGTGTATCCAGATGAGTATCGCCGTCGCGCCAGTCACCAACCGGCGGATACCAGTCCACACCAACGAAATCCACATCCGGCGACGCCCACAGCGCATCCAGCGGAAACAGCACATCCCCGCTGCCATCGCCCGGCACATATGCCCCATACTCAGTCCAGTCGGCGGCATAAGATATGTTCACACCCGGCCCAACAATCGCGCGAACTTCGCTTGCGATTGCGATCAACGCCTCAACAAACGGAAACGCGCCAGTCTCATCCCGCACACGCGTCAAACCGACCATTTCAGACCCGATCAGGATCGCCTCGACGCCGCCTGCTTCAGCCGCCAACCGCGCATGATGCAAGATGAAATGCCGAAATCCGAAGCCGCCATCAGCGCCAACGAAATCATCAATCTCCGTGCGCGCACTCGCGGTCTTGTCAGCGTTAACCCCAATCCGGCCGCGCCAAGGAAAGCCCGCGCTATCCATCAGCAAGAATGGCGACAAGGTCACCGCCACACCAGCCGCCTTCAAGGCCGCAATACCTTCCAAAACACATTGATCCGCGGGCGTGCCGCCATAATTCGCACTCTGCCCTGTCGACGAGATCAAATGCGCCGAGCCACGCCCGGTGCCATCAACCGTCCAGCCATACGGCACCGTCTCACGTTCGCGCGTTTCGACCCCCGGCCTGATCTTGCATGTTCCCGCGACAACACTGTCGCCGAACCACGCCACGGTCAGCGCAGCCGACTTGGCTTCAGGCAGGTCGGCCCGCAGCTGATCCACCGACAAAGAGAAATCCGCACGCCCCTCGCCATTGTTCATATTCAACGCGCGCTCAATCCCCGGAAACCGGCGTTCACGGACAATATCGGTCCCGTAAACGAACTCGCCGCTTGCGGGTATGATATTCACGCCCTGCACAAGTTCCCGCAGGCTTTCTGACCGAACATCCCCCGCTCGTACCACCTCGAACGACAATTGCGGCAAACGATTGCCAAACGCGTCGAGCGGCAAGTCTTCAAACACGATGTAGGCCGTACCGCGATAAGCTGGCGCCGAACCTTCAATCACTTCAATCAGCGGATCAGGCTCCTGATCGTCACTACCCTGATACAGCCGCCAGTTTACATCGGCCAGCGTCACCAGCTCGCCATTTGCCCAAATCCGGTCCACCCGCGTAATCGGCCCTTGGCATAGCGCCACGGCAAAACTCACAGAATAGGTGTACTCGCTATACTTCGGCCCGCCCTTCCCGGCTGATCTCTCTTGCCGCTTCTCGCGAAACCGCGAAGCCCAGATCACCTGCCCGCCAACCCGCATGCGGCCATAGACCAATGGCAATCCAGCGCCCTCGCGGCTCTCCATCACGCTTAGCGTCTTGATCCGTGGGCCTTCCGAAACCGGTGCCATAGAAGCATCAATCGCTCGCCCAGCAAGGCTCCCAACCGCGCGTCCCAGCGCTGCTCCCGCTATGGTTTGACCAAACACGGTCAGCCCAGATGGCAACGCTGCCGCGCCAACCGCAGCGCCAACTTGCGATAATACAATCTCCGCCATGCATATCCCCATAAAATAAACCGGCCACCCATTGGGCGACCGGTTTGTTGTCATTTAACTGTCGGCCAAGACCGTCACTCACTCATCGCTTGCGACCGGAAACCTGAACGCCGCCGCGATCCGTCGCCGCCACCACGGCACCAGCCGGGTTTCGCACACTGTTCGTCCCCAGTAGGCATGCACAATCCTCCCTTGCTGCGATATGATCGCGCAATGCTTGGCCGGATGGCCCAGCCCCATCCGAAACAGTAAAACATCCCCCGGTCCGGCCTCGCCAATACTGATTTCCGTCAAATAACGCCGCGCCGCATTGAGCAATTGCTCCTGCCCCAACGCCTCCGCCCAGTCAGGCGTGTAAGGCGGCATGACCTCCGGTTCGTCGCCAACCAGTTCGCGCCAGACACCGCGCAGCAATCCAAGACAATCATTGCCGACACCTTTCACGCTCGCTTGATGGCGATAAGGCGTGCCGATCCAGCCGCGCGCCGCTGCTACAATTTCCTCGCGCGTCATCGTTTGCCTCCATCGTTGCGCCCCGCCGCAGGTCCGGCCAAGACAAAGTCCATGCCCGGCATATGCGGAAATCCGCGATAATTCTCGGTATTGGCAAAGTCATTCTGGCAAGTCTCAAACCGCTGGTCGCAAGTTCGCCCCGCCACATCCACGACACCGCACCTCTCATCCCCCAGCACCGCGTCGCAACGCTTCTGCAAGACCCGCCCTACCGGCCGTTCCAACTCCGCTTTCAGGGACACCAGTTCCGCCTCAAACGCGCCCGTCGCCCCACGCGAAATCTCACTCAGAAACCCTGTCCAGATCGGTATGCTGCCGAGCTCCGGCGCCGTCCAATCCACCCTGTAAACATCCACCCGGCAGCCATCCCACAGGCCTGCATCCAGATCAGCTTCCGTGATCGCCTGCGCTGACAACACGCCACCCGCCGCGCCGCGCCCCGGTTTCAACCCTGCGCTTTGCGTGAACCGGCCCGCCTCGACAGCTGCGCCGGGTTCATAGGTCACACCCTCAACCAGTAACGCCCGATCATGCTCGGTCACACCAATCACCAAACCATCAGCGCGCGTCAGCCGCCAGCACAGGCAAAGCGTCAGCGCCTCTCCAGCCAAGGCGGCGGAAAGCTCTTCAGAAATCTGTTTCATATTCCGCCCCTAAATCAGCTCGACCAAGCCAATGCTCACAACTCGTCCAGCCCCAATTGCCTCGACCACACTTTCAAGCCGGTCAGTTTCAAATCGCACGGCGCAGTCGAACTCAAACCCAGCTGTCACCACTGCGCCATCATCTGGCGCGACATCAAAGGTGACCGTCCCGGTCGTGACATCAACCGACCATCCGTTTGCCAGCTCGACGCCGTCCAGAGCCACCCGGATCGTACCTATCACCGGCTTCGAAATCGTCCTCAGCACACCGCCATAATCTTTCACCAGTGCGAAAGTCGCGGTGACATCATCGCCCGCGCCGATCACCTGATCCAGCTCGGTTACGATCGTGCCCGGCGGCGCACTGGCAAAATCCATCGGGTCACGAAACCGAAACCCGAACAGCCGCCCCATGCGCGCCTCGAAGAAAGTCGACAACTCGTGCAAACCCGCCAGTTGACTAACCGCCCCGCCAACATCCCAGCGCCGACGCGACGCGCTCCAAACCGCATTGCGAACCTCGCGCCCCGACGCCAGTGCCAGCACTTCAGTACGTCGCTCTGGCCCACCTGCAGCGCCGATAGCCAGCCGCAATGGAAACCGAATTTCGTGAAATCCACTCATGTAAATCGTCCTCCTCGCGCCGCCGCTCGCGCCACTGCGCTCGCAATCGTTCCTGCAGCGCCAACAATTGATCCGGCGTCAGCACCCGCGCCGACCGCCATGTTCAAATTCACCGTTTGCCCACTATTCTGGCCGAGCCCGACCTGCGTCAGCAGCGCCTGCGCCGCTATGCGGGCGAGATCCGCCAGCACCGCTTCTGCCATCCGCGAAAAGTCCAGCTCGCCAGACCGCGCCGCCTGTGACAGTGCTCGTTCAATGCTCTGCCCGGCGCGCCCGAAGGCCTGCTCCAGCGCCTCGGCTGCCGCCAGTCCCGGTCCTTCGACCAGACCGTTCAGGGCATCACCCGCCGCAACCAATTCCGTCTCAAATTCATCCATCTGGAAACGCCTCCATCAATTCTGCTAATCCCTCGCGGGCCAGTCCAAGCTCGCCTGCACCGCTGAGCCAGCGCCATTCGCGCACCGACAATGCCCAGAACGCCGCAGGCCCAATTCCGGCCCGCAGCGCCGCGCGCCACATCTCATCCCAAGGCAGCACGAAACGCCTCCGCCACCGCTTTCGCCGCCGCGCCGGGCGATAAATCCACCTCGCGCAAATCCTCAACTACCTCACCAGCCCCGCGCATCAGCGCCGCCACGACCTGCATCAGTTCACCCGCCGATAGCTGCTTCAACCGCACCTGCAGCTCGCCCATCGAGGCACAGCCGAACGCCGTTTCAATCTCCGCCAATGCTCCAAGCGTCAGGCACAGTCTGCGCTCAACGCCGCCAATGCTCAGCCCAACCTCGCCCCGCGCGCCGTTCATGCTGCCGCCTCAAAGCTCAGCGCCCCGGCACTCTGCAATTCAATCGCGAATGTAGCCTCGCCATCATGCTCGCCGGCCCATTTCAGCTCAGCGATCTGCAACGGCCCCGTCAGTGTCCCCATGCCGGGAACAACCAATTGCCAGCGCATGATCTGCCCGGCGAAAAACACCGCCCGCATCTGCGCATCGCTCGCCGCGTCCTTGAACACCCCGCGCCCACGCACCCGCGCCGTCTTCACGCCTGCCCCGGCGATCAGTTCGCGCCAGCCGTCTTCGCTATCAGCGGCCGTGCCATCGACCAGCCGCGCATTCAGCTCGATCTCATTGGTGCGGATACCCGCCAGCGTAATGAAGCTCTCTGGCGAGCCACCATCTGATATCTTGATCAGGACATCGCGCCCTTTTTGTCCGGCCATATCTTACGCCTCCTCAGTTATTATTCGAATTCGAAACACGCCTCGGAATGAGCGCCGATCACGGGTGCGCATCGCGTCGGCATAGACCACATGCGCCAGCACCACGCGCTGCCCGCTCAGGGTCAGATCCATGCGATCCACCGCCGCGCGCATCGCCCCCATAACTTCCTTCATTTCGGTCCGCCCGCCATGCCGGGAATAGGCTGCAAAGCTGATCCTATGCTCGGCCCCGCAGACCAAAGATGCATCCGCCGAGAACCGCTCATGGCGCTCCAGCACCGCGTACGGATAGGCCGCGCCGCGCGTTTCATCGTCAAACAGGCGCGCCGGATTGCCCAGCACGCCCTGCACGTCCACGTCACTGCGCAGCGCCTCCAGAACCGCTTCGGCCAGCGCCGCATCTGTTCCGGCAAGCAACCCGTCGGCGCTCATAACCGCGCTCCGCGCCGGGCATCCAGGATCGACTGAACATCCTCAGGCAAGCCGCTTTCAGGCGCGCGCCCACCCGGCAATCCGCGATGTGCATAAGCCTCCGCCAGCGTCCGCTTCACCGCTAGAACCAGATCCTCCGGCACCGCCCCCGGCGCGCCAAACCCGGCTTCGAAATCGACCTCAACCCGGCCCCCTTCAGGCACCGCAGGCACCATGCTCCAGGCGCGCAGACATACCCGCCCACACGCCAGCCGGAACCGTCCGGTATGATCGCTGTAAACCTCGTCCGCATCGACCACGTTCACGCTCAGCAGGGCCGTCACTGGCCCCGGCGTGATCAACACCCCGCGCCCGGCAATCCCGGTTGGCCACTGCGTCCAGACCCGGCGCAATGTCCGCGTCACCAGCGCCAGTCCGGACGCTTGCTCAACCCGCGCCTGCGCACTTCGAACCAGATCGGCGACCAGCCCATCCTCGCCATCATGCCCAATTCGCAAGAACTCTTTCGCCGCGGCCAGAGACAAAGCCTCTCCCGCTGGCGGTGAAATCACCGTCAGTGTCATTTTCTTTTGTTCCTGTATCGCGCCTGACGGCGATCACATGGGACCGCGTTCAAGGCTTTGTCTCTTGTCGTATTGCTGAACCCAGCCGCTAAACCAGCGCTTCCAGTTTCCGCACAATCTGCCCGCCAATCGGGATCGCGACATCACGGATCAGCGTGTCGTCAATCTCGGTCTTGGTCGAATTGATTAGCGCCGCCAGCATTTCAGCCGCCTTGGTCGAAAACTCATCCTGCTGCGGCTTGGTCAACAAGGCCGCTTGGCGAATAATCGAAATCACAATGTCTTCAAACATCTGTCTATCCTTTGAAAAAAGCGACCGCGCCGACGAAATGTCGAACGCGGCCAGTTTGGGGAGGAAATCTACGCAATCAGAACTGCATCACCTTGATCGCATCAAAGTTCTGCACGCCGCCGCCGACCCGCTTGGTCGTATAGAACAGCACATAAGGCTTGGCCGAGAACGGATCGCGCAGCACGCGTGCGCCCTGACGATCCGCAATCAGATAACCGCGCCGGAAATCGCCGAACGCAATCGCCGCATTACCGGTGCCAATATCCGGCATATCTTCCAACTCGCTAACCGGATAACCCATCACGGTGGCTGCTTCGCCCGCCGCGCCCGGCGCCCACAAATATTGGCCGCTGGCATCCTTCAGCTTACGGACGATTGCCGCTGTACGCCGGTTCATCACGAACCGCCCATTGACCCGAAATTGCGACTTCGGCGTATGGATCAGATCGATCAGCTGATCGCCAGCATCCGCAACCGTAAAGTCGCCCGGAATCGAGCCAATCTCACCCCAAGCATGCGACGCCTCGTCAACAATTGTGTAATCGAGAAAGCCCTTCGGCTTACCGGCGCCATCGCCGGTCACAAACGCCGCGCTCTCCTGCACGCTGAACGCCGCCTCAACCTCATCAGCGAGCCATTCGTCAACATCAGCATACGAATCCTCAAGCAGTGTCTGCGTCGCCGCAGGCATCGCATACAGCTCCCCTGCTGGAAATTCGAGCAAGCTCAGCCCCGCCGTCGTGGTCTCGGTACGCGCCGCCGTTTCACCAGCCCATTGCGCGCCAACACCGAGACTAACCGGCTTGCGGTAAACCCCGGCAGAGGTCTGCCGCACGGTCGCAATCTGCCGCATTGGCGAGGCTTGCATCAACCGCGCTTCAATCAATCGGTCCAACTCTAGCGGCGCAACATAGCCGCCCTGATCGTCTGTCCCGGCTGACAAAGCTTTGGTATCAAGACGCGCCAAACCGCTTTCATCACCGGCCCGCATATAGCGTGACCAAGCCTCATTATGCTCGGCCAGATCAGGCCCCGCCGCGATATCCGGCTGCGCCGCTTTCAGACTCAGCGCATCCAGACGCTTGTCCAGTCGACGCAGTTTCTCGTCGAGCAATGTATCGCTCGCGCCCTTGCTTTCAATATCGTTCAAGCGCTCATCATTGGCGTTTTTATACGCCTCAAATGTCGCCATCATTTCAGCCGCGAGCGCTTTGCTCTCACCGCCAACCATTTTCGTTTCCTTGGTCATTTGCTCTCCATTTCGACCTAAACCACACTAAACCGTGCTGCTTCCAGCATCGGCTTCGCCACCAGCGACACCTCGACCAGTTCGACATCCGCCAACAAACGTCCCCGTGCGCCGCGCTGCGTCCAAACCCGCGGACGAAACCCAATCGACAGGCCATCCAGTCCAGCGGATGACACCAGCGCCCGCGCGCCGCTGCCTTCAATCAGTCCACGGACGAATAGTCCGCGTCCATCCTCAATCATCCGCACCCAGCGCCCGGCAATTGCGCCGCCGCGATGCTGCAACAACATCGGCACGCCGCCAGTTCTCAAAGACCGCGCAAACGCCCCGGCCCGCACGACATCACCGCTCATATCGGCCACCCCAAACAAGGAGGCATAACCTTCAATCAACAGCGCTTGATCTTTCCTCCCCCGTGAACGGGGGAGGTGCCCCGAAGGGGCGGAGGGGGCATACTGCCTTACCGCCGCGTTCAAAGCCGCCCGACCTTGTCTTCAATCCGGTCAAGCTGCGCGCGCACCGCTTCAAGCTCAGCCTCAACTCGGGCCAATCGCTCCGCCACCGGGCGCGCCGCGTTTACATTCGTTTCCAGCACCGAAATCCGTTCCGCCGCTGCGCCGGCCCAAACCAACGCCCCGCCAGTTTGGATCGCCAGCGCCAACAGGAACGCAATTGTCACTTTGCGCTCGATCATGACGCGATCCCCAGCATCGCCCGCTTCTCATCATCGGACAGAAAGCTCGCCTCACTGACCCGCGCCCAAAGCGCCGCCCGCTCAGTTGCAAAGGCCGGAACATCATCCAAACTGGGCGCGATACAAATCTCATCGAACCGGCCGCCAAGCCAAACCGTCAGCGTCTCTGCGGTCTTCACCACCAGTGGCAAGATCGTCAGTCGCCAGAACGCCGTGTTGGCTTCCTTATAGCTCGCATAAGTATTGTCGCCCGGTATCCCGAGCAGCATCGGCGGCACACCAAAGGCCAGCGCAATCTCGCGCGCGGCGGCATGGCGTGTTTCGCGAAAATCCATCTCTGCCGGGGTCAGCGACATAGGCTTCCATTCAAGCCCGCCTTCCAGAAGAAGTGGCCGTCCGGCATTCGCCGCGCCAGCATGTTGGTTGGTCAA
>Ga0256847_1001532_pt1 | contig 11541 bp, 12 predicted proteins | sample TeddybearmetaG_FD_189099 | JGI IMG/M metagenome (GOLD analysis project Ga0256847, IMG submission 189099) | Hydrothermal vent microbial communities from East Pacific Rise, Pacific Ocean - Teddybear | ecosystem: Environmental > Aquatic > Marine > Hydrothermal vents | place: Pacific Ocean: East... | reverse complement strand
AAGCTCTTTGCCGGATAGATCAGGATGGGCTAAACCATGACAAGTGCTACAGTTTTCGGCGACTTCATAAAGCATGGTGCGTGGCCAAATTAAGCCAGCCTTAACCGCATCGGCGTGTCGTTTCTTTTTGTGCTCCGCGCTTTCTTGTGAACGTTTAACATCTTCTCCACCATAATCATTGTGGATGTCGACCCATTCTGACGCCGCCCCGTGACAGCTTTCGCAAGACGGGCCGTAGGTGGGTTTGGTTTTGCCTTTTTTGGTGATTTCTGTGAAGTGACACAGGGCACAGGCTTTATTGCGTTTGATATTTTTCTTGCCGCCATTGACTTTGGCAACCGCTCTAACGATTTTTTTGACTTCTTTTTTCTTTTTCTTGGCAATCGATTTAAACGATTTATAATGTTTGGTTTTCTTATAAACCTCGGTCTCTGCCTCGTGACATTCAGAACAGGACGCTTTAGGCCCTAGGTTTTGCGCTGCACCTGCTGAGGTAGAGAAAAGCCCGCTAGCGATTAACGCCATACCAGCTACTCTACACCCAATGTGCGCCGATTTTACAATACTTCGCATCATCTGTTTAACTCCAAAAAATGTCGTTCAAAAAATACATGTAACCTTGTTGGGTAATCTAACAGAGTATAGCACTATGCCTGAATCATGGCTGAATTGACGCAGTGCGTATTCTCGGTTTGGGAAATGGATAACCCATTGATAAAAGGTTTGTTTTTTATGTGTGTTTTTGTGCTCAATAACCACCAGACGCTGCTGGCGGCCTATAATATACACAGTTTTTGGCGTCGCACCAATGGGCTTAGTCCGATTGGTGCAACTTAGCCAATTTACCTTGCCACAGGATCGGGCCTTCTTGGTGAATGGAGGTGCCGTGCACATCCACCGCCACGGTCACCGGCATGTCTTCCACTTCAAACACGCGGATGGCCTCCATGCCTAAGTCTTCAAAGGCCACCACGCGTGATGCCCGAATGGCTTTAGAGACCAAATACGCGGCCCCACCGACCGCCATTAAATACACCGCACGGTGTTTTTTAATCGCGGCAATTGCTTGTGGCCCTCTTTCGGCTTTGCCAATCATGCCGATGAGGCCGGTTTCCGCTAGGATTTGCTCGGTGAATTTATCCATGCGTGTGGCCGTGGTGGGGCCGGCGGGGCCAACCACTTCATCGCCCACAGGATCCACCGGGCCAACGTAATACAAAAACCGACCCCGTAAATCGACCCCATCGGGGAGTGGCTCACCGCGATTCAAAAGGTCAATCAAACGTTTGTGTGCGGCATCTCGCCCGGTGAAAATTTCGCCACTTAACAATAAGCGGTCTCCGGGCTGCCAGCGTGCGATTTCGGCTTGATCAACGTCGGCCAAATTGACCCGGCGTGTTTGCTCAGTGCGTTCTAGCACCACCGATGGCCACAACGATAAATCCGGTGGCGGCAAGCTTGCGGGGCCGGAACCATCCAAACTAAAATGAATGTGTCGGCTGGCCGCACAGTTGGGAATCATCGCAATCGGTAATGAGGCCGCATGGGTTGGGAAATCAAGAATTTTAACATCCAAAACGGTGGTCGCCCCGCCCAAGCCTTGTGCGCCAATGCCCAACGCATTGATTTTTTCATACAGGGTTAAGCGTAACGCTTCCAGCTCGGTTTGGGGGCCGTTGGTTTGAATCTCGTGCATATTCACCGGTGCCATCAACGAGGCCTTGGCCAGTAACATGGCTTTTTCTGCGGTGCCCCCGGCCCCAATGCCTAAAACCCCAGGAGGGCACCAACCCGCGCCCAAGGTCGGCACAGTTTTTAACACCCAATCGACCAAGCTATCACTCGGGTTGAGCACGGTAAATTTGGACTTATTTTCTGACCCACCGCCTTTGGCCGCCAACGTAACTTGCACCGTGTCCCCAGGCACCAGCTCCACATGCACCACGGCGGGGGTATTGTCTTGGGTGTTACGCCGCTGCCCGAGGGGGTCACTGACGATGGAGGCGCGCAATACATTATCGGGAAAAGCATACGCTTGGCGCACGCCTTCATTCACCAGCTCTTGCAAAGAGTGCTGGCTATTGAACTGAACCGACATCCCGACTTGGATGAAAGCAACCACAATGCCCGTGTCTTGGCAGATCGGGCGTCGATCATATGCGCACATTTTTGAATTGACTAAAATTTGTGCAATCGCATCTTTTGCCGCCGGTGAAATCTCCTGTTCATAAGCACGGCTCATGGCCTGAATAAAGTCGGCGGGATGATAATAGGAAATATATTGCAAGGCATCGGCAACGCTGTAGATAAAATCCAGTTCTTGAATGACACGCATGATAATCTCAACCCCATGACTGATAACGTAGTTGTTACCCCCATTTTTTTTTAGAATGGAGACACTGTAGAGTCTAAATCAAAGAGTATGAAATGGAAAATGAACAAGTTAAAACGTTGATCCAAGCAGGTTTCCCTGATGACGATATCCAAGTTTCGGGTGATGGGAGCCACTTTAACGCCATTGTGGTCAGTACAAAATTTGCGGAGATGAGCACGGTGAAAAAACAACAAGCGGTATATGCCACGGTCACCGCACAAATTACCAGTGGGGAAATTCATGCCTTGAGCATTAAAGCGTACACACCCAAAGAGTGGGAATCCGCGCAACGCTTAGCGGTTCGCTAAGCGGCCATTTTTTGTCGGCAGGCTGCTGACCCAGCGGATGTGCTCGTAACGCAGCGTAATGGTTTCATACGCCGCGCGGCGTGACTTCGAGGGGTTGATCGGTTTGACCGACTGCACGGTCACCCCTTGTAGGCGGTATTGCACGTAACTGTCTTGCGGTTTACTGCGCAATGAAATGGTGATGGTGTTGATTTTTTGTTTGTTTTCCAGGGCGTGATAAAACTGTTCAGACAAATCATCCACCGCTTTGGTCACCCGGAAGGCACCATCGGTGTTCTGCCCGCTGTCGCTGGCTGCGGTCGGGCGATTGCTATTCATGACCCGATGCCAACGTGATATACCATGCTTCATGCTCAGCATGTCATGCATCTCATGTGTGTCGTTAACGTTGATGGTGGCAAATCCTTGCGCCCACGCCGCGAACGGAAATGCCCATAACCCAACTATGACCCAGAAGGTTTTTAACATGTCGCCACCTTATTATATTTGTCATTATCGTGGCGTCCTTACCGGTTTTATCCTGTTTAAATCTTGATAATCTATTCTATAGAATACTGAATGCTTGCTGAATAGCTTAGCACTGGTTCACAGATTGTCGATGTTCTGATAAAGATTTTTATTATTTGGTATCACTTATTCTTATAATGTACTAACACAGAAAGGATGCGCAACATGGCCTCACATTATGATTTGATTGCACTTGGCGCTGGCAGTGGTGGTTTGTCTGTCGTAGAACGCGCAGCCAAATATGGCGCTAAATGCGCGGTGATTGAACCGGGTGACTTAGGCGGCACTTGCGTCAATGTTGGGTGTGTGCCGAAAAAAATTATGTGGTATGCGGCCAATTTGGCGCACACATTAACAGAAGCGAAAGGGTATGGTTTTACCGTTCCGCCGCATACATTTGATTGGGCGCATCTGATTCGGGCTAGAAATCAATATATCGGAAATATTAATAATTGGTATTACACTTTTTTAGAAGATTCTGACATTGATTTAATTGATGGCCACGGCACCTTTGTGGATGACCACACGTTAGAGGTCGATGGGGTGCAATATACGGCAGACCATATCGTCATTGCGACGGGCGGAAAACCGGTGGTGCCTGATTTGCCAGGGGCGCAATTGGGCATCACCTCGGATGGATTTTTTGCCTTGGAGAGCTGCCCTAAAAGCGTCGCCATTATTGGCAGTGGGTATATCGCGGTTGAGTTGGCGGGGGTATTAAATGCACTGGGCAGTGAGGTCACACTGCTTTTGCGGGGCGAGCATCTCCTGCGGCCGTTTGATGCGATGTTGCGGGAAACCTTGATGGAAGAAATGTTGAATGATGGCATTACCATTGTGCCGTCCAGTCAAATCCACCAAATCACACAAACAGACGATCAGCGCCTGACCCTCTCGTGTCACACCGGGCGCAGTTTATCCGGTTTTGAGCGTTTGATTTGGGCGGTGGGGCGGGAGCCGAATATTCAAGCAATCAATTTGGCCAGCACCGGGGTGCAGTTAGATGAGCAAGGGTTTATTCAAATTGATGCGTGGCAAAATACCACCAGTGCGGGTGTGTATGCGGTCGGGGACATTACCGACCGGCCGCCGTTGACACCGGTGGCGATTGCCGCAGCCAGGCGTTTGGCCGACCGTTTATTTAACCACCAGAAAGACCGAAAATTGACCGTGGATGCGGTGCCAACCGTGGTTTTTTCGCACCCTCCGATAGCGACCATTGGCCTCACCGAATCAGAAGCGCGTGCGCAACATGGTGAGTCGGTGAAAATCTACCAATCACGTTTTACCCCGATGTACCACGCCTTTACCGATAAAGACCAACAAACTGGGGTGAAGTTAATTACGGTAGGAGCCAAGGAGAAAATCGTGGGTTGTCATGTCATCGGCATTGGCGCGGATGAAATGATTCAAGGTTTTGCGGTGGCGATTCGGATGGGCGCAAATAAAGCCGATTTTGATGACACCATTGCGGTGCACCCCTCCAGTGCAGAAGAGCTGGTGACGTTGCGTTAAATCGCTGCGCGGGCTTGATCCAGGCTATCGCACACGGCTTTGATGCCGTGCAATATGCGGTAAGTGGGGCGTTGTAAATGGTCTGGATTGATATTAAACAGCAACTGTTTACGAATCGCCGGTAGGTGCGGAAAGGCTAACCAAACCGCCCGCCAATCGGCGATTTGCTCTGGCGTCACGCTGGTTAACAACACCTCTGGCTGGCGTATTAACGTGGACTCAAGGCTGACTGTCGGCGTCAGCGAGGGTAACTCGTGGTAGATATTCTCACCCCCACACAAATCAATCACATGGCTAATAAGGTGCGTCCCATTCACGGTTAACAGGGGCTGACGCCAAACTTCATAAAACACGCGGATGTTTTTCCGATGAGCATAACGGCGCTGTAACCCGTCTATTTGATCTGAAAACGTGCGGGCTAGCTTTGCACCCACTTGTGCATGCCCAGTGAGTTGGCCAAAACGGCGTAATGAGTCGGCAATGCCGCTTAACGTGGTCGGGTTAGAATAAAACACGGGGATGTTTAACGTCTGTAGATAATCCAGTTGTGAGCGGGGATTACCGCTGTCCCAGGCGATGATTAAATCGGGTTGTAAACGCAGAATTTTTTCCAAATCAAAGCGGGTGTAACCGCCGACCCTTGGAATGCTTTTGGCCGCTTCTGGGTAATCGCTATAACTCACCGCACCCACAATCTGAGCCCCCGCAGAAACAGAAAATAATAACTCGGTCACGTGGGGGGCCAAGCTGATGATGCGTTGTGCCGGTGCGCTCAAAATCACGGTTTGCTGGGTATCGTCGATGACGCGAATATCGCTTGCGTGGATGCGGTGGCTGTAGACCATGACACACAACACGCTGAGTAAGGCACAGAACCGGTATGGTCGGATTGGTTTTTGGTTGAATAAGAACATTGTTTACCCATTGAAAAAGGAGAAACCATGAGGCAGGCCCGCAGTTTACATTACATCTGGTGGCTGCATCAGCAATCATCTCTAGAGATACTTATATTGTAGAGGGAATTAAGCCTCATGCTACTCAGGGAGAGGTTATGATATTTTTTCTTGCTGGAGAGTTTTCTTAATTCGCCAGAAATGCATAAAAAGTTGTAATTATTTTAAGTAATTATTTTTATTTCGGGTTGATTGTCGATAACCTGGAGGCTCAGCGATAATAAGCGCGAATAAGCAGTAAGAATAAGCCTCATTGTAATACACCCTATATATGCTGCCCCCCCCATGGCAATCGGTTTTCCTGCGCTCAGGCTTTTACAAATTGGTTCAGGGGGGGCTATAATGCAGCCCCCTAACGAGGAGTGGCCCGTGATAAAAATTGTGACGTTTTCAACACTTTACCCAGATGCCATTCGTCACCGACACGGCATTTTTGTCGAAACTCGGTTGCGCCACTTAGTCGGTAATGGTCAAGTCGAAAGCCGAGTGATTGCACCAGTGCCTTGGTTTCCCAGCAAACATCCCCGCTTTGGGGCTTACGCCAAAGCCGCGCAAGTGGCGGCGCAAGAAGTCCGGCATGACATCAGCATCCAACACCCGCGTTATCTTTTGTTACCCAAAATCGGCATGACCTTGGCCCCCTTACTCATGGCAGTGTCGGTGTATCGTGCGGTGAAACGCCTACAACGCTCAGGGTATGACTTTGATATTATTGATGCGCATTATTTTTATCCCGATGGTGTGGCCGCTGTATTATTGGGCCAATGGCTGAATAAACCGGTGGTGATTACCGCCAGAGGCACCGATCTGAATCTGATTCCACAGTATGTTTTGCCGCGTAAGCAGATTTTATGGGCGGCCAAACGCGCACAAGCGATGATCACGGTGTGTCAGGCACTGAAAGATGTTTTATTAGAGATGGGCGTGGCCGATGAGCGGGTCACGGTGTTGCGTAATGGGGTCGACTTTGGTTTGTTTTACCCCGAATCCCAGCGGGATGACCTGCGGGCTCGGCTCGGCATTACCGGTAAAACGATTTTAAGTGTTGGCCATTTGGTGGCGCGTAAAGGCCACGATTTGGTGATTCAGTCCCTGCAACATCAGCCGGATGTGTCTTTACTCATTGCCGGTGATGGGGAAGAAGAAGATCATTTGCGCGCTTGTGTGGTGTCGTTACGGCTTGAACACCGGGTGACGTTTTTAGGCGCTTTAACCCAAACCGAATTACGGGATTATTATGCGGCGGTGGATGCGCTGGTGCTGGCCTCTAGCCGGGAAGGCTGGGCCAATGTCTTATTAGAATCGATGGCGTGTGGCACCCCCGTTGTCGCCACCAATGTGTGGGGCACCCCCGAGGTGGTCAGCCAACCGGAAGCGGGGGTGTTGGTTGAGCGCGATGCGCATAGCATTGCACAAGGCTTGATACAGTTGTTTGAGGCTTATCCCGACCGCGCACAGACCCGGCGATATGCCGAACAGTTTTCCTGGGAATCAACAACCGAAGGTCAAGAACAGTTGTTTGCACGTATTTTAGCGCAAAAATGATGCCTTTAATTTTACGTACCTTTACCTGTGTTGCCAGCTTACCCGCAGACTATGATGCGTTATTTGCCGCGCATCAGCCACAAAACCTGTTTGTGGCGCGGGCGTGGTTTACCTTATATGAAACCTACTTGTTGCCGCCGGATGGGCGTGTGGTGATTTATGCGGTAGAAGCGGAGGATAAGCCTATTTTGGCTTTGGTCTTGTGCCAACAGAAACGTGTACTATCTAGCTTAAGCAATTATTATAGTTCTTATTTTTCACCCGTTATCGATGCACAAGAAACCGTGGCAATAGCCGCCTTATCTTTGTTGTTTTCTGCTTTGTCTCGTGAGTGTGATGTGCTGAAGTTAAACCCCTTGGCCGCGAATGAACAACAATTTACCTGGTTGATCAGCGCGTTGCGGGCCGCGCATTTTAGTGTGGAGGACTATTTTTGTTTTGGCAATTGGTATCACCCGGTCAACGGCGTGACAAGCCAAGACTATTTGGCGGCGTTACCCTCTAAACTGCGGCATACGTTGCAGCGGAAAGAAAAAAAGGCCAAGCGTGAGCATACTGAAATGGTGTATCGGCTGCTGACAGAAGCTGCAGAAGTCGCAGAGTCTTTTTGTGACTTTGAAGCGATTTATGAAAAAAGCTGGAAATCCACAGAACCCCATGCGCAGTTTATCGCCGCTTTGGCCACGCATTGTGCGCAGCAGGGACATCTGCGTTTAGGTTTGATGTATCTTGATGGGCAACCGGCAGCCGCACAATTTTGGATTGTACGGGATCATACAGCTTATATTTTTAAATTAGCATATGACCCTAAGTTTAAAGCTTATTCTATTGGTTCGATTTTAAGCGCAAAAATGATGGCGCATGTGATTGATGTTGACCAAGTGCATAAAATTGATTACCTCACCGGGGACGATGCCTACAAACAAAGCTGGATGTCGCAGCGTCGTGAGATGCGCGGCCTCATGGCTTATAACCGGCGCGCGTTTAAAGGCTGGTGGATGAGTGTGCGCTTTTATGCGGTGCGGCAACTCAAGCGTATTTTTCAACGCAATTGACCCCCCGAATGGATTAAAGCCGCTATGATAGCTTGTAGACCTCAACAACAATAATAATCATAAGAGGCTTAAGCGATGCGTAAACAACACGGTGCGTGGGCGATTATCTATTGCCCCGAAAAAGATGCGATTCTACTCGGCCAACGTTCGGAACATGTGAACAACCGAGGTTTGTGGAATCATTTCGGTGGTCGTTTGGACGGCTGCGAATCCCCCAAGCAAGGCTTGAAACGAGAGCTGTATGAAGAAACCGGCTTTGTTTTGAACAATCGTCATATCATTCCACAAGCAGGTAAAGCCTTGCGCAAACTCGGGTGTTTAGAAACGCACGATCAGCGTAAGCGCCATTATTATCTTTTGCTGGTGAATCAAACGCTGTCACCCACCCTGAATCAAGAACACAGCCATTTTTTTTGGTTTCGGCGTGGGCACTTGCCGTGTCGGCTGAATCCGCCGACCCAGTTATCGACGCAGTTACGCTGGCATTAGGCGGCGTGTTGCAGGAGCAAGCAATGCACCAGCCAGGGTAATGTGATAAACGAGATGAGCGTGGAGATGACGATAATGGCGGCGACATTATTGGCTGCTCGCGCATACCGCAGGGCCAGAATATAGTTAAATACAGCAGAGGGCATACTGGATTGGATTAAGATCACGCTAAAGGCGATGGGGGAGAACGAAAAGCCGCTGGCGATGACATAACTTAAGCCAAAACCACCGCCTAGTCGGAGTAACGCAAAGCCGGTATTGGTGGGCACTTGTTGAATGCTTAAGTGGGCCAGTGAGACGCCTAACGCCAGCAACATTAATGGGATGGAGAGCTGCCCAATCAAGCTAATCGTATTCAGTGCCCAGGCTGGGAAGTGCGAATCGGTCGCCAGCATGGCAATGGCCAGCACCGAGGCATAAATAATCGGGGAGCGCATCAGTGCGGTATACCACTTTTGGCCGCTGATCAACATAATGCCGATAGAAAAGTGTAAGAACGCACCCGCCAGAAAATAAGCCAAAGCAAACGCCAAACCTTCATCGCCAAAGGCAAAAAAACAGACGGGTAAACCAATGTTACCAAGGTTCGGAAACATGGTGCAGAGCATATACGGTTCTGGGGCTTTATGTAGCGCTGAGGCGCAGACCCAAGTGATCCCGCCCATAATCAAGGTGACGGCCACGGCGATGCCGCCAATGCTGAACAGTTGTGGCAAATTGAGCTGGGTTTCAGAGAAGGTCGAGAGAATCAGGCAGGGCGCGGTTAATAACATGACTAATTGGCCAATGGCGGCTGTATCAAAAGCTTGATTGGTTTTTGACCAAATATACCCGATGCCAGGGATGAGGATGACCGGTGCCATCACCGCGAGGACTTGTGTGTACATAAAAGGGCGCTTTATCGGATGTTTATCGGATGCACGGTGGATTGAGGTTGCTGTGCCGATTTTACACAAAAACGCCAAGTTAAACAGCGTAATGCACATTCGCAGTATACAATTAAGATTAAACGCCACCGTGTGTCAGAGCACAATGGGAAGGACATAGCATGAGCAAAAATTTTTCTACTTGGCGCCCACATCCTTGGCATGGGCTCGATTCTGGGCCGGATTCGCCAAAAGTCGTGAATGCTTACATCGAAATTACGCCGTTTGATGTGGTCAAATATGAGATCGATAAAGAAACCGGCTATTTGCGCGTAGACCGGCCGCACCGAGCCACCTCTCAGCCGCCTACCTTATATGGATTTATTCCGCAGACGTATTGTGCGGAAAAAGTGGCGGCGTTATCCGAGGTGGCGGATGTGGGGGATCTCGATCCTCTGGATATTTGTGTGATCAGTGAGCGACCGATTAACCATTCAGAAGTGATTTTGAATGCAAAAGTGGTCGGTGGTCTGCATATGATTGATGGCGGCGAGGTGGATGATAAAATCATCGCGGTGTTGGAAAATGATAATTTGTGGTCAGAAATTAATGATATTTATGAATTACCCAATATTTTTGTTGAGCGTTTATGTCATTACTTTGGTACTTATAAAATGATTCCAGGGCAACCAGAAAAGGCCAACATCCATCATGTGTATGATCGGGACAAAGCGTATCAAGTGATTTTATCGGCGCAAGCGGATTATCGTGAACATTTCGCGCAAGCGGATGAGTGAGTGGGGAGATTGTCGATGGCATCTGTGAAACCAAAAGTGTATTTGAGTTGTTCAGTTGATGCGGAAAATGACCATAAGGCACTGCTGAATAAATTATTTGATATTTTTAACTCAGCAGAGGTTGAAGAGCAGCATAAATTGGTGGCGTTAAAAATTGGGGTGCCGATGAAAAAATCCCTGTTTAGTCAAACCACGGTTGAGCCACATATGGTGATTGGCAAACTGCTGTCGCATGGTTTAGAAAGGGAAAAATTGCTGGATCGGCCGTTGGGCGATGACAGCGAGATGGCTTTGCCTGGGCATAGCCGCCGCTGTTGGATTTCCGTGGTCTTGAAAGAGACGTTTGGACAAGCGGCATATAATTATTTGCTGGCCGAGCAGCCGGATTTACAAGCCGTGTTTGAGCAGTACCAGTTTGCGGGATTGCCGTTCTATAAAGGCCATGTGGTGGAATATGACCACACCAGTGAATCCTTTATTGTGTGTTTGGCGGCCAACTTTCAGGAAAAACGCGCGCGCAGTTTGGGCATTGTGCGCTTGATTGATGTGATCGTGGTTGAGGCATAAACACAGGTGCCATTCATCCGAAGAAGTGTGCTTTTAATCCTCTGTGACTAGCCAAGGGAGGCTTTCTCGGCTTTAATTATACCAAGCGATTTAGCAGTTCACAGGAGTTCGGTTATGATGTTTTACTTAGGTGTGGTGACGGGTTTTAGCGCAGCATTTATGGTTTTTGCCATTTTATCTTCTAATGATCAGCCAGTTGCTGAGCAGCGCATAAAAATACCGCGATATTGAGACCAGTGAACAAACGCGGCATATAACCGCTCTCCCTCGCGCCTTTAACGGCGCTTATCACATTATTTGGCCCTAACGTAAACGGTCGGGCCTTTAGAATACTTTTGGGTTCTCCATGACGGAAAAGTCGAAACCGTATTTATTTTTCCATCATCACAGTTGTCGCGCATTGTCGTCAGTTTTAGCATAAGATTATTCGGGCTTGGCTTTAACTTCGGCCACGCCATTAATCTAACGAAATACTTCATCAATTATTTTGGCTGACAATAAATTATCTAACCAGGCGAGTAGCTGCTTGCTATCAGCTTGAGTGATGCGTGTTTCAATCTCATTT
>Ga0256847_1001531_pt1 | contig 11548 bp, 9 predicted proteins | sample TeddybearmetaG_FD_189099 | JGI IMG/M metagenome (GOLD analysis project Ga0256847, IMG submission 189099) | Hydrothermal vent microbial communities from East Pacific Rise, Pacific Ocean - Teddybear | ecosystem: Environmental > Aquatic > Marine > Hydrothermal vents | place: Pacific Ocean: East... | reverse complement strand
CAAAGATGGACACCCAAAGGAGTTACAAACATTATAAGTTTGAGAAATTTGAAAATGAATAATCAGTGGGATATGCTCTCTAAATACCTTGGAAAAGTAGGTTAAACGAAAAAATGGGATACACCCTTAGCTTTTTCCCAGCCATCATCTGTAGATAATGAAATTTGAAAAGAAACAGTGGTTTGCGCATTGCTTAGTAAACATGCAAACAGCATGCTTATACTGATAAATAGAATTTTTTTCATAAAATCTATTATTTAGAGAATTAATAATCCAACTTCACCAATTGCTTGTCCGAATGATATCTTAACAATAGGGACAACTAATAAAAAAGAAATGATAAAAAATATATAATAAAAAGATGAATCCCTTATTTTTGGATTGGGATTAGATATTAAAGAAAATCCTTCTATGTTATTATTGATATTATCAATGCTAAAATTGAGAAATTAGTTCTACAATACCCGTTAATAGGTATATTTGGTGTTGTGTGCCGTCAGGTGTTACACCTGATATTGAGTTTGGCAGCTATGGAGTAAACTCTGCCATAAAAACTACTGTAAATCTAAGGAACGGATTCATTTCTACCACGTCGCAATTTTTTTTGGATGATCACGTAATGTGAGAAACGTATTCCAATTCCATTGCAATAGATTTGAGCTTTAAATTTATTGATCAGGTCACCTGTCGTAATTCGTTTAGTTGGTTTGTGTGGATATCATTTTGCTTTTGAGAGGAAAAGAGCTTGATTTGATTTTGAAGATTCCAAATTGGCCAAGAGCAATAAAGAATAAATAGCGGTTATAAAAGCAGGAACGATTTCGATAGATTTTGGATTTCGCACATGTGCTTGACCAACACCAAATAGGCTTTTTCCTTCTCCAATATTTACCTCAATTTCCCAACTCCAAAGATAGAATTGTAGCGTGTCTTGGAGGCTCATGTCAATGTCAGTACAAAGAAGGTATGCAGGAGCACGATAAAGGAGCTTTGATTTTTTATATAGCTTATAACCTAAGGGGCGTATTACAATGAGTCTATATTTTCGTTCTCCTCCTGTCTTTCTCCAAATAAAACCTTGCATAACCTTGATATTAAATTCATGATTTTTTCCAGCTGCCCATGCATTAATTTTGTGCCATTTGAAATTGTCAGATTGTCTAATTTCATCAGTAGTAGGTAATTGCTCACTGTATACTTTTTTTCGCCCAGTTTCAGATTGATTTATTGCTGAATAATGAAACGTAACGTTCTTTGCTAAACAATCTATAATAAGCACTCCAATCAACGAACTGCTTGCATGCCCCAGTAATAAAGCCAGTGATAGTAGCTTTACCATGACAATTGAAAATGCCATAAGCAAGGTCTCTAATATTGTTAAAATGAGTAGAGCCACTAAATACATCTTCTAAATGCCTATTAAAACTACCAATCAAGGTTTCACAATAGGCTTTTTTTTACTCTTCGCATCTTTTGAAATAGCTTCAACCCTTTTCAAGGTCAGCGTATTTTTGTCAATTACTACCCGCTCAACAATTTCCGAATTATCGAATTCCATTGCCTGAGCCAGCGCAGAAGAAAAGTTGATATACTATTGATCTCTTCTAGCTCTTTTGATGAACTGAATTTTAGTACTAAATCCCATAATTATAGATTAGATCTAGTTAAAACCAAACTTGAGGGAGTTGTCCACTATAGTCGACACTCTACGATAACAGTCGGGCTCATCTATTCTTTTTCCTTTGCTTTTTTGGCAATAAGATTAAGCATTCTTTTATGAAATGAAAGTAAAAATGGTCTCAGCCTATGCAAGCCGTTGTCAAGTTATAAATTAGTGTTTAAAATTCTTTTTGTTTTACGACGATGTGATTCATGCTCACTACCGATATAATGTCAGCGAACTCGTGGAATAATACAGCCTATGCACTCATTAGACTCAATGAATGACAACAGTCAACTGTCTTATCTATTCTTCTTACCTTTTTTTCCTCCATCTGTTTTCTTTTTCTTAAGCTGCGCTTTCTTAATAGAATCTACTTTAGCTTGATTTTCTGAATGGTTGGGTGATATCACATTTCCATTTTTCAAAGTGTCAACCACTTCTTGCGGATTTACAACAACAGGTTTTCCAGATTTCTTAGTTGAAGTACATTGAAAAGCGGTAAAACATAAGAAGAGTGCACAAATGCTAGTGACTAACAATGATTTTTTCAGTTTTAAGTATTTCATTTTGATCGTTTTTAATAGTTAGGTAATATACAGCTGGAGAAAGAGTGCTCACATCGAAAGTGAAATCATTATCTCCAGGATGAATGACACCAGTGAACATATTACTAATTGAGGTTCCATTCGATTGATTAAGTATAAATTGGACTTTTTGAGTTGACTCAGTTAACACAGATACATTTATCATTTCAACCGTAGGATTTGGAAATACTTTTACTTCAGCTTTCTCAAAATTCTCATCCGTTGCGGTGGCTGTTTCAGTAGCTTCTAATTCTGCAATATATGTCCACCATGTATTATTTCCTGATCCTGCTACAGATCCTGCTACGATCACTGTAGGAGTAGATTCACCATACTTGTATGCTATTCCTGAATAGTCTCCCCATCTTGCGTAGCCTCTTTCTGGATTATAACATGATTCCTTCATACTACCTGATCCCATAAATATGTCTTGAGAATTTTCAAAACTGAAATCATGATTAAAAACTTTTGCCCTCATTTCAGGATAAGAATTTAGTCCTGTAGCAGCAAAATGAACTATTGAAGTTTGATCAGATTGACTTTTGGTAAAAGGAGCTATGCTAGGGTAGGAGTAATCTTTTGTTCCAGCATATGATGTAGTTACAAAATTCTCTACATTCAACTGACTAGGTGTAAGTCTGTGATACCTTATTGTTGCATATGCTTGTTCTTCTGTAGTGTATACGAAATGAATGATTCCATTTTGATAATACCCATCTTGCGCTCTGCAATCTCCAGAATCTATCTGGTAATCGCTATCATCCTGGTAGGCACTGGCAGGGAGATTGTATTGTTCAACAGGCATTTTATACGTTTTGAGTTGACTGGTATTGTCGCCTAAATTTCCAGTAATGTCATGGAGTACAATCTCATTTCCTCCTGGACCAGATGTGTTGATCAAATAAGCACCCGGTCCATATTGATTTACTCCGGATCTTATAATCAATGTAGTAGATGGAAATCCAGTCCAAATTTTATACGTCAAGCTATTTCCATTGTACCCATCATTTTTATCCATTTGATAGACAATTCCTTGTTGGTAACTACCTTGACCTCCATTTTCAAATTGATTGAGAGAAACAAATACTTCATCTCTCGTTATCGCCACTTTTGGATAATCGCTCCATGACCCATCACCTACTGCATCAGAGGGGAATAAGTAAATATTCCATGAACCATTGGGATCATTAGTTTGAGAGAATGCCATAGCTACATTTTCATATGGTGGAGCACATGCTTGAACGAACATAAAAAATCGATCCGCAACGGGATCATATTCTACTTTAGGATCACATGGTGAAGTAACATTAAAATTGAAGAATGCCTCCAAGGAATAGATGTTTATTGTTGTTCCTTGTTCAGTGTATATCCCAACAGAATTATTCATCATGCTTATCATACGCCCTGCATTAGATATAGCAATTGTATTGTCATTTGGACAAGCATTATCAAGGTCAGAATAAAACCCATTGGTCAGTTCAAACTGTGTTCCTCTAGATTCTTCAGCTTCTATAGTTTCATTAAAATTAGAAGCTGATTTCTTTTCAAGTGCGGCTTCTGCTTTCAATGCCAGCATTTTTGAATGATCCTTGGTCATGTTTTTTGATATTGCAGGTCTCAATAAAGGCTTGAAAGTCATATCAGCCTGTGGCGGGGTAGACACAAATGAAAGGGGAGTTTGAAGCTCCTCTGGACTTTCTATTACACTTACCAATGTTTGGTGTTCGTCAGGTGTACTGACTTTTTTGACATGCTCTTGCTGAGCAGAAATTGAGAAAACAAAAACTAAGAATATAACAATTGTAAAAATCGAGGATCTCATGGTTTTAATTTTAAATGATAAAAGTGGGTTTTATCTTCTATCGAGTTAACCATGAAAAAGTCATCAAGACTTCGAGAATTATTTTTTATTCATGAAATAGATTCCTCCAATTAGCAATAAAAACAAAGAACTGACAACATAGATGTTCTTGTACCAAGCCTTTGAAAATAGAGCTTCGTCACTGCCGATTACTACCAACCCAGCCCAATAGTAAGGATCTTGAAGTTGTGGAGGTGCTTTGGCAATAAAATCAACTTTAGCTTGATGCAGAGCTTCTGATTTTTTCTTTCCTTTCAATAGATACTTGTAGAATGACTCTAAAATCTGGGCCGTACTTTTTTCATCTATATTTCACATGGACATCACTACCGAAGGACAACCAGCATAGGTGAATCCATGTGCCAGGGAAATCACACCTTCGCCGTCTGACCATTTTCCTTTACCCGTTTGGCAAGCTGATAGAACTGCCAAATCTGCATTGAGATTTTGACCATAGATTTCGTAAGTATGTAAATAGCCATCTTCTTCTTTATCCTTGGCAAATATCAATTTTGAGAATAATGGAGATTTATCATCTAAGATGCCATGTGTGCCAAAATGAATAATTCTGTAATTTGAAGAGTGGGCTTTATAGCCTGATTCAGTAGCTTGTGAGTCTGTCAAACTCTTTGAAGTTTTTACGCTGGCTAAAGTAGAAGCTAAATTTATGAGAAATGGTTGCTGCAAAAATGTCAACCATGAAGAATCAATTTCTTCATCCGAAGCACCTTCTAAATAACTATCTTTCAAACTTTGTGCAAAACCTGGTGTCACTGAGAGTATGTTACTCTTTTGTGTTTTTTTACCTTTTGAGATTTCATTTTGTAAATTTAGAATGCTTGCAGAGTAACCATATTAGACCATATGATCTTGAAGAAGATAGCTTCCGTCTTCTGTAATGAATTCTTCAAAATTTAGATAAAACAAAAATTCATCTGGAATTATTAAGAGCTTTTTATGCTCCTTGACATCCTCAGGTAGGAGTGTGTTATAGAGCTCTTTTCTTAGGCTGTCATCTAAATCAACTTTCTCTACTAATTGATTCTTTAATGACTTTATATTTATGGTCTTACACTTCACGGTTTGAGCAGAGACGCTAAATACATAGACAACAGGATCATTGACAAAGTACTCGAGCATTAATTCCCCCTGATCAATAGGTTCTGTAATATCATCAATGGTGATATTGTTGAATCCAAACTTTTGATTATATAATGTAGGATTATGTTTGAATAAAGAATCTTTATACGCAGCGAGCATATCTATCGAATTACCCAACTCAATATAGAGTGCATTGTCATTTGATTCATGAAGTTTAGAAGTAATATCCTGAATTTTATGATTCAAATTAATAACGGACTTTTCATCGTTGACCAGTTGACTTTGTAAGTTCAATTTAATGGACATTGATTTCAATAATTCAACCAATACGATTGCTTTTTTAGGTTTCTTGTTTGCGTGATGTTGGATAGATGGAAGAAATATGCTTCTTAAATGATGGTAGTCAGAATTTAAAGAATTATTTGATCGAACAATGGAAAGGTGGTTATTGAAATAAATAATAAAGGCATCTAAGAATTTTTCATATTCTTCGAAACCAAATTCTCCAGTTTTAATTCTTTTTGATAAATTTTCTGATTTTATTTTAAACGCATCAAGCAAATTTGATTCTGGAATGCAGTTAGATATTTGATGTTTCCTGTCTCCATTATTTTTAAGTCTTATCAATTGTAAAAATACGCTATCAAAAGATTCATTTTTATCATATCGATCAAAAATTGCAAGCCTATTTGCGTATGGAATAGTTAGTTCTGGGTTGAAATCTGCATACATCGAATCTGCAATACTCATTTGCATATCTGACCATGAAACATTATTTTCATAATCATTTAAATGTAAGTATGCAGTAGATATGTTGTCTGAAAGACGAAGACATCGCTTCGTATATCTTCCTTCCTTTTTTTATAGAAATCCAAATAAAATTTTCCAATCTTCTTCAGATTCATAAATCGGCATGTATTTATCGATTAGCAAAATTGCACTGTCTCGTTGATAATTATTAAAATATTGGACAATACTATCCGTAACAGATTGAGATGCAATTGGGGTAAATACACCCAAAGGAAAAATTCCTAAAAGCAATATTTTTATTATTAATCTCAATTATCAATTATCAAATTTCAATTATCATTTATCATTTTTCTGATGAGGGCATATTTGAACTAAAGAAATTTTCATTTTTAAAAACCCAGAACAGTATTAACAACAACAAACCGATTATCCACCAGTATTTAATCAGCCAATTATTGTGGAATAAAGGCTCATCACTACCGATCAAAACTAAACCGGCCCAGTAATATGGGTCCTGAAGCTGAGGGGGAGAAGCTGCTAAAAAATCTAACTTTGCATTTCTTAATGCCTCCGACTTACGTTGGCCTTTTTTGAGGTTATTGTAAAAACCTCCTAAAATTTGTGCAGTACTTTTTTCATCAACTGCCCATTTGGTCATTAATATTGATGGGCATCCAGCATGTGTGAATGCATGTGCCATAGACAGCACTCCTTCTCCAGACACCAGTTTTCCACTTCCACTATTACATGCAGAAAGCACGGCAAGATCAGCATTCAGGTTTTGACCAAAAATTTCATAAGTATGCAGATACCCATCTTCAATGCTGTCTTTTGCAAAAATCAACTTTGAAAACATTGGCGATTGATTATTCAAGATTCCATGGGTTCCTAGATGTACTATTTTGTAATCTTCGACTTTATCCTTGTACCCAAATTCGGTGGCATCAGAAGATATCAAACTTTTAGAATTACTAAATTGAGACAATTCATTAGCCAATCTCACAAGGAATGGCTGTTGAATATATTGAAGCCATGACGAATCTACATTTTCATTTTGTGTAACATATTTTTCTTTAAGCTCTGCGGAGAATCCTGGAGTAATACCTAAAATTGTGTTCGAACTCCTTTGCTGTTTAGTTAATTCATTTTGTTGATTAAGCACAGTTGCAGAATAAGCATATCTGATCGTTTTATTGATGGCCAGGTATTCATCATTTTCATTGATTAGCTCTTCAAAATTGATGAAATATAATTTATCGTCAGGAAGTATGAGCCACTTATCATACTTGTTTATGAGTTTGGCAGGTAGTAAAAGATTGTATAATTCACTTGCTGTGTTTTTTGACCTCTTAGTCAAATGTGTGGTCAGAAGGCTGTCGATTTCAGTAAAGTTGATTTCAAACGATTCATGAACTTTTCCATCCGAAAAAATAGCATATAAAACAGAATCCAACTTGATGTACTCTATGATCAATTCATCTTTTTGAATTGACTTCCACAAATCTTCGCTTTCAATAGTCTTCACTCCATATTGCTTTCTGTAGGACGTAATGTCGGCAGCAAATAGTGAGTCTTTATGATGCTGCAGTTCTTCGATAGCGTCCATCACTTCTATATAAACATCTAATTTTAATGAGTCTTGTTGATTTTGAAGGGCGCTATATAACTTATTGGTAGTTATGTCTGCATCTGAATCCTTATGAATCAACTGATTTTGAAGGATCACACGTGTAAGGAGGGATTTGATTTTCTCTATATATACCAATGCTCCTTCCAAGTCATTTTCATATTCATACTTTATTGCAGGAGTGTATATTTCTTTAATCAAATCAGCGCTCTGTGAAATTCTCGCATTGCTTCTGATACCTGATAAATGCAGTTCAAAATAAGCTTCAAAATCTTCTAAATAATCAAAGTATTCTTCTTTGTCGGTTTTGGATTTATTCATTTTTGAACCCAGGTAGGTCGCCCAAGTAGCGCAGACATCGAGCATTCGTCTGTTCGGGACACAATTTCTAAAGAGCTTTTCTTTTGATCCGTTATTTCTTTTTTCCAGAATTTCATTTCTAAGATTGTAAATTTTTTCTTTATCGTCAGACTGGATAGCTAGACTGAGTAAGTTTGATAAACTATGTAAGTATTCTGAATGGATTTCACTATAGTATGCTTTGGAAAGTTCTACCTCTTTTAGAGCAAATTTAGTTGCATTTTCAAGGTCGCCTAATTTTTCGTAACACTGATAAATGAGGTTGGACATATAAATAAGATCTTTGGGAGATCTCTCTTCAATACTGTTGAAATAATCGTAAAGTTTTAAACTTCGGCTAAGTGCCTTTTTATAGAATCCTTGATGGTATTCAATGGCTGCAAGGTAGGAAAGTCCATATTTGATGTTGTATTCGGATGCATCTGGATGCTTGCGGATGAGCTTCAATGCTTTATCATTATAAATTTTTGCCTTTTGAAAATCTCCACTTTGAAGAAAAATTTGGGTTAGCGCATTGTAACTATAAAAGATATTGTAATTATCTTCTCCAAGTTCAGAAATATCAATTTTAGTTGCCAGGTCTAAGTTCTCAAATGCCAAATTGCTTTCTCCTAAACTATAGTAAAGAATTCCCAAGTTGAAAATAGTAGGGGAGAAATATCTACCAACTCCAGTTCGTTTGTAGTGCTCATATAAAATATCCTTAGCTAAAGTGTAATATTTTAAAGCTTCATTTGGCTGTCCTATTTCTCTATATGTGCTTCCAATCTGGTCGTAGGTGATTCCTACATTCGGATGTTTATTCCCAAATTTTCCTTTTGCTAAGTCAACGTTTAGCAGATTGTATTTAAGAGACTCTTTGGTATTGTGAAAGAAATTGTTTCCAATAGCTAATACCTGATAGGCTTGCATTAAAGCAAAAGAGTCTTTAATATCTGGCAATGTTTTTAGAGCTTCCAAGGCTGTATTCATACTAGGTTGCACCTCGTACATGCTGAGTTGCAAGAATGCCTTACTGACTAAAGCTTGTTCTTTGAAATGCAATGAATCTGGATACTCTTTAGTTATAGCTATGATTGAGTCAAAACCATTCATAGCCTCTGTTAGTTTTCCAGCTTCTGTATAGTGTCGTGATCTATGGAGTATATATTCCAAATAGTAGGGGTGGTAGTTTTTAAGATTTTTAGACGCTATTTTTTGTGTTATTTCCAATACCTCGTCTATTTCTTCCATTGTTCTGCCTCTTGTATAAGTCGATGCTTTTTGATTCAGCAAATGCACAAGACTATCCCATTTCTCCTCATTGTTAAATTTAATCTCATACCTATCAAATAAGGCATACGATGAGTCAAGCTGATTGGCCTTGTTAAATTTAAGTATTTGCTTAAAGACATCTTGACCCAGGGCTGACCCTGTGATCATTACACAGCAGCAAATTAATAGTGATGATATAGTACGCATGGTTATTTGGTTTCTAGAAAGCGTTTTATCGCCTCATAATTAGAGTTTATATTTGATGGGATTTTATTAATTAATGTCTTTGCTTCAGAGAATTTACCAGATTTAATATACAAGCTGACAAGATACCAGTCAGCAAGATCTTTGAAGTCACTGGACTGAGGAACTGTAGCCAGTATAGATATGGCTTTTTCATTTTGTTCCAAATTAAGGAGAGCCATACCTTGATAAAATTGAAGCGTGTCAGCACCTATTCCTTCTTTTACGTTTTTCCATTTTTCTAATGCGACATCATATTTTTCCATTTTATAATCTACCATGGCATCATAGAAATTGTAATTTTTTGTTTCACTCATTGGCGTAGGCAGTCCCGGATCAGTAATGAATGCATCCGCGAAAAGAGTACTTGTGGGGTCTTCGCCTGGCTGAAATATCCACCAACCACAGAATCCTATTAAAAGGAAGGAGGCAGCTATTGCCAATTTTCTTAAAGTGAATAGAGAAGATGATGACCCTCCTATATTTTTCACCTTGGTTTCTTTTCCTATACTTCTGCCTTTAAGTTTATTTTTTAATCCTGAAGATTCTACACCAATGATAAGATCTTTGACAATCTCCATTTCACTGCGCAATTCAGGCTCATTTTTGAGTCGATCTTCAAATTCAGCTTTTTGTTCTGCTGACATGCGATCTAAAATATATTCTTCTATTAGTCCAAAGTTATCCATGTTGCCTATCTTAATTGTTCATTTCCTAAAGCCGTTTCTTTCAGTTTTTGCATGCATCTGTACTTTCCATTTTTTACAGAAGCCGCTACCATCTTGAGTGCTTTGCTTATTTCTTCTATACTTTCTTTCTTCCAATAAAATCGTTGTAAAATATCTTTACATTGATTTCCTAGTTCATCAATAAGCGTATGTAAGACAGAATACTTTTCACTGACTTCAAGAGCTTCTTGAATATTTTGATCGTCAGGTATATCCATCATTTCTCCTCCACGCTTACTCTTATGTGCACTCTTCAGTACATCGTACCATTTGTACTTGCAAATTTGAGTTAAGTAGGTAGTAAATTTTGTATTGTCACTTTGTTGGTATTTGCCTGATCTGACATTTACAAAAGCAGAAATTATTCCCTCTTGAAAAATATCATCGGCTTCATCTTGCGATCCACCTACTGACATGATATATTGTTTTACTTTCGGACCTACATCCTCATACAAGTAATTAATCGCAGCATCTTCTTGCTGGAGTAGACCGCTTATAAGTTGGTTATCAGTTAGATATGTTGTCATACCTTCAGGGTTGTTTGATATTATGTAAATATATTAATAATATTTCAACCACTCTTATCTGCCATCTACACCTTTATATAGAACTAGTTTTAAAAAGGTCATCATAGTTTTAAAAAAAACACCTTATTTCTTGAAATCTTCCTGACACAGAAATTGAGCATCCAATTTTATAATAACGGACATCTGTATATAGTGTAATGTTTCCTAATCAATGGTTCGGTAATTGCTTTAAACTTTTAAATATTGAAAATCAATCAATTAAAGATTTAGATATTAATTAAAATCAACTCTACACAAATAGTGAGTTGCAAAAAAAAAATAAATCCAATACACCAATTTTCTCATCAGTTTTATAAATATTTGATTATCAGTAATTAAAAAAATAATTGAGTACATCACTTAATATAGTAATACACAATGGATTTTACGATATAACTTCTTTTTGTATTAAATTCGATGATTTTTATTTCAATCTATCCTTCGCCTCGCCAGCTGGGCCTTCTATTTTTTCTTGATAAAAACAGAAGCAAAAAAATCAAGACTGGCTAATACCCACCCTGCAATGCTGCTCTTTAGCCACCCACCGCTTGTGCGTTCCTTCCTTTGTCGACTATCGTCGACACTCTTCGAGATCAGTCAGTCCCACACATACCCAGTCATGGCTATGCTTCCTTTTATTTAGTTTTAATCCTAAAATTTTAAATGAAAAACAGAAATATCCATTAAAAAATTGTAACTACACACCCATTTTGAAAATTGACAAAGAAGCATTAACTTAGCCTGACCTACCGAAGAAGATAATAGTTCAACAAAAGAATTTATTATCGAAGATATCAGAAAAATATTATTG
>Ga0256847_1001530_pt1 | contig 11554 bp, 9 predicted proteins | sample TeddybearmetaG_FD_189099 | JGI IMG/M metagenome (GOLD analysis project Ga0256847, IMG submission 189099) | Hydrothermal vent microbial communities from East Pacific Rise, Pacific Ocean - Teddybear | ecosystem: Environmental > Aquatic > Marine > Hydrothermal vents | place: Pacific Ocean: East... | reverse complement strand
ATACAGCCTGGTTACGCAGCAACCGCTGGGTGGTAAAGCACAATTTGGTGGACAACGCTTTGGAGAGATGGAAGTGTGGGCGCTGGAGGCTTATGGGGCAGCTTACACCTTGCAGGAAATGCTCACCGTTAAGTCTGATGACGTAAGTGGTCGTACCAAGATGTACAAAAATATTGTTGATGGCAATTATCAGATGGATCCCGGCATGCCGGAATCGTTTAACGTGCTGGTCAAGGAAGTGCGCTCGTTAGGCATTGATATGGAACTGGAAACCGAATGAAGCGAATGGAAAGTGAGATAAGCAACTTTCGTTTTGATGCATTTACAGTGGAGGATAGACCTTGAAAGATCTACTTAATTTGTTGAAGTCCCAGGGTGGTGTTGAAGAGTTTGATGCACTGCGCATTGGCTTGGCATCTCCGGATTTAATTCGGTCCTGGTCATTTGGTGAAGTTAAAAAGCCGGAGACAATTAACTACCGTACGTTCAAGCCCGAACGGGATGGTTTGTTCTGTGCGCGCATATTTGGCCCGGTAAAAGATTACGAGTGTCTGTGTGGCAAGTACAAGCGCTTAAAACATCGCGGTGTTATTTGTGAGAAATGTGGCGTGGAGGTCACTTTAACCAAGGTACGTCGTGACCGCATGGGCCATATTGAACTGGCCAGCCCGGTTGCGCACATCTGGTTTCTCAAGTCCCTGCCATCACGCATAGGTCTTTTGCTGGACATGACGCTGCGTGACATAGAGCGGGTTCTGTATTTTGAGTCTTATGTTGTTATCGATGCCGGCATGACAGATCTTGAGCCGGGTCAGTTGCTAACAGATGAAGAGTACTATCAGAAGCTTGAAGAACATGCAGATGAATTTGTAGCCAAAATGGGCGCTGAGGCCATCCAGGATTTACTGATAGCGATGGATATTGATGAAGAGATAGCCACGTTGCGCGAAGAAATTCCGGCGACAAATTCAGAAACCAAGATCAAAAAGTTTTCCAAGCGACTGAAGTTGATGGAAGCCTTTGTTAGCTCAGGCAATGACCCGCGCTGGATGATCATGAAAGTGTTGCCGATTCTGCCACCTGATCTCAGGCCACTTGTGCCTCTGGACGGCGGGCGCTTTGCAACTTCCGATCTCAATGATTTGTATCGCCGGGTTATTAACCGCAACAATCGTTTGAAGCGACTACTGGATTTGAGTGCACCTGACATTATTGTGCGCAACGAAAAACGCATGCTGCAGGAATCTGTTGATGCACTGCTGGACAATGGCAGACGTGGTCGCGCTATTACCGGTTCTAACAAGCGTCCATTGAAGTCTCTGGCAGATATGATCAAAGGCAAGCAGGGACGTTTCCGACAGAACCTTCTGGGCAAACGCGTAGATTATTCGGGTCGCTCGGTAATTGTAGTTGGGCCCACGCTCAAACTGCACCAGTGTGGCCTGCCAAAGAAAATGGCGCTGGAATTGTTCAAGCCCTTTATTTTTGGCAAGCTGGAAGCACGTGGTCTTGCCACGACCATTAAAGCCGCGAAAAAGATGGTAGAGCGGGAAACACCGGAAGTATGGGATATTCTTGCAGACGTTATTCGCGAGCATCCTGTCATGCTGAACCGTGCGCCAACTTTGCACCGTCTGGGCATACAGGCTTTTGAACCTATGCTGATTGAAGGCAAGGCAATTCAGTTGCATCCGCTGGTGTGTGCAGCCTATAACGCCGACTTTGACGGCGATCAGATGGCGGTACACGTACCCCTGACACTTGAAGCGCAAATGGAGTGCAGGACATTAATGATGTCCACCAATAATATCCTGTCACCGGCAAGTGGCGAGCCTATTATTGTGCCTTCCCAGGACGTTATTCTTGGTCTGTATTACATGACCCGGGAGCAGGTTAATGTGAAAGGCGAAGGCATGGTGTTTGCGGATACGGACGAGGTGCATCGAGCGCATGCGACCGACGCAGTAAACATACATGCGAAAATTAAAGTGCGAATTACCCAGCGTATTGAAGATGAGGACGGGGCTTTCTCGGATGTATGCGGGATGATGGATACCACCGTTGGCAGGGCATTGTTCTACGAAATAGTGCCCAAGGAGTTACCCTTTGAAATGGTCAATAAGTCCATGGATAAAAAGGCTATCTCTGCCTTGATAGATGCGTGTTATCGAAATGTTGGTTTGAAAGAAACCGTAATATTCGCCGACCAGCTCATGTATATGGGTTTCAGGCACTCAACAGCATCTGGTGCATCTATTGGTGTAGAAGATTTTGTTATTCCTGATTCCAAATCGCAGCTGATAGACGATGCGATAACAGAAGTGAATGAAATTGAATCCCAGTTTGCATCTGGCCTGGTAACCCAGGGCGAGAAGTACAACAAGGTGGTCGATATCTGGTCGCGGGCTAACGAACTGGTAGCACGCGCGATGATGGACGGTATCTCCAAAGAAGAGGTCATCAATAAAGACGGCGAGAAAGAGGAACAGGCTTCCTTTAACTCTGTGTTTATGTATGCCGATTCCGGAGCGCGGGGATCCCCCACGCAGATTCGTCAGTTGGCGGGCATGCGGGGATTGATGACACGACCGGATGGCAGCATTATCGAGACGCCAATTATCGCAAACTTCCGCGAAGGATTGTCTGTGAATGAATATTTTATATCCACTCACGGGGCCAGGAAGGGGCTGGCCGATACGGCGCTAAAAACAGCCAACTCCGGATACCTTACACGACGTCTGGTGGATGTTGCTCAAGACATGGTGGTCACAGAAGTAGAATGTGGAACCAAGGATGGAATTTTCGTTCAGGCGCATATTGAAGGTGGAGATATTGTTGAGCCACTGAGTGCGCGCGTGCTTGGCCGGCTTGTGGCCGAGCCTGTGTATGACGGAGATGGAAAAACTATTCTCATCGAAGCCGGAACCATGCTTGATGAGTTCTGGGTGGATCAGCTGGAAGAGTTGAGCATTGACGACATGGTGGTTCGTTCTGCGATCACCTGCAGGACTTCCCACGGTGTATGCACCAACTGTTACGGTCGTGATCTTGCACGTGGACATTTGGTAAATGTCGGTGAAGCGGTGGGTGTTATTGCTGCCCAGTCCATTGGCGAGCCTGGTACCCAGTTAACCATGCGTACCTTCCATATTGGTGGTGCGGCTTCGCGTGCTTCTGCGGTAGATAACGTTCAGGTGAAACACGACGGCACCGTGCGTTTGTTAAACCTGAAAACTGTGCAACGCAAAAATGGTGACCTGGTTGCGGTTTCACGCTCTGGTGAAATTGCCATTGCGGACCGCCATGGCCGTGAGCGGGAAAAATACAAACTGCCGTATGGCGCTGTTATTATCGTCAAGGAAGGGCAGGAAGTTACGGCAGGGCAACAAATTGCACAATGGGACCCGCACACACACCCCATCGTAACCGAGATGACGGGCAAAGTGGTTTTCCAGGAAATGGAAGAAGGTCTTACCATCAGCCGTGTAACGGATGAATTGACCGGTTTGACCAATATTACGGTTCTGGACCCCAAGGATCGTCCAACTGCTGCAAAAGAGTTGCGTGCGGCCGTTTCTCTGGTGGACAAGAAGGGCGAAGCCATTCGAATTGCTGGAACCGAGATTCCTGTGCATCACTTTTTACCAGCCAACGCCATCCTGAATCTGGAGGATGGGGATCAGGTTGGTGCGGGTGAAATTATCGCAAGAATCCCCCAGGAAGGGTCCAAAACCCGTGACATCACTGGTGGTTTGCCCCGGGTAGCGGATTTGTTTGAGGCGCGCAAGCCTAAAGAAGCAGCGATTCTTGCCAAGGCCAGCGGATTGGTGAGCTTTGGTAAGGAAACCAAAGGTAAACGCCGTCTGGTGATTACTCCGCAGGATGGCAGTGACCCGATTGAAACACTTATCCATAAGTGGAGAAACATCTCCGTATACGAGGGTGAATCAGTTGAGCGTGGTGAGGTGGTCTCCGAAGGTCCACTCAGCCCGCACGATATTCTTAAACTGAAGGGCGTTAAACCGCTCGCTGAATACATTACCAATGAAATTCAGGAGGTCTATCGGCTGCAGGGTGTAATTATCAACGACAAGCACATAGAAGTGATTGTACGCCAGATGTTGCGCAAGGCAGAAATTGTAGCACCTGGTGATTCCAGCTTCATTCGCGGTGAACAGGTTGAATTTGTAGCGGTACGGGAACAGAACGAACGTTTGGTAGAGGAGGGCAAAGAGCCTGCCAGGTTCGAACGTGTACTTTTGGGTATTACCAAATCCTCGCTGGCTACAGAGTCTTTCCTGTCTGCGGCGTCATTCCAGGAAACCACGCGTGTGCTTACCGAGGCAGCGGTTACTGGCAAGCGCGATCATTTGCGCGGCTTGAAAGAGAACGTAGTGGTTGGGCGACTGATTCCTGCAGGTACCGGTATGTCGTATCACAACGCGCGTAAACGCGCTAAAGAAGAAGCTTTTGCGCTGCGATTGGCTAAAGAACAGGGTGCTACTGTCGATGAGGTGGAAGCAGCGTTGTCTGAAGCATTGAGCAATGTGGAAGATAGTGAGTAAAAAGTGGTAAACACTGCTTGACCCGGAAGAGGCGTGGCGATTAGAATCGCGCGCCTTTCAAGGTGTCTGGCAGGGCATCAGGTGTGAAACCGGGTGCCAGGGGATGCATGCCCTTTTTTATACAAAAATTAATACAATCGGAGATTAAGAATGGCAACGACCAGCCAACTGGTTCGCAAGCCGCGTAAACGTAAGGTAGAAAAGAGTCAGGTTCCTGCGCTGCAGGGCTGTCCACAGCGACGTGGTGTATGTACACGGGTATACACAACCACACCAAAAAAGCCGAACTCTGCGCTGCGCAAGGTGTGTCGAGTGCGTTTAACCAATGGTTTTGAGGTTAACTCCTACATTGGCGGTGAGGGTCACAACCTTCAGGAACACTCCGTTGTGCTTATTCGTGGTGGTCGTGTAAAAGACCTGCCAGGTGTTCGGTACCATACTGTGCGCGGAACACTGGATACTTCCGGTGTATCTGAACGCAGGCAGGGTCGTTCCAAATATGGTGCCAAGCGCCCTAAATAGTAAGTAAAAAAATATTATCCAGGGGCTTTCGTATTCGTTAGCCCATAACTCCAAGTAAGGCTGGGTTGAGCAGGAATATTCTGCTGTGTACCCGGGCTGACCTGAATAAAAGGAGACACCGATGCCCAGACGTCGTGTCGTTGCAAAACGCGAAATACTGCCAGACCCCAAATATCACAACCAGACAATTGCCAAGTTTATTAACCATGTAATGGTTAGTGGCAAAAAGGCTGTAGCCGAAGCCATTGTTTATGGCGCACTCAGCAGACTCGAAGAAAAAGAAAAAGGTGTCGATGTAATCGAGTTGTTTGAAAAAGCGTTGGAAGCTGTGGCCCCATTTGTAGAAGTTAAGTCACGCCGCGTTGGTGGTGCAACCTACCAGGTCCCCGTTGAAGTGAGAACCTCACGCAGACAGGCGCTGGCTATGCGCTGGTTGGTGGAATGTGCGCGCAAGCGCGGTGAAAAATCCATGGCAGCCAGACTGGCAGGCGAATTAGGTGATGCTTCTGAGGGCAGAGGTACAGCAGTCAAGAAGCGGGAAGACACCCACCGCATGGCAGAAGCGAACAAAATGTTCTCTCATTACCGCTTCTAGCCCAGACCGTTTAAAGAGTTCAAATTTAGTACAGCAAGCAGCCGACGGAGAGCACCATGGCACGTACCACCCCCCTCAATAAATACCGCAACATTGGTATTGTGGCCCACGTAGATGCAGGCAAAACTACAACTACAGAGCGTGTGCTCTTTTATACCGGTTTGTCACATAAAATTGGCGAAGTGCATGATGGGGCTGCAACCATGGACTGGATGGAGCAGGAACAGGAACGTGGCATAACCATTACTTCGGCAGCTACTACCTGTTTCTGGTCTGGTATGAACCAGCAGTTTGATAAACACCGCGTTAACATTATTGATACCCCGGGACACGTGGATTTTACCATTGAGGTAGAGCGCTCCCTGCGGGTGCTGGACGGTGCAGTAGTGGTATTTTGTGCAACCTCCGGTGTTGAGCCACAATCCGAAACTGTATGGCGTCAGGCTAATCGTTACGAAGTTCCAAGAATTGTGTTTGTAAACAAGATGGATCGTGCCGGTGCTGATTTTCTGCGTGTAGTAGAGCAGATCGATGATCGTCTCGGTGCAAGCTGTGTGCCCATTCAACTGGCTATTGGAGCAGAAGAGCACTTTAAGGGCGTTGTCGATCTTGTCAAAATGAAGGCTATTCTCTGGAACGAAGAAGACCAGGGCCTGACTTTTAACTACGAAGACATACCCGCTGACATGCTGGCGCAGTGCGAGGAATATCGTGAATCCATGATGGAGGCTGCTGCCGAGTCCAGTGATGAGTTCACAGAGAAATACCTCGAAGAGGGTGCGTTAAACAATGAAGAAATTGTCGCAGGTTTAAGAGCACGCGTTATTGCCAATGAAATTGTTCTGGGTTTGTGTGGCTCTGCGTTTAAGAACAAGGGCGTTCAGGCGATGTTGGACGCGGTAATTGAATATCTTCCAGCGCCCGATGAAGTAAAAGCCATCGACGGAATTCTGGAAGATGAATCTACCGGTTCGCGTAAAGCAAGTGATGATGAGCCGTTTGCAGCACTCGCGTTTAAGATAGCAACCGACCCCTTTGTGGGAACCCTGACCTTTTTTCGGGTCTATTCAGGTGTCCTTAAATCTGGCGATACGCTTTACAACCCCGTTAAAAGCAAGCGCGAGCGCGTGGGCCGTATGGTGCAAATGCACTCCAATAACCGCGAGGAAATAAGGGAAGTGCGCGCTGGTGATATTGCCGCTGCTATTGGGCTTAAAGATGTCACCACCGGAGATACGCTCTGCGCTATGGATAATGTGATTACCCTTGAACGCATGGAGTTTCCAGAGCCGGTTATCTCGGTAGCGGTGGAGCCCAAATCTATTCCGGACCAGGAAAAAATGGGCATTGCACTTGGCAAACTGGCCCAGGAAGACCCGTCTTTCAGGGTTGAAACAGATGAGGAATCCGGGCAAACCATTATTTCCGGGATGGGTGAATTACACCTGGATATCCTGGTTGAACGTATGCGGCGTGAATTTAATGTGGAAGCAAACATTGGCAAGCCACAGGTTGCCTACCGTGAAAGCATTCGCAAGACGGTAGAAATTGAAGGTAAATTTGTGCGCCAGACCGGTGGTCGCGGTCAGTATGGTCATGTATGGCTGAAACTGGAGCCCATGGACACTGAAGACGGTGAGATATACGAATTTGTAGACGAGATTGTTGGTGGAGCTGTGCCCCGTGAATATATAAATGCCGTCAAGAAGGGTATTGGCGAGCAGATGCAAAACGGGGTAATTGCCGGGTATCCGCTTATCGGTGTGAAGGCTACCCTGTTTGATGGTAGCTACCATGAAGTGGATTCCAATGAGATGGCTTTCAAAATTGCCGGTTCCATGGCATTGCGCGACGGTGCCAAAATTGCAGATCCGGCTTTACTGGAGCCGATCTTCATGGTGGAAGTGGTTACACCCGAAGATTATATGGGTGATGTGGTGGGTGACCTCAACCGCAGGCGTGGAATGATTCATGCCATGGATGAGAATCCCGCTGGAAAGATCGTGCGTGCGTCGGTACCACTTGGTGAAATGTTTGGTTATGCCACTTCCCTGCGTTCTGCAACCCAGGGGCGTGCAACTTTCACGATGGAATTTGCAAATTATGCCGAGGTTCCGGCCAGCATTGCTGAAACTATCGCAAAGCGATAGACATACTACTAACGAAAGATAACTTTTAGTCCGTTTTATATAGAGGATCCAGCCCATGGCTAAGGAAAAATTTGAACGTAACAAGCCGCACGTAAACGTTGGCACGATTGGTCACGTTGACCATGGTAAAACGACGTTGACGGCAGCGTTAACACGCGTTTGTATGGAGACCTGGGGTTCTGGAGAGTTTAAGGACTTTGACCAGATCGATAATGCGCCGGAAGAGCGCGAGCGCGGTATTACTATTGCTACGTCCCACGTGGAGTACGAGTCGGAAGTGCGTCACTACGCTCACGTTGACTGCCCGGGACACGCAGACTATGTAAAGAACATGATTACCGGTGCAGCCCAAATGGATGGTGCTATTTTAGTGGTAAGTGCCGCTGATGGCCCCATGCCCCAGACCCGCGAGCACATTTTGCTGGCTCGCCAGGTGGGTGTGCCGCGTATCGTTGTATATATGAACAAGGCCGACCTGGTTGACGACGATGAGCTGCTTGAGCTGGTAGAGATGGAAGTCCGTGAACTGCTGGACCAGTACGAGTTTCCGGGTGATGACACGCCACTGATTATTGGCAGTGCCCTAAAAGCCCTGGAAGGCGATACCAGTGATGTTGGTATGCCTTCTGTGCTTAAGCTGATTGAAGCGCTGGATACCTTTATCCCTGAACCGGAGCGTGCTGTTGACCAGCCCTTTTTGATGCCTATTGAGGATGTATTCTCGATATCAGGTCGGGGTACTGTGGTAACCGGCCGTATTGACCGGGGTGTTGTGAAGGTGGGTGAAGACGTAGAGATAGTTGGTATCCGTGATACCCATACTACCACCTGTACCGGTGTTGAGATGTTCAGGAAGCTTTTGGATGAAGGGCGTGCTGGTGAGAACGTTGGAGTATTGCTGCGCGGTATCAAGCGAGAGGACGTTGAGCGTGGTCAGGTACTGGCCAAGCCGGGATCTATTAAGCCGCATACCACCTTTGAGGCAGAAGTATATGTACTGTCCAAGGACGAGGGTGGTCGTCACACGCCGTTCTTTAAGGGTTATCGTCCGCAATTTTTCTTCCGCACTACGGATATTACCGGTGCTGTTGAGTTACCTGAGGGTGTTGAGATGGTGATGCCCGGGGATAACATCAAGATGACGGTTACGCTGATAGGCCCGGTTGCGATGGAAGACGGTTTGCGTTTTGCTATCCGTGAAGGTGGCCGTACGGTAGGTGCCGGCGTTGTGACCAAAATTGTAGAGTAACAGTTGACGTAGGGGCGAGGTATCTATAATATTTCGCTTCCGTTTTTCGGGGCAAAATAAAAAATTTTGCAAGAGTGCCGAAAACACTAGGTTTGGGGAGAAATAAGTTTGTCGATGCAAAATCAGCGCATTCGAATACGTTTGAAGGCTTTTGATCACAAGTTGATTGATGTCTCAACTGAAGAAATTGTTGAAACAGCCAAACGTACCGGCGCAATTGTGCGCGGCCCTATTCCTCTGCCAACCAAAAAAGAGCGATTTACTATCCTGACATCCCCCCACGTGGATAAGGACGCGCGCGATCAATACGAGATCAGAACACACAAGCGCATAATGGATATTCTTGAGCCGACCGAAAAGACGGTAGACGCACTCATGAAGCTGGATCTTGCAGCAGGAGTGGAAGTACAGATTAGTTTGAACTAGGGCGCGTCTGGCAGCGCGCTCTGGATACCAGGCTGCAATCGGCCTGGGCAAAAAAACTCCGATAGGGAGTTGCAGGAAACAGCAGACCGTTTATCAGTCACCCGTTAAGGGCGGACAGGTAAACGGTTTCTATATCCGATCACAAAATAGTGAGATTGGATTTTTACATAAATACCGGCAGGTTCGAATTGTATCGATCTGTCGCGCAAAAATGAGACGAATATGGCCATTGGGATTGTAGGAAAAAAGAGCGGCATGACCCGGGTATTTACCGAAGATGGCGCCTCTATTCCTGTCACAGTTGTTGAGGTTCAGCCAAACCGGGTAACCCAGGTGAAAACCGTAGAGGCAGATGGATATTCTGCCGTTCAGATCACCACCGGTATTAGAAGAGCAAGTCGGGTCACCAAGGCCATGGCCGGTCATTACGCCAAGGCGGGGTCCGAGGCTGGAAGAGGCTTGTGGGAATTTGCGGTAGATGCATCCGAGCTGGAAGGTGTTGAGTCCGGTTCCGAGCTTGCAATCGATCAATTTGAAGCGGGCCAGATGACGGATGTATCGGCTACCTCAAAAGGTAAGGGTTTTGCTGGAACTATCAAGCGTTGGAACTTTGCCGGGCAGGATGCCACGCACGGTAACTCGATATCGCATCGTGTTCCCGGATCAATTGGCCAATGCCAGACGCCTGGCCGTGTTTTTAAGGGCAAAAAGATGTCCGGGCGCATGGGAAATGTGCAGGTAACAACCCAGAATTTGGAAATTATAAGAGTGGACACTGATAGGCAACTGCTGCTCATTAAGGGTGCAGTTCCAGGGCCGGCTGGTGGTGATTTGTATATTCGCCCGGCTGTAAAAGCCTGATGCTTAAGCATAGCAGTGGATCGGAGGTTATAAAGATATGGATTTGAGCTTGGCAGCACCCGATGGTTCCTCGGGAACAGTAGAGGTATCAGAAACAGCGTTCGGGCGCGAGTTCAATGAGGCATTGGTGCACCAGGTCGTAACGGCATATATGTCGGGCGGTCGAGCGGGCACTCGTGCGCAAAAAACGCGTTCCGAAGTACGTGGTGGTGGTAGAAAACCATGGCGTCAAAAGGGCACAGGCAGGGCAAGGGCGGGAACCATAAGAAGCCCGATATGGCGCAGTGGCGGACAAACTTTTGCTGCCAAGCCACAGGATCATTCGCAAAAAGTAAACCGCCAGATGTATCGCGGTGCACTGCAATGCATAATGTCCGAGCTGATTCGCCAGGATCGTTTGGTCGTAACCGAATCATTTGACGTCGACACCCCCAAAACCAAAGCCCTTCTGACAAAACTACAAAGCCTCAATCTCCAGAACGTACTCATTGTTACCGAGTCTCCCGACGAAAATCTCTATCTCTCTGCCCGCAACATGAAACATGTTGAGGTGCTGGATATTGCGGGAATCGATCCTGTAACGCTTGTAAGCCACGACAAGGTGTTGATCACTGTGTCGGCGCTTAAGCAGCTAGAGGAGAAACTGGCATGATTACAGAGCGCGATTATCTGGTGTTACAAGCACCGCATTTCTCCGAGAAAGCATCCCGGATTGGTGATGTTGCCAACCAGTATGCATTTAAAGTGGCGCGTGATGCCACCAAGGCAGAAATCAAGTCTGCGGTGGAAGCAATGTTTAGCGTAAGCGTCGAAAACGTAACGACACTGAACGTGAAAGGCAAAACCAAGCGCACACAGCGTGGTATTTCGCGCAAGAATCACTGGAAAAAAGCCTATGTTCGCATTGCGCAAGGGCAGGAAATTGATTTTGAGGGAGTGGAATAAGGTCGCATGCCGGTAATTAAGACAAAACCTACATCTCCTGGTCGTCGCTTTGTAGTCAAGGTGGTTCATCCTGACCTGCATAAGGGTGAGCCGTACAAGCCATTGCTGGAAGCCCAGTCGAAGACGGGTGGGCGCAATAACAAAGGCCGGATAACAACCCGGCATCGTGGTGGTGGTCACAAGCAGCATTATCGCATTATTGATTTCAAGCGACGCGATAAAGACGGTATACCCTGCGTGG
>Ga0256847_1001529_pt1 | contig 11557 bp, 8 predicted proteins | sample TeddybearmetaG_FD_189099 | JGI IMG/M metagenome (GOLD analysis project Ga0256847, IMG submission 189099) | Hydrothermal vent microbial communities from East Pacific Rise, Pacific Ocean - Teddybear | ecosystem: Environmental > Aquatic > Marine > Hydrothermal vents | place: Pacific Ocean: East... | reverse complement strand
TCTTTAAAGTAATCCGAATGGCTCGGATCGGCGTTATCCCCTCCAATGGTGGAGGACAGCGCCGACATAACAAAGGAGTTGACCCTATGAATACGCGCAAAATCGTATTAGCGGCTGTAACAGCCATATTTATGACAGGAATTGCTTCTCCTGCATTTGCTGAAGGTGACATTGATGGTGAAGAAATCATTTTTGAAACCAGCACAATAACGCAGATTGAGCCTGTTTCTTCACCACAAATCATTGTTGAAACTCAGCCACAGACATTTGCTGAAAAGACTTTCGATTTAACAGACGGACGATAAGGTTCCCCCGACCTGTTGTTCAAACTGCCGGTGTTGAATATTCAACACCGGCTTTTTTATGCATCACTTTACAAAAACCCATCGTTATATTCGTTTCTATGCTGACTTTATGGCCTGCGTCAGCTAATCTCCAGCGCAACGCGGCTGCACATAGTTGTTCCGTAGGTTCTGGTATTGAAAAGGTCATATGATGAGTAATAATGAATCCCCCGGTTTTAACACGCTTGCTATTCATGCAGGCGCCCATCCCGATCCTGCAACTGGTGCCCGCGTTACACCAATTTACCAAACGACAGCCTTTGTTTTTGATGATGTGGATCATGCCGCATCCCTTTTCGGACTGCAGGCATTTGGTAATATCTACACAAGAATTACCAACCCGACTACAGCTGTTCTGGAAGAGAAAATAGCAGCTTTGGAAGGTGGCACCGCAGCACTTGGCGTTGCCTCCGGCCACGGGGCGCAATTACTCATTTTCCACACTTTACTTTCTCCCGGAGATGAATTTATTGCCGCGCGTCAGCTTTATGGTGGCTCAATCAATCAGTTTAATCATTCCTTCAAGCAGTTTGGCTGGAATGTTGTCTGGGCAGACGGTGATGATATCAGTTCGTTTGAAAAGGCAATCAGCCCCAAAACCAAGGCAATTTTTGTTGAATCCATTGCCAATCCCGGTGGCCGGGTCATGGATCTTGAGGCCATTTCCAAAATTGCCAAAAAGGCTGGTGTTCCCCTTATTGTCGACAATACACTTGCCACGCCATATTTGTGCAAACCGATCGAATTTGGGGCCGACATCATTGTGCATTCACTCACCAAGTTTTTAGGTGGCCATGGCAATTCCATGGGGGGTGCGATTGTGGATGCCGGTACATTTGACTGGTCCGCCAATGATCGTTATCCGATCCTGTCACAGCCGTGTGAAAGTTATAACGGACTTAAAATTCACGAAACTTTCGGTAATTTTGCCTTTGCCATCGCGTGTAGAGTTCTGGGCTTACGTGATCTGGGGCCTGCTATTTCACCAACCAATTCTTTCAACATCCTCACCGGCATGGAAACCCTCGCCTTGCGTATGCAACGCCATTGCGACAATGCCCTAAAGGTTGCCGAGTTTCTGGAAGCACATGAAAAGGTTGCCTGGGTCAGTTATGCGGGCCTTGCGGGCGACAGCCATAATGAACGGGCAAAAAAATATTGCCCCAAAGGTGCTGGCTCAGTTTTCTCCTTTGGTGTAACCGGCGGATATGATGCGGGTGTGAAAGTGGTGAGCAGTGTAGAACTTATCTCACATCTGGCCAATCTCGGTGACACAAGAAGCCTGATCATTCATCCGGCATCAACAACTCACAGGCAATTGACCGAAGATCAACAAGTTGCTGCAGGGGCTGGTGCGGATGTTGTGCGCCTGTCTGTTGGAATTGAGGATGTTGAAGATATCATCGCTGATCTTGATCAGGCGCTTAGCTAGAAACGAGATTGTTTTGCGGTTGCTTTAGAGTATGTAAATGATACAGAGCGACCGCAAACAGACACAATGCACCTAGCTGGTGGGCAATGGCCAGATCTATCGGAACAACTGCCAACAGGGTCCAGATACCCAGCGCAATCTGGCAAATCATCACACTTATCAAAGCTGCGGTTGAGACCAGCACCTGCTTTGACATCCCTGCCCTCAACACCTGATATGCCTGATATAGTGTCACCAGCACGATCAAATAAGCGCCGATACGATGGTCAAATTGTACGGTGAGCATATTTTCAAAGAAGTTGAGAAAAACCGGGGATTTATCCATCAGGCCTTCCGGTATCCACATGCCGTCCATCAACGGCCAGGTATTGTAAATGCGCCCGGCATGAAGCCCCGCCACCAGCGCACCCAACAGGATTTGTGCAAATACCATCACAACGATGACCACAGCACCCAGGCTAAGAGCGTGGTATGAATGACTATTGCCAGTTTTGTGCCCCAGACGCAAAAATGTCCATACAACACACCCAAACAACAAGACCGCCAACCCTAAGTGTGCCGCCAAACGATACTGAGAGACATCCACGCGCTCGACCAGACCACTCTTCACCATGTACCAGCCCAATGCGCCCTGCAGGCCACCAAGAATGAAAATCACAAGCAGGCGGTGTGTCAATTGTCTGCTCAACGCTTTTTTAAACCAGAAAAACACAAACGGCACAAAGAACACAAACCCAATGAAACGACCCAAAAACCGGTGCCCCCACTCCCACCAGTAGATGGATTTGAATTCACTCAGGTTCATGCCGTCATTCACAAGCTTATATTCAGGAATTTCGCGATATTTGGCAAAAGCAACCTGCCACGCTTCATCGCTCAACGGTGGTAGAGCTCCCTTGATCAACTGCCACTCGGTTATTGACAACCCACTGTCTGTCAATCGCGTTAAACCGCCCACCACAACCATGACTGCAATGAAAGCTGCCACAATTAACAGCCAGATACGCACGGCTGTTTGATAATTCCGCATCTCTCCTAGACATTGTGAAGAAATTGCCTGTGGCTGCATCTGGTCCAACTTTCCTCTTTGCCATAGGAACAATCATGAACCAGAGAGAAAATCAACCTCAGACAGCATTGACCTTGCTGAATTTATTGTACAGCACGAACGGTGCACCGCTCATATAGAGGTCGATATACTTGATTTGCTGATAGCTGCCATTAAGGGATACCCTTGGCAAAGCGAACAGATGATCACGATGTTCTTCGTAAATCATGCCTTTGCGGGTGGTAACGGCTGCTTCATATCCCACATCTTTGGCAAGCGCGAATTCGCGCTGACCAGCTGTTGTTTCATCCCCATAAGGATAGCAGAAAAATTTTGGCTCCTGCCCTAATTTCCTGGCAATACGCGCACGGCTTTCTTCCATCTCATAGCGCACATCTTTATATGAAAGCTCCATCAAACAAGGGTGTGACACTGTGTGTGCACCAATTGTCACCAGATCATCCTGGTTTAATGTGCGCACCTCATCCCAGGTCATGGCCAGATTGCGGCATAAGGCGTTGGTATCTATGTGATATCGTTCAGCCAGTTGCTTGATGGTCAGTCGCAACAGTGCTTCATTGCTGCCTCGCAATTGCCAGTAAATGTCTTCCCAGGCCTGCTTCATTTGTTCCAGCGTTGATGAATCGAAGCTTTTAAGTTCACCGTCCAGATCAATTTGCACGACGTCTTGATGTCTGATCGCTTCTTCCAGAATAAACCACCACAGGCTTGCAGTGCCATCAACAATGTCCGTGGTGACAAAGACCGTGAATGGACAATTGTATTTTTTAAATACCGGCCACGCATAAACATAATTATCTATATAACCATCATCAATCGTGAAGGCTGCAAATCGTTTCGATGTATCTCCTTGCCTGATCCTTGCTACCGCCTCTTCCAGAGACACCAGATCAAAACCTTCCTCTTCCAGATAACACAGGACTTCATCCAGAAAATGATCCGTAATGGCTAAAGGGCCATTGGGATTGAAGCGGTGTTCCTGATCACCATCGGCATCGGGATGTATATGGTGGAGATTGAAAATTGCCCCGCTACTGCGCCAGAATGCTGCCATCACATGATGGGCTCCGGTGTAATATAATGTTTCAAGGCCGGTTTTAAAAACCTTTGTTCTCAGATCAACCATTTTTGGGCTCACTCATTCGCATACAATTTTTAAGCGCAATTTTCCATAAACTGCTCATTCGCGTAAATTTTATTCAGTATGCCAACAATTTATTGAGGATTGTTTGATAAGTTCATAAAAATTTCGAATGGTTCGCCATTCTGTTACCAATAAAGAGCTTACAGCCTCTGAAAAGCAGGCATGTGAGTGTGTAGGGAGTTCCTTTGAACATTTCTGAGCACAAGTTGCTACATACGATCAAAATTGACCCGACACCGGGGTTGGATTTTACCGTAACCGGTTGTGGTGATGTGGCGAAAATCAAGGTATTTACTGATATATCCAGCACTTATGCTGAGTGGACCACGTTTGAAACAACGGCAATTCACACGGTTTTTCAGACGTATTCGTGGCTTTCCACATGGCAGGAACATATTGGTTCAAAAACAGGTACTCAGCCCCAGATTATTATTGGCTATGGCCGTGATGGCACCCCATGTTTCATTCTGCCGTTAGCATTTAAGAAATTCGGGCCTTTGCGTATCCTGTGCTATTTGGGATGTGAGGAAGCAAGTTATCAAATTGGCCTGTATGCACCAAAATTTGCCACTTCCCTTACCCAGGAAAACGCCATTGAGCTCCACCACAAGATTTTAGCCATTTTGCCGAAATTTCATGTGGCGCGTTTTAAACGCCAGCCATTTGAGTGGCAGGGTGTTAAAAACCCTTTTGCCTATTTTACTCACAAAACAGCGCCCAGCAGTAGCTATGCGATCACTCTAAATGCGGATTACCAGGCGCTTTATGCCGCCACAAGGTCTGGAAAAAGCCGCAGCAAAATTTTACGTCGCGAGCGCAGATTGGCAGAACATGGGAAAATACAAATAAAACCCTGCGTTTCTGATGCAGAAACAACACGTGTACTGGACATCATGTTTGCCCAAAAGGAAAAACGCTTTTGTGAGCAAGGTATCTCCAATTTCCTCAAAAAACCCGGTGTGCAAGACTTTTATCGAAGCCTGTGCCTTAATACCAACAGTAAAGGCACCCGCACTCTTGGGCTTCACTACTATCAATGCGGGGACCAGGTATTGGCTGCTGTTTTGAGTGCGCCATATGGCACCACGGAATTTGGGTTGATCAACTCCATGAGCGATGGTCCTTTGCGCAACTCTTCTCCCGGATTACATTTACTTCACCGCGATATCGAGCGTCTTTGTCTGCAAGGCACACAAATCTATGATTTAGGTGTTGGGTCTCATAGCTACAAAGACCTTTGGACGGATAAAGAGCATTCTCTGTTCGATACTATTATCCCTATGAACCTGATGGGGTATGTATATGCTTATGGCTCAAGGATTATTCTGCGGACCAAGCGGAATATCAAGAATTCAAAAATTCTCTGGCCGGCATTCGTCAAATTTCGGGCAAGGTTATTTTCAATTATAATAACTGATAAATGCCCGACCGTTGATGAAACAATTTAGGCTGCCGTATCTTGTCTGAACAGCTTCATTGATTTTAGGGCATCAATGGCGCTTTTGTTTTCAATGCTGACAATACCAAGCGCATTATTTGGCGAACGTTCATAGACTTGCGCGACAAGATCACCCACAACTTCTTCAGTTTCATTGCGGGTCATAAAGACGATATTGCAATCACTTGAATGAGTTAACGACCACATCGGAGCACCCGGGTACGCCATACCCCCATCGATGATTACATAGTCATAAGCGTGCGCGAATGCCTCCACAACAGCATCCAGTCTCTTGTCAGCCTGATCATCATCGTGAAATTCTACCCGCTCGCCTGCGGCAATAATGTGTGCGGTGGAATGGGTATCCTGTACGACCACATCGTTAAATTGAGCAGAACCTGTCAGCAGGCCTGTCACACCCTGAAATGCCATAAGATTGAGAGAGCGGCTCAGGTTTTGTAATTGGCAATCCGCATCAATCAACAATACTGAATGGCCTTCTGCAGATAGTTTTCGGGCCAGGGCAAGTGTCGCCATCGATTTATCCAAATTGTGTAAATTGGACATTGCCAGGACTTTCACTCCACGCCCGGCAGTGGGAGTAACAGTGATAAATTTTTGCAGATTTATAATGCCTTGCCGGTAACTGTTATTATTCAGGATTAAGGCGCGTAGTGTTTTTTCTATATCAGCCTGGTTCGGATTTTGCTGCGAAATTACCGGTAATTCTGCAATGATGGAAACCTGGATGGGGCTTGTGTCACCATTTTCCATCTCCCTGGGTGCAGGCTCAGGAGCAGGTGGTGCGGATACTTCGGTTTTAACGGTCGTTTGTGCAGTTGGCCATGCTTGCAAGGCCGGTTCCCTGAGATTTTGATTTTGACCGGTAAATTGCACCGTATCATCAACTTTTGATGTTTTTCTGGCCGGTGACACTGTGAAAATTTCCAGCAAGAAAGCAACCATCACACTGAATATCAGCGCACCTAATGTCAGCAGGATCAATATTGGCCCTTTTTTCGGATATGATGGCGTTGCTGAAACATAAGCCTTTGATATGATGCGTGCATTCGGTGATTGGGTATCGATGTCAGCGCGCGCACTCACTTCCCTGAAACGGCGCATATAGGTTTCCAGCAGTTGGCTGGTGGCTTTGGCTTCGCGTTCAAGGGCTTTTAAGCGCACCCCCTGCCCGTTGGCCTGCACAGCTGATACTTTTACCCGGTCCAGATTGGCTTTAAGTGAGGCAACGCGTGCTGCAGCCACATCGGCCTGGCCCTGGAGGCTTGAAACAATTTTGCGCATTTCCGAGCGCACTTGTCGTGACAGGTCCTGAATTTCAGATTTCAGGCGTACCATGCGAGGATGCGATGGCAGATATTTAGCCGACAAATCAGCCACTAATCTGCGCAATGTTACTTGCTGTTCGCGTAATCTGCGAATGAAGGGAGATTGCAAAATCTCGTTTGATGCATTGATATTTCCGCCATTTTTCAACAGTTTGCGGACCTGTTTTGCTCGTGCCTCAGCTTGAGACTGATTAGCAGAAGCAACGATAATCTGGCTTTTAATACCGGAAAGTTCCTGGGCGCTTAAGGTGGTGGTTGTGCCTTGCAACAAGCCGGCCTGAGCGCGAAAACGCTCAACTTCTGCTTCAGATGTGCTGACTCTCTTCTGCAAATCCTCTATCCGTCGCGCCAGCCATTCTGTGGCCTGTCCGTTACTTCTTGATTTTGCTGCCTTGGTTTCGTTCAAATAGACCTGTGCCAGTCGATTGGCAATGTCTGCGGCAAGCTTGGGATTATATGACCATACATCCAGAGCCAAGACACGGCTTTCAGGCAAAGGGTACACCACCAGACGTGGCTCAAGTGTCATCCAGGCGCGTTCTTTCGGTGACATCAAACGGGGATCACTGGCAAAACCCAGCCAGATAAAGAGCCTCGTTTTAAAGCCAATATCTTCATTTGAAGAAACAAATTCAGAATTCTGCGTTAAATCAAGATCCTTGATGACCCGCCCCATCAAGTCACGTGAGCGCAAAACATGTACCTGCGAGCGCACCAAATCACTATTAACACTCGGACGGGTGTTCAGGCGGTCATTATTTAAAATTTCGGTTTCTGTATTGCCGAATAAAATCCTCACTTCAGAGGTGTATCGCGGCTGGGTAAACATCAAAACGACAACAGTAAAAACAGCAGTAATGCCTACAAATGTAGCAATCATCCGCCAGCGTCTGGCAATACCACTGACAAGCTCATACAGGTCAATATCACGTTCAGGCGCAGTTGCGCCAAGCGATGACGTAGAAGCAATATTGTGATTATTTTTAATTGATGGGCTTTTCATACGAAAAAGAGCCAAGTTAAGTGAATCGACACATTTATTAACAATAGATGGGGATATGGTAACCAAAGTATTAACGCGGCTGAATTCACCTGGATTGATGAACAGGATTTATTAACCATACCGGGCTAGCGTGGGAAATGAATTTATCTGGTAACCCGAGTGCAAAGTTGAATAGCCAATGTTTCGTTATAAACTCTCGTCAATTCTTATTCTAACTTTGACCTCATTGTTTTTGGTTGGCTGTGTCAGCAAAACTAAAAACAAATGGGTAACGAACGTAAGCAGTTTTGCACCCCGCACATCACCGGTCAACAATCCCGGCCCGCAACAAGGCACCACATATACGGTCGGACAAGGAGACCGGTTGCAGGTGCGGGTCTTTGGTGAACCAACAATCACAGGAGAGTATTCTGTTGATGGAACCGGCACGATCTCCATGCCGTTGTTGCGATCAGTTGATGTTGCCGGCTTAACCACGCGGCAAGTTGAACAGAAAATATCCAAAAGATTGCGCCAAAAATTCCTGCGCAACCCCAATGTATCGGTTGAGATAAGAACTTTCAGACCCTTCTATATTCTGGGTGAAGTCAACCGCTCGGGGCAATATCCTTTTGTTGATGGAATGAGTGTGCAAACAGCGGTGGCGATTGCCGGGGGTTATACCGCCCGGGCTCGTCGTTCGCGCGTTAAAGTGACCCGCAGATATTCCAAAGATAATTCCAGCACGTTGACCCTGCGCAGTTCAGGCTCCCTGATGCCGGGTGATACAATCGTAGTGGAAGAGCGCTTTTTCTAGCCATGAGCCCTCAAACCGGCACACCTTTATCTGTCATTCATGTTTTGCGTACACCTGTTGGTGGCCTGTTTCGCCATGTTTGCGACTTGGCAAAAGCGCAATCCGAGTTGGGTATTCATGTCGGTGTCTTTTGTGATTCGACCTCGGGCGGTGAGAATGCCGATCATATTCTCAAAGATCTGCAACATTTTTGTAAACTTGGAATTCACAGAGCACCCATTGGACGGTTGCCGGGCATTGGAGATTTAGCGGCACTCAAACACTTGCGTAAATATCTCAACAAACTGCGCCCGGAAATCCTCCATGGCCATGGAGCAAAGGGTGGTGCCTATGCCCGGTTGCTCGGGCATTCTATCGGTGCCAAATCATTCTACACACCGCACGGTGGCAGTCTTCACTATAGTGCAACATCCTTGACAGGTTTTATTTTCCTCAAACTTGAACACCTTTTAAGCCGCCGTACAGATGGTATTATATTTGAAAGCGAATTTTCACAGAAAACCTACCTGAGTAAAATAGGAGATCCATCGTGTGCAAGACGTGTCATACATAATGGTATCGGAGACGAGGATTTTCGCCAACTTACCCCCCATAAAAACACCAGTGATTTCGTCTTTATTGGCGAGTTGCGCCAACTCAAGGGCGTGGACATCTTATTGCACGCTCTGGCAAAGCTGAAAGAAACCCCTCAACACTGCACCTGCACAATTGTTGGCGATGGCCCTGATGGCGATGCTTTCAGGCAATTGGCACTTGAGCTGGGTTTGGGTGATACAGTTTATTTTGCCGGCTTTAAACCCGCTTCAGAAGGATTTTCATACGGTCGTCAACTGGTCATTCCGTCTCGCGCTGAAAGTTTCCCCTATATCATCCTCGAAGGGGCTGCAGCCAACCTACCCGTCATTACAACAAATGTGGGGGGAATTGCCGAGATTTTCGGGGATCAGGCGGACCTGCTACTGCCCTCTGACAATATTACGGCACTTGCGGACGCGCTGAAATTTGCGATGAATAATCCCGATGAAATGAACTTGCGTTCACAGACGCTGCATCGAAGAGTCAAGGATTTGTTTAATGTGCAGATCATGACGAAAGCTACTGTTGATTTTTATTCTTCGGTTTAATCCGCTTTTTCAGCCGGACTAAACAAATCCTTAACTTAAAGTTGCGATTTTATTCAAACGTAGCTCAAAAATGTACAGTGCGATTCTTGGCACGTTGGAACGTAATCTTTTTTCCCGGAACTATGGGAATGTATCAAGTCAGAAACGTTTATGGATTCGGCTAATCACGGCTCAAAATTTGGACGCAGGAGATCTACATTTACTCCGCTTCGCGAACATCGACGCCGTCCGGCACAAGATAGCGTCGACACCTTTGTTGCGGTTCCCAAAGCCCAGCCTGACACATGGATTTCATCCACGGTCGTCTCTGGCTCAATTAGGTTCGGTGAATTTCTGATCATAACGCTTCTTGGTATTGTGATTTACTATCTTTATGTTCTTGAAAGAGTTGAGATATTTGAATGGGGATATATATTCACCATCAGTATTATAGCTGCTGCTGCTATCATTTCATTTGAAGCTATCGGGCTTTATTCAATCTCTTCTTTGAGAGGTTATATCGCCAATACAAGTCGGCTGATGTCAATCTGGACCATTCTTATCGGTGCTTTTGCAGCTCTGATATTCATGTCAAAATATGCTGATGGATTTTCTCGCGTATGGTTGGGAACCTGGTATCTGAGCGCATTGATCCTGATGATTGTTGAGCGGGGCATTGTTGCCAGGTTCATTCGCACGTGGAATGAAGCAGGACGGTTACAACGTAATGCTGTTGTGGTCGGGGGCGGCCAATCAGGTGGTGAACTGATCAAGGCGCTGGAAGCATCCACAACATCTGATATTCACATTTCCGGAATATTTGATGACCGCTCGGATGACCGCTCTCCCGGTCTCATTGCCGGCATTCCCAAGCTGGGCAACATCAATGAGCTGGTTGAATTTGCCCGTAAAGTACGCGTTGATCTTCTGATTGTGACTTTTCCGGTTTCCGCTGAATCAAGACTGCTAGAGATCCTGAAAAAACTGTGGGTGTTGCCCGTTGATATCCGTCTGAGCGCTCATACCTATAAACTTCGTTTTCGCCCGCGCGCATACTCATATATTGGCAATGTGCCGTTTCTGGATGTTTTTGATAAGCCCCTGGCAGATTGGAGCTATATTTTAAAACGCTTGGAAGACATGATCATATCTCTGATTGCTTTGGTTTTTGCCTTGCCGGTCATGCTCATTGTCGCCATTGCCGTAAAACTCGACAGCCGCGGCCCGATACTTTTTAAACAAAACCGTTATGGCTTCAACAACGAGCTGATTGAGGTCTATAAATTTCGCTCCATGTACACGGATCAGTCCGATGCAAAAGCTGACAACCTGGTTACGCGCGATGATCCACGTGTGACCAAAGTCGGGCGGTTTATTCGTAAAACCAGCCTGGATGAATTGCCACAATTGTTCAATTCTTTGAAAGGCGATCTTTCTCTGGTTGGGCCCCGCCCCCATGCGGTCTCGGCAAAGGCTGCTGATAAACTCTACACGGATGTTGTTGATGGGTATTTTGCGCGTCACCGCGTTCGCCCCGGCATTACCGGATGGGCGCAAATCAATGGCTGGCGCGGGGAAACGGATACGGCTGAAAAGATTGAGCGCCGGGTGGAACATGATCTTTATTATATTGAAAACTGGTCTTTACTGTTTGATCTTTATATTCTGGCGATGACACCCATCTCTTTGCTTAATACAGAGAGTGCTTATTGAGATTATGAATGCCTCCTCCAGACTAAGCGTTAGGCTTGACGAGCGTTTCATGTTGTTTGCGATGTTCGGTGTTTTATCTCTCAGTGGCATCGTTTTCATTGAGCCTGCACCTTATGATATCGCCTTGTTGGGCGTCGGCAGTCTTGCCCTGCTTTTTGGCATTCGC